>Ga0307515_10023864_pt1 | contig 10692 bp, 5 predicted proteins | sample 17_EM_MG_FD_194513 | JGI IMG/M metagenome (GOLD analysis project Ga0307515, IMG submission 194513) | Populus trichocarpa ectomycorrhiza microbial communities from riparian zone in the Pacific Northwest, United States - 17_EM | ecosystem: Host-associated > Plants > Roots > Unclassified | place...
TTTTCTCTTTGTGTGGTTGAGTAATTTTCACACTAAGTTTTCTATTGAACTTGCAAACTCTTTGAAAGATTGATCAACTTTTGTTATGATTTATACTTCTAGTTTACGTCTCGTTATAGACGTTGGGTGAGGGTGATCAATTGCATATAACTTTAGTTTTTTAAGGAAAGGTTCTTTTTGGGTAAAGTTACAAACTTTATTCAAATCTCAAATTAGCAATCTAAATGACAATTCTACATTATACAACGACGTAAAGGTAAAGAAAAGTGTTATTTAGACAATTTGAAATGTGGAAAAGTAGTGCTAGTATGACAACCCAACTATGTGAAAGCATATACTTTTAAGTTGTAATTGTGTATGTGCTATGTTTGTTGACCCAAATGATAGGTATGACCGTAGATATTTGAATTGTTAAATATACTCGAAATAAGCGGGACTGGAATGGACTAAAAGTAAAGGTTATCTGATCAAATGTGCATTCAAATAGGAAAGTATCAAAAACTTATTGTTATTAAAGGTAGGAAAATATTTGGTGTAAAACTCATGTCTTTAGAAGGGTACTTTATAGGAACTTTGAGAAAGGATTTTCATATTCCTCTGTGGGTTAATATGAATATGGCCCAAGAGACTAGTTGAGCGAGAAATAAATTTTTAGGATGAAACTTAAAAGAATAGATCTATAAGATGAACTTTTAAGTAAGAAGTTATGATTTTGCATGCTTTGGATTTATGAGCATATGAGCCATGAGACAAGAGTGATTACTATATGATAGTGAGTTGTATGTAAGAATGCAATGTAATAAATAGAAAATGAAGTAGAAAACTTATAAAAATGTAAAGAATGACTAATAGTATGAGTGAAGGCTAAGAAAAAAATGAAGAGCTTGCTAAGGTATATGATGAAATATTGAAGCAATTTGGCATATCTAATGTCTTATGTGTTCTAAAGGTATGATGAGTAGTTACTGACTTATAATGATTCTAAAGTCATTGAATATGAACTGTATTAAGCTTTTAATCAAAAAGTTTCATATCAACTCTATATTTTTTAGGAGTTACTTTTAAATCTCTCTTAACTGGTGACTGGGCTTGGCTAGTGCTTGAGTAAAATATAGTATCTTAATGATAGTAATATGTAGATATACCAATTAAACGAATTGTAATTTAAGACTCTGAAATATAATTCAACTAGAAAATTTATATTATGTTTGTTAATATAGTTGTATTTTGATATAAGTTATATATAAATTGTGCATTCCACTAGATAAATATGAATTAGTGTGGATGATGTATAAGAAATCAATGGATTGAGTGGCTTGAAACCCAACATTTAAGAATGAATTGTTGTGTTGTGAGAAATTAAAATTTCCATTGATTATTATACAGATATTCTAGGTGAAATGAACTATTTAGATGCTCAGACAAAGAAAATTCTGTCGAAATTTTAACATAAATCATGATTATATGATTTATGTAGTGTGATTATCTCTCTCCCTCTCTCTCTTAAAAAATATATTAATAAGAAAATAAACTATACTAGATTTTTTTTCAATGGAGTTTAAATTATTTATTTTCTAACTATTTCATTTAATTATTTTGTAATTAAATAAAAAAAAAGAAGAAAAGCTCTCCGTAACATAAGATCAAATACCTTAATATTATCTTCATTTTAACTTCCCGACTCAATCTTTAATTTGAATTAATAGATTTGCTGTCATTTATTGTGACACGTATGGTTCTCGATTTATTTTATTAAGTATGTTTTAAATTTTTAATGTACAACTAATTTTTCTATAGTAAGAAAAATATTAACAACGCTTGTATTTTTTTTGTGTTGCAAAAAATTGCTCCATTCCACAACGAAAACCTAAGCATCGTGACTAATATGGCATTATGAACTTGTTTTAGAACACGTTTGAAATCGTGTTTTTTAAAAACTTAATTTTTTTGTTTAAAATTTATTTTTTAATATTTTTAAATCGTTTTAATATGTTGATATAAAAATAATTTTAAAAAATAAAAAAAAGTATTTAAACATATTTACAAGTAAAAGATACTTTAAAAAACACTCACTATCAAATAACCTCTATATCCAATTTGCATAATAGAGTGTATATTGAAGGACTACTTAATAATATATAATGACTATAGGGACTAATTTATTAGCATCAATAAAGTAGGGAAACTAAGTTAAGTTATAATTTAACTCAGGCAAGACCACCACCATTACCATACAACACAATTCAGCACCATCTGGAAATTGCCTCTTTCGAATGAACAGAAAGAAAATAGTTTTGTTTCATTTTCCAATCAATTAAGTAAATGGCAAATATCTCCTTCCGCCACCGCGACGCCAACACCAACACCAACACCAACACCAACACCAACGCCAACGGCCAAACCTCAACCGTAGACCCTTATTTTCCTATCTTATTTTCCTCTCTCTACGACGACCCCTTCCTTCCTCTACCTGAGCTTACCACCCATTTCAACATCCACTCTCTGGCACACCAAGAAGACGACACCGTTTCAGATCCTGAATCCGTTATCCTCAACGGTCCCGATCTCTTAGACCGCGAGAACCAGGTCAGTTTCGTTATGGATTTGTTTCAACAACGTGTCGAGCAGTCCCAACTGCTTTGTGATGATGATGATGTTTGTTCCTCGCTTAACGAGTCGGGTTTCGGTGTTATCCAGGAGAATTCTGAATATAATTTAGAGCTTGATTTGGGATTAGGGTTTAGTTTAGATAGTCAAGATAATTCTGGATTTCAAAATATAGACGCTAATTCTAATAGTAATGACAATGATGTTGTTTATAATGTTAGTAATATTATTGTTGATGATGATGATTTCTTTATTGAGAGGAGTGTTTCTGGAATTGAATCATGTCAGGCTGAGTCTACTGTGAGTATTCGTGCTAATGCAATCCGGGTTGTTGGGTTCGGGTCTGATTCGGATTCGGAGGATAATCAGAATTCTTTAGCTATTGATTTTAATTCTGGGGATGATTATGGTTTGGATGTGAGTATAGGGAATGGAAGTTTTGGTGATGGTGTTGACTATGATGACGCTAGGGTTACAATTCCGCTTTGTTGGGACTCACTTCAATTGGAGGATCATAGGGAAAACAATGAGGATTTTGAGTGGGAGGAAGTGGATGGTCGTCTTGATGAGAGGGAGGTTCTAAGTATGTTTATTGATGAAGATGAGGCATCTGTTTCACTTTCCATTTCACCTCTTATTGCTCCTGAGGATTTGGTCAGTGTAGAGAGAGTAGGAGGATTGGATCATTTGGAGTGGCAGGTTTTATTGAATGCTAACAACTTGGACCACGACCATAATTCTGAGCCTTATTCTGGCAGTCATGATGATTATATTTATACAGCAGAGAGTGAGATGTTATTTGGGCAATTTACAGAGAATGAGAATGCGATGATGGGTCAGCCTCCTGCAACAAAGTCTGTTGTTGAGAAACTTCCATCAGTGGTTTTCACAAAAGAGGATGTGGAGAGTAATAATGCACTTTGTGCGGTTTGCAAGGATGATATAAATGTGGGGGAGAGAGTGAAGCAGTTGCCTTGCTTGCACCGGTATCATGGTGAATGCATTGTGCCATGGCTGGGGATTAGGAATACTTGTCCTGTTTGTCGGTATGAGTTGCCAACAGATGATGCAGATTATGAACAGAGAAAGATGGCTGAAACTTCTGCTGACCATCATCTTTGATGTGTAATTTGTATGCTTTTGGATGATTTTGAATTTTCTTATAATCTGTAGGGTTGTCAAGAATGTAGATATTGTTGTTGCTGTGAGTTGTTTCTCTCTGTGAGGATAATGGGATTGCTAATGGATTTTTGCTGAGTGCATAAGGTTGTTTTTATTATTGCATTGTAATGTTTGAAATTTCCTTTTTTTTCTCTATGTAAATGCTGTTCAATGATTTTGCTTTGGTCTTTCATATTTTCCTCTCTTTGATGGTTTTTTTTTTCTTTTGAGATTGATTGTTCAGTTTCAAGGCCTTCCGAAGCTAGCTTTTTAGTCAGAGGTTTGGTTGGACCTATAGATTGGATATAGAACTCTCTGTTATTGCTATGCTAATTGGTTTCTTACTGTAGGCTCACATACAGGAATCATGGTTTAGCAATTGTTACTCATTTGAGGTTTCTGCTATTGTCACTGTGATCCAGAAGACCAATTTGTTTGTTACATTCATACAAGAGGACCAATCTAGTTCGCTGTTAGGTCAAATAATAAATTAACATTTATGGTTGCTAAATTCTTATTATTCTAGTATGAAGATGACTAGGCAAAGCAGCTGGCCTACAGGATTACGATAGTTTGAAATCATGGTTTTTTTTTTTTTTTTTTTTGAGTTTGTATGAGAAAAATGAAGTGTATGGCACTTTTAGTTCACAGACCTCTTTCACCTGTTTGCTCCATTTTCTGGAGCAAAGAGAAGGGGATGGGGGTTGAAGTCGTGAATTATTTAGTGTCCAAGCCATTTATTCTTGATCATGTGACATTTTACTTGTAGTTCAGTATTGTGAAGATCATCAAGTGATTGGATAGTACATCAGAGTACCACCAATTGTCAAGGGATGCAGTAGCAAAGAAAAAGGGATTGAAATCTTTTACAATGTCTAACATTGATCAATGGATAAACTAATACAGCAGGGTGGGATGAATGTGAGCACTCTCATATATTGCCCATTCAGCAGCTGGGAAAACAACAACGAGGTTAGAACATTTTTCCTTTCCAGAATTATTTCTGGTAATTTGTAAATACATATGCAGGTAATTTGTGAATGCATATGCTTATCTCTGCACATGCTTTACTGCTAGTTTGCAAACACTGAATTCTCACAATATGCTGGCATTTAACGCATACACAAACTCAGTGGTCTATGCAATTTGAAGGGGAAGAAGTGAAAGTTGTGGCTTTTGGTATTGCTTGGAGTGCTGCAATTACTAGCCTTAATTTTCAGAGCATCTACAGTGATGGTGGTTTGTAGGTTCATGATTCATCACATGAACTTTATGAAGTCTGTATGATGATATGATTAGGTCTTAACAATGTGCTTGCTTACTTTAATTTTATTAAATAGTAATATTAGCTAGCGTTAGGTTAGTGTCTCCGGATAAAAGAGATGGAGAAAAATCTGTTTGGTTGAAGAGAAGCAGATGAAAAAATAAATGTCCCTGAAATTCTTGGAAATTTTAGAGTGAATTTCTGTACTTCAAAACATGAGCTACAAAGGGGAGACAATATTTATTATCCCTAAAATATCCATGTAATGAAAGAAAACCCATGGTAGGGTTTGTTCAAGTTTCGGCCATAGGATGAAAAAGAAGAGAAAATAGAAAAAACTTGGGATTTTGTATGTTAATTTTCTTAGTCATGTTATTGATTTGTGTTTTGAATTGGAATTGAAAACTATTAAATGAGGACTTGATGTGTTTAGCATTAAAGGTCTGCTTTGGACTTCCGGATGATTGATATGGGTTTTAATTATGATGAGGAAATCAATATGCTGTGCTCTTATAATTTAATGGGAATGTTGAATTTGATAAGTTAATAGATAGCAAAAGAAGAGAAAAGACTTGAAGGGATGATTTCCCTTTGTCGGCCAAAAAACTTTCATTAGGAAAAAGAGGAAGAAAAATGTTGTCGTGCTACTTAAAATTGTGCTGACAGTTTTTGTCAAAGAGTGATATAACATGAGTGTTAAGGGTCTGGTCAAAAAGGTGATGGATTAATGTGTACAAGGATGGACTGGAACCTTAAGATTTAAATGTCGATTGTGGTGTGTGGATGAGAACACACCATGATTTTAATTTAATTTGCTTTGGGATGGTTGAATGAATATGGAAATATGGTTTCTAGACATGAATATTTCATGTCTATGAATGTTTTTGTGAATATTCATGTTTAAGAGTTTATGGAAAATGTGTTAAAATGGAACCGGGATGTGGGTTCCTAGGCTAAATGGATGAACGAATGAAAAATTATGGTTGTTGTTATGCTTAGTGTGGTTATGTGGATGTGTTTTTGGGGTTTATACGTGAATAAAACCTAAATGTGTGTTAAAAAAAACAAAAAGAATTACTATAGATATCATCTAGCATGGAATATAACGATTATGATGTCTATTATGTACGTTAATAAAGTGTCTTGTGACCATGACTTTGCATGTTCCTAATGGGTGTATGAATATAAATGCAAGATTTATGCACTTGGATTTAGTGGGCATGTTCATGTGAATGTGAATACTTTGTTAAGGTGGAAACTTAAAAGCATGTGTGGAATGGATAAGTGGAATAGTGAAATTAGCCTATGTGAGTTCGGTCCCTTGTTAAGATATGTTGAACAAAATCTTGGTTTTAGTTAATAAAGTGAAAATGTTAAATATAATTAGGATGTTTTTATTGAATTGTATGTACCAATAAAGAACTAGCTGTAGCCGGACTTATTTGGTGCTAGTGGCATTAACAAGGTTAATGACCAGAATATTTAACTTAACTAGTTGATGATCAGGATGTTTAATTTTAATTTGACTAGCTAATGAAAGCCATATGATTGATGGCTAGCAACGTGACTAACTATTATATATAAAATCAGTGGTGCTTGGGTTAGTATCTATCAAATGTTTTAATGAGTATTTATAAGGAAAGATAGTACCAGTGACATAATTATATTTTTAGGGAATTTGCAAAAGAAGCCTAGAAATTAAAGGAATTATTTTTTAAATTTTTTTATGTTTATTTATCATTAGAAAAGTTGGTTAATATAAAATAGTTTCTAGTTAAAAAAAAATTGGTTTAGTTTCTAAAATTTTTTTTTTTATTTGGGACAAAAACACTTTTCAGAAATTGTGAAAAAAAAAATCAGAAATGTCTTGTTATTTGTTTACTATATCAAATTTAATCTTTTTTGTTTTGAATCTTTTTCTCTCTCAGTACTATCCTTTAGAATTGAATTTAATTTAATTTTTATATTAATTTTGATCTTTATTTTTTTTATTATTATTTGTTTTTCTCTTCTTCTTTTCTTAATTGAATTTTTTATTTATCAGATTTGGTCCTTATTTTTTTACTGTTATTTTTTTAAAAAATAATTTATGAAATTGTAATTTTTATTTTAATATTATCATCTTTTAACTTTTTTATTTGTCAAATTTGATCTTTATTATTCCGATTATTATTTATTTTATTTAAAATAGTTTATGAAATTATATTTTTTTTTCTAATTTCATCCTTTTTCAACTTTTTTATCTATAAGAACTAATCCTCACTCTTTTAAAAGTTATTTTCCAGCTTATGTTTTATTATATAACCAAACATTGAAAAATATTTTCCAATTTATTTTTTATTACTACTAAATATTAGGAAATAATTCACTTTGCACGAATCTATTTTTTATGGAAACTGTTTTTAAAAGAAAACGATTTTCTAGCAAACAAATGAGGCTAAGAATGATAAATGTCTAGTTGATTTTTAATTCTAGAAAGAAAGAAATTATGAAAAGAGCTTTAAATAAGAAGTTCTAGAAGATAATATTGGCATCAAGATTTTTCATTTTTTTTTAATTAAATATAATGCATTATAAGTGTTAAATTGTTTGATTGAGGTACTATACAATTGAGTCCGAAGAAATATGTGGCGAATGAATATTCTATTTTAGATTTTAGGTAGAAATAGTAAATATTATATAATCTATGATTATGGATTGTAAAGAAATAGATTTATAGATTTATGATTGTAAACTAAGTAATGTTATTTTTACTACATATATAATAACTAGTTAAGGCTTATTTAGTAAGTATAACATGATCTTTAAACTTTAATGTAAATTTTCCTTAATTAGTCATTTATTTATATAATGTTAAGTTTAACATCTATGCTTATATAATTTGTGGAAAATCTCGTAGAGATGATGTTGGAATAATGAAATATGATCTATAAAGGTTGGATCAAAGATTGTTTAATGGTTTTGGAAGTGTATTAAATTATATCGATAATTTGTTATTGTTCAAGTATAGAAAAACTCTATTAGTTTCGGGAAAATATTGATAATATGATAAGGACTGAAATATGGTATTGAAGCTAACCGTGATTTTGTGTATACATTTAATAGTGCATGTATAAAACAATTCCTGGATTTTCATTAACCTTTTATGTGATTTTATGTTTAAGATGATCATAAAAGTGAGGACATTAGATTCTTTGTTCAAAAAACCTTTATTTTCTCATATTCATCCAAATCTAATTTTCTAGTTCAAATCTTATGAATTTATGTTCTCTACTAGCTTTGAATGCATATTGTTTTTTTTTTTTTTTGTATCTATCTGTTGTCGTTTCTTTGTATGTAAGTTTTTCACTTCCTGTGCTTTTTAATTATCAACAAGACTAATCATTTCATCAACAAGTAAATAAATCAAATCAAATCAAATAATATTAAAGGATTAAAACCATAAATATTGATAATATAAAAAGTTATTAATCAAATAAACCAAACTCTAAGTTCAAATAACTAATATTATTCTAGAATGTACAACTAATAAACCAAACTCATATGTTTGTTTGTAATTTTTTGGAAAAAAATGTCTCTCAAGTATCCAGAGAAAATTATATTTTAATACATAAAAAAATATAAATTTAGTTTTAAAAAACAATAAAATAAAATAAAACCAAGAAATTTGAAAACAAATATTAAAACATCCCAAAAAAATTAATAACATAAAAAATATTTAAAAAAACATAAAAAAAACTAATGAGAATCTTAAAAAATGTGTCTTCCAAAACTTATTTTTATCAGTATAAACATATTTTCATTATAAGGCTTTATGAGCATGGCTGTTTTATTTTAGATTTTACAAGTTAGTTTTTATTTTTTTTTCCCTAAGTTTCTTTATATTTTTTTAAAAATATTTTTTCATTTTATTTTTTTGCAATTTAGTTCTTAAGATTTTAGATTTTTTCATAAAAGGGTGTTTGAAAAACAAATATGAAGATATAAGGGCATATAAAAACGAAAAACTTATAAAATAGCATATGGAAGAACATGTCCAATATATATAAGGATAAATAAATCAATTAATTCTTATTTATTTGAATAAGATCAAATGTGTGTGTATTGTATTGCATAAATTTGAATTTTAATGTTTTTCTTTATTATTTCCTAAAATAAAAGAAAATTATTTATTTTTTTATTTTTTCATTAAGATATATTTGTTGATTAAAAATCAGTTTAAGAAAAAGTAGTTGTAGCATTGGATTAACTTATTAAAATACATCATATACATAAATAAACTTTTGATTGTGAGAATTAATTTTTTATATAAAAAATTTAAGTATCCTTAATGGCGGATCCTGAACAAAATATTAGGAGAGACAAGAACATGATCAAAATATGAGATTGTTGTTTGTGTTAACAAATTAATTCTATCCATGTCAATTTTAGAAAATAAATTTGATAGTGTCAGTAAACCTAAAGACAATTTAATAATTTAAAATTTGAAACCAAGGATCCAATTGAAAGTGAAATTGGAGATGTAGGGACTGAATTTGGTGGTTTGAAAATGCAAGAACTTTAATGTTTGGTAAAAAATGAAAATCTAAGGGCCAATTAAGTAAATTAAAAAGTTTTTAATTTTAAATCGTCTTTTAATTTTAAAAACTAATTAATTGATCCCTTTTCTCCGTTTCATATCCTTTTCCAATTTATTTTTTAAAGAAATAAAAAAGTAAATAATTTTTAAAATTAGAGTTTATAATTTATTTCATATTAGCATGTATCATCAAATGGACCACCAGGTGGTTCTTCGCTGTCGAGGAGCTCTCTGTGCTAAAAAAAAGAATTCGGAAAAGAACAAATACCCGAACCTTTGGTTGTCACAGTGGATTGCGACACTTGTCCCGCTAAATGTGGGGCAACGTTTCATCACTTTAGCACCAGGCAAAGCCAAAAGCATGGGGGGCATGCGAGCAAAACACGTGAGAGTGACACGTCATAAAGAAACCCCTTCGCCTTGCCTTTTGAAATTTTTGAAAATGACAGATATTTTATTATACTTTCATTATTCTATGACCCATAAAACGACAGGTCACATAACAATCACGTGCCTCCACTTAGCGGTTTTTGCTTCACTTTTTTTTTTGTGGACGGGTTAATTAATAGGTCCCACGATCACACCCACGTGACACATCACGACAAAGAGAGCCAGGACGCACCGCAGATTTTGTGAACGCGGTTTTCCCATAAATTTGGATTTTTTTATTTTTTTAAAATTAATTTTTTTATGATTATTTTCATTGGTTTATATTAACCATAACTTTTTAGTAAAAAAAAAATTTTATTTTAAAGTATTTTCAAGTAAAACAGCACTTAAAAAAACAATTGCTACAATATTCTCCAATATCCTTGTAATGCTTTCATATGTTGTTCAATACAAGGTTACTCAAACAGGTGTTTGATAATGTGATATATGATATTTTTTAAAAATATTTTTTAATTAAAATAATATATTTTTTTAAATCAGCACTTTAAAATCATTGAAAAAATAGTAAAAAATCATTAATTTAATGTTTTCAAACAAAAAGCAATTTGAAAACAGGTTAACTTGCATTACCAAACACTCGTTTAGTCTATTCTAATCGTATTAGGCCTAAAATTTCTCTGTATATACAATT
>Ga0307515_10023865_pt1 | contig 10692 bp, 4 predicted proteins | sample 17_EM_MG_FD_194513 | JGI IMG/M metagenome (GOLD analysis project Ga0307515, IMG submission 194513) | Populus trichocarpa ectomycorrhiza microbial communities from riparian zone in the Pacific Northwest, United States - 17_EM | ecosystem: Host-associated > Plants > Roots > Unclassified | place...
TAAGGGTTTCCCTAGTGGTTTTAGCCGGAACTCTATAAAAGCTTAGTAGAGGCGAAGTCTTAGAGAACTAAGACCTTAGAAGGGAAGGTAATTATAACAGAATCCCCCGAGAGGTATATATCCAATAAGATGGTAAGAGGTTTTATTTATATCCTATCTATATTCCAGAAGATATAGTTAGATAGGTTAAAGGTGAAAGGTTTTTCTAGCGTCTTAAAAGGAATATATAGGAAGCTAGTTCCCCTCTAGAGAAGAACTAGCAATTAGTCTCTAAATAGAAGTAGTTAAAAGAATTTGTCCTTTAATACATAAAAACTTATTCTACCTTCTACTTACCTTTAATATACCTTTAACTTACCTTCTGCTTACCGGTAATACTGTCGATTAGATAATTATACGTTCCGGTTAAGCTAACCTCTTATAATTACGTGCCCGCCTTAGTCTATAAAGAATTGTAATATTTAAGGGCTATAAATATAGAGGATAATAATAGCAATCTTTTAAGCAGTACTAGAGATGCAGTATTCGCCTTAATAGCGTCAGCGCATAAGACTTAGAGTAAGGGGAAAGGAAAGGAAAGGGAAATTAAGTAGACCTAATTACGTATATATACACTAAGGAGGCGACTCTAAGCTACGCTAACATATTATATATCTTTGTTAATTATTTATCCTATAGCTAAAGCGATTAACCAAACCCATTTTTAAAAAGTTATAGCTACCAAAATATATAAAGACACAAATTTGGCTCTCTTAGACTTTAACTTATAGTAGTTAATAATACTCCTAGTTATTCGTCTACTAATAAATACCTCTCTTATAACCTTTGTAGAGGTCTCTCTTATATAGTAGGCCTTCTTTTAGGGTGTAGTCTTACTACTCTATTAGAACGCCTACCTACTTTTTAAGCCTATATATAACTTAGTTAACATATAATTCCTTATCTAGTATTAGGGTGCCTAGCCAGTTATAGGGCTTATAACGCTAATTAAACACTACAGCGTTATACCCATTCTTAGGATATCCCCTTATTAATATAGCTACCTTTTTACTGCCCTAGTCATCCGCAGAATAGGCATCGTTATTATATTTAAATTTGCCCATAATATAGGTTAAGTATTTATTATTAGAGTCTTTATTACTATCGTTTTTATAAAACCGTATCGAGGCGATTTTATTAAAGATTAAGTTCACAACATTCTAATAGAACGACGGAAACATAAAGGAGGTTCTTATCTCCCCCTTAGGCTTAGGGAACTTCTTTACCATTTTTAATAGCGCAACGATTGTGCCTTAAATTAATGCGATGAGGTAATAATAATATCTAATATAGGGTAGAATTATATTATTATTACTAGATATTAAACTAAATTAGATTCCTTACTACTATTATACTACTATCTATTAACCTAGATTGTATTTATATACTTTATCTTAGTTATCTCTTAAATTATAACTAAATATCTTATTAAATATCTTATTACCTATTTCTATTACCTATTTAACTTAGTTACCTAAACTTACCTAATACTAATACTAGCGAGCGTATATAGGTGCTCTAGCTTAATCTTAGGAGTCTAGGGCTACTAGGAGACTATTACTAGAACGTAGCTACTATACGGACTTTAAGCTCCTTAGAAAATTAATCCTAAGAGAACGTAGTAGGTGGGTAAGCAGGTAGAAAAAAGATAAAAGATCTTAAAGAGGCTATTTATTAGGCTATAGAGACGCACTAGCCGTAACCGGCTTAGCGCAGGCGAGGCGTAGGTAAGGCGCCTATAAAACGTAGTCGCCCTATATTAGAGAATAGTAGAATTCAGTTCTATAGTTCTACTTTATTAAGAACCAGATACCTATTGCATTCCACTACTGTTATTATATTACTATATGCCCTAAGGACCTTAGCGTCCTAACAGTACTAAATTCTTATCCCTTTTTAGGGTAGTGGCCTAACAATACAGCGGTTTACAAAGGCCACGACTACGTAGCGGCAACCCTCTGTTAAGAAGACGACCTATATTTATTAACTATATCGCGGCCTATTAACCTAATGGCGAGACGTGGGCGTACTAGTATAGTGCATACTACCGAGTTTAAGGATTAGCCCTAGGATAATATAGGCGAACCTATATCGTCCTAAACAGAACCAAAAGCTATAGGTAAAGGGGATATATAGGAAGAAATATAACGCGCTGGGGAATAAGAAGCTATAACTCCTAGAGTAAAGAAAACTATACTTACTTAGAGAAGAAGTAGAAGTACTAAGACGGCGTTAACATAGTAAGGTGACGTTAACTCCCGTTCCTAACCTATCTCTATAATGTATATAATAGGGTTATAAAGGTAACCCTAGGTATTAAAGGTTTGGGTTAGGCTTAGCATAACCTCAAGTTACATATAACCCCCTAAGGTCTACAACATATTATTTAAATATCACCCCCCCCTTTAGTAGTGGCCCCTACTTTTTAGACGCGTTTTTAAGGCCTAGGTTAGTACTAGGTTAGTATAAAGGGCCTTAGCGCGCCTTCAACCTCACCGTCGCCTTAATAATCTATTTTCTAACCCTCTCCTGTCCTTATGCCCGCGCTAGCTTATATAGGGCTTCTAATTTTATATAAAAAGGCCTACTATAATTATAATTGTATAATATAAAGCCCTCTTTTCCTTCTTCTCCTTTAATATTTACGCGTTTAGTAGCTTTATTTACTTACACCATACTTACGCGTCTCCCCCTTACCTCTTATAGATATAGAGTCTTTCAAGAATCTCCTTACCCTATAGTCTACTTTATAGTCAACGGAAGCCCCCCTAGCCTCCTCCCCTTATAGCCTTTAAAGCAAATTTAAGGCCTAGATAGTATAGCTATATAATATTTATAAGGCCTAGCGCTTAAAGAATACTATAAGGGCGTATTGTCACGGCTCAAACAAATGCCTCTGAACCGAAGCTTGAACGAATGCTGTATTACAAAGATACTAAGCTAAAGAGAAGGAAAAGGGGTCGCCAGGACCGATGTAAACAAATATGTAGGGTGAGCCGCTAAGGCGCTAGCTTTAGGCGGGCCAATCGCAGGTCGGCAGAATATGGTAGAATTTGGCAGGTAACGTGCGATAGCGCCGTTACATCACCCCCCTCTTTAAAAGAAAGCCTGCCCTTAGGCTTAGTTAGAAATAGGGTAGCACTAGGCTTATAAACGTAGGATTACAAAAATATAAGATAAGGAGACAAAGGGGACACAAGTCCGTCCTAATTAAGTACAAAGGGCGATTATAGGCTAAGTGGAAGCACTAGGCCAGAAAAAGTAGCTGTTAAAAGTCTTGGCACGGATCTAACCAATCAGACAACTTTAACCGGCGGTCGAAGTTCCTAGACATCTGAAATTTTACGGTACTGGCAGAAAACGGCAGAATATGGCAGAATTTGGCAGACAGCTATATTAGGGCTTTAGAGCGTTTTTGTCCCTATATTCTTCCGGTAACTTATCGTCTTTATTATGCCAGCATTCTATCCATTCGTCTAGGTACTTCGGGGGTCTAGGCGCATTAGGGTATTAGTTATAGAATTCTTTAAGCTTCTGGGGGTAGCCTATAAAGTTCCACGTAGGGTACCAGGTTAAGTCAGGATCGTAGCCCTTCCATTAGACATAGTATTTTAGCGCTCCCCGTACTATCTTATAGGCTAGTATTTTATTAACCTCCCATTTATTGTCACCGTTTACTTAAACTAGTAGGGGAGGCTTATTCTTTTGTCCAGGCAATAGGTCGTTCGCAGCTTTCCGTAACTTATTTAGTGAAAAGATAGGGTAAACCCTAATTAAGTCTAGGAGCTTTATCTTGTACAAGTTGCCTATCTTCTTAAGAACCTTATACGGTCCTACCATCTAGTAGTCCAGCTTATAGCTAGGTCGTTTAGTCCTCCAATTCCTTGTTATAACCCAGACTATATTGTTAGGGGCAAAATCGGGCTCTTAACGGTGTTTGTTCGCCTACTGTTCTATTAACCTCTAAGCTTTTTCCGGGTTCTCGCAGGCTACCGTCCAGGCCTCCTCCAATCATTTGGCGTACTGTTAGGCCTTAGCATAGAATAGCTTCTCTCGTATAGTCTAGGGTTCTTCTGGCCTTTTCCAGTTAAAGCTTATGCGGGGTAAGTATCCCATTTCTAGCTGAATTAGGGCAAACCCTATAGAGTTATAGGGTAGGGTTGCTTGCGCGTAGTCTATTAAGGGTAGTAGTTTAGACCAGTTGTCCTGGAAATAGTTAACGAAGGGCCTAAGCCTCTGGTCCAGGTACTAATTTACGATCTCTATCTAACCGTCTGTCTAGGGGTAATAAGCCGTAGAAAGCTTTAGCTTAATACCTAGGATCTGGGTAAACTCATTCTAGAAGGCCGATATAAACTATAGCCTATAATCGGACATAATAGTATCTGGTAGTCCGTAGATTTGGTAGACGTAATAGATATATAGCCAGGCTGCCTCTTTAGCATTAATGTTTTTATAACATAGAATTAAGAACGGGCGTTTACTAAAGCGGTTAACTATAACCATAACCATATTATATCCGTTACGGTCCCTAGGTAGTTTATAGAAGTCTATAGAGATATACTACTAAGGGCGCTCTAGTATCGGGAGTAGCTTAAGTAATCCTAGGGTCTTATCCCGTAGAATTATAGCTCTCCAGCAGTCTTCGCAGTTTCGTATATATCGATCAATATCCGCAACCATTCTCGGCTAGTAGTAGCGGCAGTTAATAATTTTACGGGTCTTATTCTTGCTAGGGTATGCCGTAGAGACTTAGCAATAAGCTTCACGGATTAGTTCGGTCCATAGATTATCGACGTTAGGGACTATAAGCCGCTCCTGGTATAGGAGCAATCCTTCCTCCGTCTTAAAATCGGGGTCTCCTTTTACGGCTTATTCGTGAAGGGCCCTTAGGGCATTAGCCGTACGGTTTGCAGTTAGGAGGCGGTTAATTAGCCCTATTAGCTTATCCAAGAACTCCTCCATTAATGCTAGCTCGTTTTGCTAGGAGTCTAGCTTCTTAAGGATCTGCAGGTCGAGCTATTCTAGATAAAGAAGGGCGCGCGTCCAATATTAGGTCTTTAGCTCATCCTAGGGTCCTACGTCTTATTCTCTTCGGGTTAGGGTATTAGCCTTAGAGTTTTACTTGCCAGAACGATATATAATTATAAAGAAGAATTAGGAGAGTATTTTAGCCCACTGGGCTTATTGCCTTATAAGCTGCTTTATAGTTATAAAGTACTCTAGGGCTTTATAATCTATATATATCTTAATCCGGGAGTTCGTACCTTCAAGCTCTGCGCGCCATTAGGAGAGTAATTAAATAATAGCTAGCATTTCTTTATCATGTACTTCATAGTTACACTCAGCCAGGTCTATTATCTTTAAAAAGAAAGCCATAGGGTACTATTCGCCGTCTAGATGTAACTATAATAGGATTCCCACTATAACCCTATTAGAGGCGTCTATTTCTAGCATTAATTTAAGGTCTAGGCTATAGTGACAAAGGATTAGGGAAGAGATAAGCCGATCCTTTACCTCTTTAAAGGCCTCTATGCAGCTATTATTAAAGACAAAAGGCGTGTCCTTCCTGGTTAGTCGTATAAGAGATTTTACCATAATTCCGTAGTCACGGATAAACCGGCGGTAGAAATTACAAAAACTAAGGAAGGACTGGATTCCTTTTACTATGCAAGGGGGCTTCCAGTTACGGATTGCCTCTACCTTCTTAGGGTCAACCTTAATTCCTTCCATAGTTATAATAAACCCAAGGTATTTTATACGTTTTACCCTAAACTTATATTTCTTAATATTAACTTATAAGCCCGCGTTCCGTAGTCTCTCCAGGACCTTCTTAACATAAACTTAATGCTCAAGTTCGTCGTCCGAGTATATAAGAATGTCATCTAGGTATGCCGTGCAGAATTCGTCGAGGTAATTAAAAAGAACGTCATTTATATACCTTTAGTACGTAGCTAATCCGTTTATTAGTCCAAAAGGAAGAACTTTACATTTATAGGAACCATAGCGGGTACGGAACGTTGTTAAATCTTCGGATGCAGGGTCTATCCTAATTCGATAGAAAGCTTGGCGGATATTAAGTTTAGTAAAGATCTTTACCTAGCTTAGACGTATAAGGGTCTTATTAATTAAAGGAATAGGATACCGGTCCTTTTAAGTAATAGCGTTTAGCTTCTAATAGTTAATATAAAAATAAAGGCCTTTATTAGGCTTTTTTACGAACAGAATAGGGGAAGTAAAAGGGGCTTAACTTAGCTCGATAAACCCTTTATCCAGGTTATCAATCAAGTACTGCTTTATTGCTTTTAGCTTATCCGTTAATTAATAGTAGAGGGGGCTATAGCCTAGCGAGTTATTGGCCTCTAATTAAATCTTATAATCATACGTCTGGTAGGGGGGTAACTTATCTAAGGCCGCCTTTAAGAATGCATCCTTATAGCCTATATAAATAGTAGGAAGGAGGCATTCAACTAGTTCCTTATTGGTTTCCTTATCTGGCCTTTCCTCTCTATTATTAATAATTCGGTTAATCTTATATAGGCTTATTATAAAGACCTTATTATCCTTCCGGTATATATTAAAGTGGAACGCTATAGCGCTAATTACAGCAATGTCTATAGTAGGGGGGTTAACTAATAATAGGGGCGTATATAACTTTAGGGACTTCCGGGGTATTAGCGTTATTGTTACTCCTTTTAGCTCCTATTATATCTTTTAGAGGTCATCCCTTATATCCTGTTAATACGTTCTTTTCCATAACGGTTAGATCTATGTAATTTAGACGTTATCTATATTATTATCTATCCCGCTTCCGTACGTAGAGTCCTCTTTAAACGTAGCGCTTTAAAAAAGTATCTTTATTAGTACGGAGTTCTTTCTAGCTTCGCGGCGGGCGTCCTCTTAGGTAAAGGCTAGGTCACGGGCCCAGACATCCTACTGGTAGGTAGGGTTAGCCCTTACGGCTAGTGTCTTGCGGTTAGTTCGGATTTCCCTAATAAAGGAGGGCAACCTTAGTCTATCCTCCGGCTAGATAAACCGTCTTTTTTATACGTTTAACCAAATATTAAAATAGAACATCCATTTTTGTCTAAGGATTATATCGTGGGACCCTAGGTCTAGGATGTAAAAGGGGATGCCATATTAGCGTCGTCCGTTAAGAGCAATATATAACTTTAAGACGTGGGTAATAGGCTAACTAGCTTGGCCGTTATAGCCCTTTACCTAGACAGGCTTCTCTAGTTAGATGGCTTCTATATTTAGAAACTTGGCAATATTATTCGTATAGGTAGTATTTATAAAGGCAAAGCCATTTACTTTAGTGTTAATAAGGGCGGTTATATTAACTCCATATCTATTTTAAGATACTATACATAGAACCGTAAAATACTTTCCACCCATTAACTAACTAAGATTAATCTCTTTAAGATCGATAGGGTACCCTAGGGGAAAGTCTTTCCCTAGGGTTCTTCTTTTCCCAACTTATCGGACATTTCTCCTTCCTCTATCTCCTTAATATTACCTATATCCTTTAGCTCCGGGCAGGATGAGGCAAAGTAACCTTACTTATTGCAGTTAAAGTACGTAGCCAAGGCAGGGTTAATCGGAGTATTACGGCGAATACTAGTTAATGGCGTGGTACGTAGCTAATTAGGCAAGGCTCGCTAGTGCGTAGTTATAACCGCCTTTAGTATAAGAGCAGTTGTAACTTGTCTTCCTACTCTAGCTCCTGTAGGTATAGCTAGCGAGTTCCGATCATTATAGAGTCGCTTCTGCCGATTAAGGTAGGCGTTAATCCGCTTTAGTTCTAAGTCTAATAATAGGCAATAAGCTATAAGTCTTTTATGGGTTGGTAGGTTATTTAAGGTTATAGCAATCTTTTCTTATAGCCGGATTATTAGCTTATTATACAGGTCTAATTAGTAGTTTTTAAGGGGAACCTGGCCTTCTTCTGCAAGGTATAGAAATTAAGTCTAGAATTTGGCAAAGGGTTAGTTTGGTTTTATTATTAAGTAATTATAGTTATAACGGGCATCCCATACTTTATTTAGGTTAACGTAGATAGCCGCTAGGTGCCGTATTATCTCATTAACAGATATAAATTGGATAGGGGAGTCGTCCTCAAACTTGGCTTAAAGGTGCCATTAGGCGTCCCCAGTGGTTCGACTAAAGAGGTAGAGCATTTTGGCTTCTTTAGAAAGGAAATAGTCATAGTTAACGCGGAGCTTTCCTTATACTTAAATCCTCCAATTCTCAAAGGTAGGGTCTATCCTGTTGGACAGTAGTAGGGGGTCAGGGAGCTTAACGGACTTTAATTACTTCGTTATTATATCCGTACTCCCTAGTGTATCGCACCTAGTAGAGTAAACAGGTCGGCTAGGGCTTTAAGAAGGGAAAGCCGGGCTATTTTGTAGGGCTGTAAGGCTTTCTAGGATCTCTTATAGAGTCTCTTGTATATTTCTCGCTTTAAGACAATCGGCTTCCTGGCTAGCTGCGAGGGCGCGAATCTGCTCGCGTATGTCTACGACATCATCATTGTCTTCAATTTCTAATCCCAATTAGATCTCAGGTTCCTCTCGGGTAGAGGCAGCTCTCTTAGATGAGCTTGCTTTAGGTGCCATCATTAGCTTCCCAAGGTTCGTTGGTATTATACGCTTTAGTTTTAATTCCAGGGGTACAGGTCCAGTCCTATCTAGCTCGTGAGGTGGGATATTATCCAGGCCTTCCCAGGCAATATAGAGTTGTTTTAGTGTCTAAGTATAGCGCGTTAATGCGTCGTTGCAGACAAAGTTTCTTTAGGGTGGGATATTATTAAGGCCTTCCCAGGCAAGGTAGGGAAAGCTTAGTATAATGTCACGGCTTGAACAAATGCCTCTAAACCGAAGCTTGAACGAATGCTATATTACGAAGATACTAAGCTAAAGAGAAGGAAAAGGGGTCGCCAAAACCGATGTAAACAAATATATAGGGTAAGCCGCCAAGGCGCTAGCTTTAGGCGGGCCAATCGCAGGTCGGTAGAATATGGCAGAATTTGGCAGGTAACGTGCGATAGCGCCGTTACACGTATAAGCCAAAGTAGGAAGAGTAAAAAGACTAGTATATAAGACCAAAAGGTAATATAGACGGCGCCTAGGTAATAAAAGATAAGCTTTACTTATTTTTAGAGTAGTAAGTTATTAACTAAGAATTACGGGCTGCTAGTTATTAAAAACGAAAGTTAAAACGGAAAGAGATATAGAAAGATAGTAAGTAGGTAAAGAAGAGGCAGAAGACAGTTAAGCGGGTAAGGTAGCTAGGGGGGAAGGTAGCTATAGGGGTAGCTATAGGGGCAGCTATAAGTATAGGGGAGGAAGCTATAAAGGAGGAAGGGGAGATATGGGATAAGGAGACCCTAAACGCCCTATTTAACGAAATAGTCTAATACTTAGTTATAAATAGCTATATCTTCGCTATTACTAAGCTTTATATATAGTAGTTAGAAGGTAAAACCTCGTAGCTGCTATAAGGGGCAAAGCTCTTAGTAGTACTAGATAGCGTCCGCTGCAATAAGGACCGGATTTAACGCGTTAACTTTATTAATTAAGGCCTATTTATAATTACTAGCGGCTATAACATTAAAGGGCTTAAAAAGGCAATTACTTAGTGCTAGGAGATGGGCTTTAAGATACCAGGTTTAGTTAAGTCTTACCTTTAAACTATAGCTAAGTATTTATTAGGTTTATATATACCCTATTTAGTCTATATAGCTATTATTTTCTAACCCGTTCCTTAGGCCATACTACTATTACCTATAGTAAAAGTAGATAAGATATTTAGCTTACTAACTTTATCCTTATTAAACTAGAGAATAAAGGGCCTAAACTAGATAAGTTAGCGCCGTATATAATTATATTAATAATATAAGGGAAGTAGAATTAGTATAGCAAGGTTAAGTATATAAGCTATATATAGAACGCTAACCCTATCCTTTACCCCCTCTCTATAGTAGCCTTCTACTTCTTTAACTACTAGGGTAAAGACGGCGCTAAAAGCTTCCTATCCTTTTAGTAGTTAAAGGACTACTATAACATATACGTCTTCCCTAGCAGTATTAAAGTACCACAACGGCCGCTAAGCTATTATACGCAGTTTAAATAGAATAAAAAGATATTCTAGGGGGTAGGAATTTACTTAAAGGAGAAAACCTATAGCGCCTATAAGTAGAGCGTCTAATATACCAAGCTTAGCGGCGTTAAGGAGACCTAAATTAAATAGGCCAGACGCTAGAATACGGATGCAATAACGGAAGCCTACCTTAGCTACCTACCCTATGCGTTTATGCGGTCAATTACCGGCTTCCTAAAGGAAGGAAAGGGCTACTTTTTTCCCCGCGCACGGGAGGTGCTAGAAAAGGCCCTTTATTTAAAGATATAGCCTAAGACTAATATCTAGCTAAAATATATAAAGGCCTACTACCTAGGTAGGGCTAATAATAAGGTTATATGGCTGCACTATAGTAACCAAAACGCCTTAATATACGACTATACTGTATTAACTAAGACGCCTTAATATAGGACTATACTATAGTAACTAAGACGCCTTAATATAGGAATAGAGCCCGTTTAGGTGTTATAAATTTAGAGTAATATTACGTAACCGTCTAAAAGTACCGATTTA
>Ga0307515_10023866_pt1 | contig 10692 bp, 11 predicted proteins | sample 17_EM_MG_FD_194513 | JGI IMG/M metagenome (GOLD analysis project Ga0307515, IMG submission 194513) | Populus trichocarpa ectomycorrhiza microbial communities from riparian zone in the Pacific Northwest, United States - 17_EM | ecosystem: Host-associated > Plants > Roots > Unclassified | place...
GCCGCCCTGCCCTTGCCCGTCGTCCGTGAAGTCACAACGTCCAGTGTCATCACACACCGTGCCCATCCCGCCGAGCTCACGCCCGGCGTGTCGGGCCGGAAACACCGTTACTGGGACAGTCCCTATGCAACAGCACCCAATCGGCTAGAGTCACGCCGTGTCTTTGGGTCGCCCGAGGTCGGTAGCACAGTATTGGATGGCGTCATGAGCAAAGAAGGTCTGGGCCTCCCGTCGTGGCAACGAACTAGCGAGCAGCGCTCTGAGGCCATTGAGGTTGCCGCCCGCGCGGTCCTAGATAGCGGCCTGCGTCGGGGCAGGTCTGCAATCGACCCGAGCGTGCAGGCATGGACGGCAGATGTCGCCGCGGATCTTTACACCCGCATCGTCGAGCAGACAGACACGGGCCCTGGGTCGTTTCAGGAAAAGCTAAAAACTCAACTGAGCGGCACCGACCGCGCAACACACCTTCTCGCCGCAGAGCTGATGTACCTGCAAGTCTTGCCTTTAAAAAACGTCACTTCTCGCATTAAAATGCAGCGTATCGAAACCGTACTATCATGGATGGAACCGCCCGCATCCCTTCCCCGCGAGCTCGCCGAGGGACTCCAAGCACCTGGAGCATTTAGCGGCGGCACCGGGTTCAACGTTCAGATCTGGCGTCAAATCGGCTGGCTGTTGTCCTTCGTTCGACACTGGTGGACCTTAGACGAAAAACGACGCACTAGCACTCTCGACCACCCGTGGGAATTTCGGCAAATCGTGGCATCCATGCCGAGCGATCAACCAGGAATTCGCAATTCGTTGCTTTACCTCACGTTTCCAGACACATTCTTTCCTGTCGTAAGCCAAGACAACAAGCGCGCCATCCGCGACGCCTTTGTCGACCTTATCCAGAATTCGTCAGGATCAGACCCTATCTCTGTCGACCGCGACCTCTTCGCCATTCATAAAATCCATTTACAACGCGACCCGGCGGTAAACTACTATAGCGAACCTTACGTGTCCCAGTGGCGGAAACTCGCCAATAAAGGCGAGCGAGCGTGGCTGATCCGACCGCGCGAAGGTGGGCAAAACCTGTTAGACATGTGGCTCGAAGAAGGGTTTGTCTCACTCTCCGGCGCGCACCTCGCCGAAACCAAAGCAGGCACTCCACGTGCACTGGTGCGCGCTGCAGTCGAAGAAGGCTTTCAGCACCTCGACTACGCGCAGCGGCTGTCTTTGACGACCGACTTCTACTCGTTTCTGAGTGTCATGACAGCCGACGACTACATCGTCGTTGAGGACAACGACATCCTCTACGTCGGCGTAGTCACTGGCACCGTCGGCAGCGGCGGTGAAAGCGGAGAATTGCTCACGCGTTCTATGGCATGGTCGTCGAAGGTCGGAATGGAGGTCTCTGGCGGCTGGGACGCCCTCAGCAAGCACATGATCCATTACGGCTCCGTGATCGACATCACGGCGCAACTGAGCACAGTCACAGAGTTTGCCAATGCGCTCGCTGGGGCAACTCAGCCAGCCGACGCGGAAGACTCCGACATCCAACCGGTCGGCCCCATCGTCCTTCGCACTCCGACGGACCAGCTGATCTCCCGTACTCACAGTGACCATGACTGGCTACAGAAGATCATCACCCTGCTGCAGGACCGCCGACAAATAGTCCTCTATGGGCCACCGGGGACAGGCAAGACCTACCTGGCCCGGGAACTGGCTCACCACCTCACCGGAGCGGATGCCATTAGGGTTGTGCAGTTCCATCCGTCATACGCCTACGAAGACTTCTTTGAGGGCTTTCGCCCAGCGAAGTCTCAGGACGGCTCCGTCGGCTTCGAACTGGTGCCGGGGCCGCTACGGCAGATCGCAGCCGAGGCTCGCGCCGATCAGCATCGACCCTACGTGCTGATCGTGGACGAGATCAACCGCGCCAACCTGGCGAAGGTATTCGGGGAGCTCTATTACCTCCTCGAGTACCGCGACGAGGCGATTCAGCTGCAGTACTCGCCTGCCGAGTCCTTCACGCTGCCGCCGAACGTGTACTTCATCGGCACAATGAACACCGCCGACCGGTCCATCGCACTCGTGGACACCGCACTCCGGCGACGATTCGCCTTTGTGGAACTGCACCCCGACCAGCCGCCTGTGGCTAACCTGCTCCCCCGATGGCTCCTGCACCAGGGCAAGAGCAGTGACGAACGAGCAACACTGCTGGCGGCCCTCAACGCGGAGATCGGCACCGAGGACCGGGACTTCAAGATCGGACCCGCGTACCTGATGACCTCAGAGGCCGGACGCGACGGTGGCCTGAACCAGGTCTGGGAGTACTCGATCCTCCCGCTGCTCGAAGAGCATTACTACGGCCGACTCAGCAGACAAGAGGTCAGGGAGCGGTTCGGGTTAGACACGATCCGCGGCAAGACGGCCACCGAGTTGTGACCCCGGCAACCCAGCTCATCTGCATCACCGAGGGCGACCTCGCCGGAGTCGATCTCACGTGTGCCGCGCCGGTCGCCACTGCGTTGGCACAATCCGGCCTCGTGCAGGTCTCGCCGATTGCCGATGGCACCTGGCGACTGTCGCCATGCGGGCGAGTCGGGGCCGTACGAGCTGACTGGATAGACCTCGTCGTAACACCGAAAGTCGGCATCGCACGCCTACTGTTCTTGCTGGGATACGCACACAACCCCCGGTTTCTACCCGAAGACGTACAGGGCACCACCGACGACGATCTGTGGCCAGCCGTCGCCGAAACACTCTGCCGACACACAGAACGCGCACTCGCCCGCGGAGTCCTCCAGGGATACGCCACCGAAGAGGTTGCCCTCCGCCACGTCCGCGGACGCGTCTTGATCGACAAGCAAATCACGCGACATCCGGGAATGTTGCTACCCATCGAAGTAAGCTACGACGAATACACCGTAGACATCGCCGAGAACGTCGTCCTACGAACGGCCCTCCGGCGGATGCTTACCACGCCACGGCTACCCCCACCGCTCCGCGCCCGGCTTCAGCACCTGGACGCCAAACTCGCGGGAGTAACCCCGCTCACGCCAGGAGCGGCGCTGCCGCCCTGGAAACCCAGCCGGCTCAACCAACGCTACCTACCCGCTCTGCGGATCGCGGAGCTTGTCCTGCGTCATCAATCGTTCGAAGTGGGCCCAGGGGGACTCAACGTCGCTTCGTTCGTCGTGAATATGGCAACAGTCTTCGAAAACTTCGTCGGGACCGCGTTGAAAGAAGCGTGGACATCCCGCCCTGGCTGTACCCGTATCCAGTACCCGGCCACGCTCGATTGGGACGGCGAAGTCCAGATGAAGGTGGACGTGGTTCACCTCGTGGACGGCATTCCGCGCGTGCTGGCAGATGCCAAGTACAAACTCGAGACACCAGCTGGTCTCTACCCAAACGCAGATCACTACCAGATGCTCGCCTACTGCACCGCGCTGCGCGTCCCTGTGGCATGGCTTATTTACGCACGTGGCTCAGTCGGTAAGCGGATTAGACGAGTGCGACACACTAATATCGAGATTGTCGAATACCCTCTCAACCTGACCGCACCTCCATCTGAACTCCTCAACCAGATAGACGAACTTGCACGAGAAGCGTGGAGACTACCTCCGCCGACGGCAATTGGCGTGACTTAGGGGTCAGTTCAGAATGAGTCGGCGTGTCGTCTTTGCCCAGGGCTGTCCAGCCGGAAGCTTCCCTCGATGAGCAACATCCCCACGGAAACGCCGTGGTCAGACGCAGGACCGTCTGTGTGGTGCCCTGCCGAGGCATCGCCAGGCCAGTGGCCCCGACGGGATCCGGGTGTGGGAGTGGTCAGTGCAGCTGGCACCTGGTGCGCTGCCGGTCACGGGCCCGGGGACCGGAGCCGGCGGGCTTCGTGAAGTGCCCGAGCGGCGGCGGTGAGGTCACTACGGCCGCCGTGCTTGTAGACCTTCCACAAGAACACGAGAGTGGCCAGCAAGCTCAGGAAGCTGAACAGGCTCGTCGCCACGACGATCACGGTCGCCGTCACGGTCATCACCGCCTCCCCTCCCACGTCCGCGAGCCTGCCGGACGAACATCTCACGTGCTGCTGGTCGAAGAGCCTCTCCGACCAAGCACCGAACTGCGCACGCCTCCGAGCAAGGAGCGGCCGATCCCGACCGTGCCGGGAACGGGCCGGACCAAGGCCGCTCCTCCGACGCGCTGCGCCGCGCGGAAATCCGGCAGAGAAGCGTCTACCCGGCGCTCGCCGTGGCGAGCGCCGGGCGGGTCACTACTCGCCGATCACCGGCGGCGCGGTTGGCTCGTCGGCCCCGAAGATCTCGTTCGGTTCGTCGCCGAGCAGGTACTTCGAGGTGCGCTCCTCGTCGCCGTCGCCCTGGCCCTTGGCACCGTGTCCTACGCTGACCAAGCCGCCCATCCCGATGGTGCCGGCGCGGCCTGCACCCGCGCCGCCCGCGCCCATCGCATCAGCAGCGGGGAGGCCGCGCATGCCGCCCCAGTGCGCGCCCGCACCGCCGGGCATGGCCACGCCGGTCGAGCCGCCGGGGCCGAAGCCCAAGCCGCCCGGCCCGAAGCCGCCCCCCTGGTTGCCGATGGTGCCCACGCCACCGGGTCGGAAACCGCCGAGAAGAAGCGCGTCGGGTTGGCCCTGTCCCAGCTTCCCTTTGGCCCGCCCTCGTTCGCGCAGGTAGGCGCGGTGGATGCTCTCGGCCTGTTCGATGAGCTGTTCGAGCTCGGCGGACGGGGTGGCGGCAAGTTCGGCGCGGAGCTGGTCGGCGGTGAAGGCGAGGTGGCCGGGGATGGGCGGCCCGGGCGGAGGCATGTTCGCCTCCGGGCGGTCGAAGATGTCGTCGGTCATGCCTGTGCCTCCGAGGTGCCGGTCTGAGGGGTCCTCCATATGGGTGGTCCGTAGCTGTCCAGCAGTTGTCGAGTTCGCAGCAGCCGCTTGGCGTCCTGGGTGATGTTGAAGATCCGGGTGGCCGAGCCACCGACGACCGCCGCGGTCTCCTCCAAGGTCAGCCCGTCGACGAAGCGCAGGGTCATGACCTGCAGTGCCTTCTCGTCCAGCTGATCGAGCGCCTTGCTGACGTCGATCCGCCGGATGACGTCCTCGTACGGGTCGTCGCCGATCGCGCCGGCAAGCAGCTCCAGATCGGCGTGGACGGCCATCTCGGTCAGGCCCCAGGCGCGACCGTGCGCTCGGTGGGAGTCGATGATCCGTCGGGTGGCGATCCTGAACAGCAGCGGCGTGTAGTCCTCCTCCGGGACTTCCCAGCCGCGCTTCGCGAGGTAGCCGACGAAGCTCTTCACCGTCTCGGTGTAAACACCGCCGGTGTCGGTGTCGTCCTTCGTCCGGCGGACGATGAAGCCGTAGACCTTCTCCAGCAATCCAGCGTGGCGCGTGAGGAATTCGGCCACGAGATCTTGGCTGTCGTTAGGATGCGTTGCGCCGAGTCCTGGCGCGTCCGTCGATTCGGTCACCGCGGGAGGTCCTCCGAGATGATCGTCATCGCCCACCGCGATCCGCCGTGGTCAGTTGCCGCAGCGCGAGCTGCGGAATCAGCCTGCCGGACGACTCCGGGGCAGCGAACCACCACCGGTTCGTCAGCCGGATGCTGCTGATCGGCCATCACGTCTCCTCACCACTCGCGACGCTGTCATCAAGTACATCGCCGGCGCGCTCGCCCGCGCACACCCCAACTTCAAGATCTTTTGGGCACGGTGGCGGTCAGCCGACCCACCCGGACAAACCCGAGTTGGTGGCAGAGAGCCACCGTTGCGTCCCTGAACAGCGGATCGTCATGCCCCCGGCGAGCTGGCCAACCTCAATACCCAGGTCAACAAGCTCTTTTGGCCGATGCGATTCTTTTGGGAGCCCACCCTCGGTTTAGGGGGTAGAGCGAAAGGAGGTCCCCCCCCGATGGCCTCGAACAACGACTTCCCCGAGTTCCCCGACTTGGACGTGAGCACCATCCCCCGCCTGCGGTGTCAGCGTAACCGCCGCTCGGCAGGCCGAGACCAAGACGCGACGCTCGTCGACGCAGCGCAGATCCTGAGTGACTCGGGCCGGGCGGGCCACGTGATCAGCCGTGATCCCGCGGGGGGCGAGTGGTCGGTCACGCTGGGACCCGCGGCGCCGGAGTCGGCATGACGAGGACCACCGAGTGTCCTGGAGGCGAAGATGATGACCACGGTGTTGCCGTTGGGGACCCGACGCCGGAGGACGGGTTCAGTCACCAGGCTGCCGTCCCCTACGACCGGGCCGCGATGATGTGCCTCCGCGATACCGCCATCCCGGAGGCGATCGGCTACGCCACCAAGCGGCTGGGCGGCGACCGCCAGGCTGGCGAGGAGATGGCCGCCCAGGCGTTCCACGAGCTCACCCGCCGGTGGGAGGCCAAAGGAACGCTGCGCGAACCGCGCCGACTGCTGTTCCAGATCACCGAAGACCGGTGTGTGGACCGGCTGCGGACGAAGAGCAAGCCGCCGAAGCCCATCGACGACGCAACGCTCGAGCAACTGGTGGGGACGACCGCCGGCACCCTGTTGAGCTCTGAGTTCCGGGCAGGGCTGTTCACCGAGGACATCATCAAGAAGGCCCTCCAGACACTGCCGGTGCGGCAGCGACAAGTCCTCGAACTGCGCTTTGGACTCGAGTGCAAGCTGGAGGACGCCGCGGCGCTGCTCCAGATCACGGTGCCCGCCGTGAAGTCGCTGCAGCAGCGCGGTCTGGCCAAACTCAAGGAGTGCCCGCTGCTGGCCCGCTTCCGCACGGCCGCAACGGAGGTTCAGCGATGAGCGCACTTCCACCCCGCGACGACGATGTTCGGTTCGACGTCGACCACGTTATGGACCGTGCCCTCGCGGCCAACAAAGCCGACATCGCCCAGCACAGGCGAGTCCTGCCCACGCTGGCCGACACCGTCGAGGTCGCATACGAGTCGTTCGGCATCGGGCTCCAGAAGATGACCGAGCAGCGCTTTGCCGAAGCAATCCCCTGGCTGACCACCGCCGTCGACAACAACATCGAAGCCGCCCGGCCGATGCTCGAGATCTGCATCGAGGTCGCCGACCCGAACCCTGCTCGCCGGACCGCGCTGGGAGACGAGCGCGAAGACGCCCTCGCTCGCCAGCTGGCCAGCGACGAGGCTGAAGAGGCCAACAACGATGAGACGCCTATCTTCGACACGGTGCTGACCGATCAGCGCGGCGGCGAGGTGCCAGCGGGCGCTCAGCCCAAAGAGGTCCCGGAGCCTGCCCACTTGGTCCTCCCACACCCCGGCCTTCTCCACGGAGCCGGCTACCACCGCCTTGTGGAGTGGTCTACCGGGAGCGGCGAGCACCCGACCGGGCTCACGAGGAACCAGTTGATCACACCGTCCGGCATGGTGATCCCCAGCGCAATCGGCGTGTCCCACAAGGACCAGGCCGGACGCCTGAGGCAAAACGCGGCGGAGGCACTCGGGTGGGCGATGCTGGTCGGCGATCTGGTGTTCGACCGGATCGCCGCGTCCTGCGCGAGGTGTGAGGAGTTCCGGGGGCGATTCGAGGTCCCGCCCGGCCAGAAGCTGATCGCCGTTACGTCGACCTGGGGCGAGCATGCCACCATGACGACCGCACAGGGGCTGGTCCGGCACCTGCTCGGTCAGCTTTCGATGGATCGGTACAGGGTGCTGCTGATCATGCACCCGAACGTCTGGTCCGCAAACTCGCCGGCCGCGGCCACGGGAAGTTTGAGGGAAGATCTGGATCGCGGGCTGGTGCTCGTCCCGGCGCGTGTGTCGTGGGAAGCCGATCTGACCGCGGCCGACCTCACGCTGGGGGACCATGCGTCACTGTCGATCTACGCGGAGGTCTCGTTCCAGGCGAAGTTCTCGCTCCTGGACACCGCTCAGCGCGAGCGACACGAGCTCACCTTCCGGATGCCGCGGCACTCGGCCGCCTCGCTGCCGTCGGCCGGGGTCGAGCCCTGGTGCCCTGACGACCTGGTGAAGGTGTACGGCCTGGCCGCGCCATGGCCCCGAGGGCGGTCGGGACCTGGGCTCCTGCTGCCACGGGGCAGCGAAGCCGCGAGCGGGCCGACGGCACCCACCCCGCAGGAACTGGCCGCGTTCGGCGAAATCGGGCACCGAGTCGCGTTCCTGGCCGCGCGGGGTATGCCCGGTGTGGACATCGCCGCCGAGCTCGGCCTGCCCCACGCCGCCGCGATAGCACACTTCGTCCGGGTCTGCCGGAAGCTGGGCGTGACGGACCGGGAAGGACTGCGCGCGACGCTTGACTCCGCTGGTTGGTGGGATTCCCGGCCCGACGACCGGGCCTCGGCACAGAGCGGGGTCTAGCGGCGGCGCGGCTGGGCCGCGCTGGCAGCGGCTGCGGCGGGTGCGGCGCGCGGCATGGTGGAGGTGACGGTGCGGATCTCGGCTCGCGACCCGCTTCGGGCCGGGATCTGTTGTCACCACTTCAGCCGTGGAGGTTCGACGCGCCGCCCGACCGGGAGTGCCACTCGCGGACGAGTTCCAGGCAAAGGATGCGCCGGTGGCGTGGCACCGGTCGTTGCTGCGGGAGTTCACCATCGCGAAGGACTTGATCGAGTCCGGAGCGCCGACCGGTGCACACTTCGCCGTTCACGGCGCGACAGCGTGGGATGCCGGGGGTATCCTCGCTGTGACAGCGAAGTACAACGGGTCAGGGCCTGTCGCGAGGATCGTCGTAGGACGATGGACGCGGTGGGTACAACTCGTCAGGGCTTCAGCCAGGAACCGGCCGGAAAGCAGCAACCCGGACGGGAGAGCTAGAGCAAGTCGCCGGCGCAGGACATTGGGTCCGCGCGGGAGACCGAAGTGTTCCGCCTGATGTGGACATCAAGCCGGGGCCGGAACACTAGCTTGTCTCGCCGACACTGTCGGCCATGCGAGACGCGTGTACACCACCCTTAACCGGCTGGTGGGTACGCCCCGGGCCTGCTAGCGGTGAGGGCTTCGCGTGTCCGACGTCTCTTGGATCCGATTGCTGACCGGGGATCAACTCCCCACAGCCGTCGTCATTGCCGTGGTGATCGTCTTGGCGCTGACGTTGTTGATCCGCGCGTCGACCCCCTTGGTGGCGATCATTCTTCACAAGTTCCGACCCGAGCCGGGCAAACGGATCCAGGTGGAACGAGGGCGCCTCAAGATCGTGATTGAGCCGCACGAGGACCCGAAGCCTGGCGACAGACCGCAGGATCCGGGCAAGCAGCTCTCCCCTACCCCCAAGAAGAAGGGGGCTCGGAGGCGAAAGCCAGCCCCTAATCCACCAGCCGCTCGATCTCCTCGACGCGCCGATCGAGGCGGGCCGAGTTGATGCTGTCCGCTTTGCCAGCGCGACGCCGATGACCTCGCGGGCCGCGTCCAGCTCCCACGCTCGGGCGTACAACTCGGCGAGTCACACGTCGAGTACAGCGCGATCTCGCGCGCGTGCACCGCGTCGTAAGCATCGATGGTCTAGGTCAGACCCCGACAACCAGGCACGCTTCGCTGAACGATTCGATGGCGCGGGGTATCACCGAGAAGCCCGGGCGATCCGCCGGCATCCCATCGAGGGTCTTCTTCGTGAAGAACGTTCCGCTGTCCAGCATCAGCTTTCACGGTGCGGGTCGTGGCCGCTGAGGACGGCATGCCGCGGCGCGCGATCACGCTCACCGGGATGGACCAGCTGCTGCCGGTGTTCGCCACCCGCGCAGCGGCGCTGGCCGGGGGCGATCCGCGTTGACCCGCACCATCGACGATCCTACCGCCTGCGGCCACGCGGAGGAGCCGGGCACCAGGCCGTTGCCGGACCTGCAGCACCGGGCCGTGCCCGCCGATCCCGCCCAGCTGACCCTGCTGCGGGACCAGCTGGCCGAGTGGGCCGCCGGCACCGGTCTGCCGCCCGCGCGGGTGCAGGACCTCCTGCTGGCGGCGTACGAGGCCATGGCCAACGCCGTCGTCCATGCCTACTCCAGCAGCGCCGGCACATTCGGGCTGCACGCCCGCAGCCGCGGCGACACCGTGACCGTGACCGTCACCGACCACGGTCAGTGGCAACCCGCCTCGCGCCCCAGCCTGCTGGGCGGGCGCGGTCTGCCGCTGATCCACAGCCTGGCCGACCAAGCGGCTATCGAGACCAGCGCCGCCGGCACCACCGTCTCGATGGCCTGGGCCCTGGATCGATCGGCGTCCTCGGGTCGTTGATCACTGTCCGCTCACGGCGGTGTCCGCGCTGGCAATCGGGGGGCGCCGGCTGTCTGTTGAACCGAGGCCGCGAACTGGAGTCACGGCGCGTGGCGCCGGAGGCCGCCCGCCCGGCGACTGGCTCAAGCTGGCTGGGAACGAGCAGGCCGGAGGCCTTGAATGAGCTTGCGTAGTCCGTCCGGGGTGAGTTGGTGGGCGCTGCCCGTCGCCTGGTGGTTCGGCCGCGTATTCACCCTCCTGCCATTGGGAGACAGTAGAGTCTGGAACAGCGCAAACGCGACATCCGCGCAGCCCGCGTCGACACTGTCTCACCCCACTTGAGCCGATCGCTTCCCATAAACTTCGGTGGATGGACCGCTTGACCGTCGCGGAGAGCCGGGTGCGAGACGCGTTCGCCGACGGCACCCGCGTTGAGTTCGGCGATGACGATCCTGCCGAAGGCGCGTCCTGGGGGCCGGAACGTGCTGTTCGCGCGAAGGTGCTTCGCGAGCTCCTT
>Ga0307515_10023867_pt1 | contig 10691 bp, 12 predicted proteins | sample 17_EM_MG_FD_194513 | JGI IMG/M metagenome (GOLD analysis project Ga0307515, IMG submission 194513) | Populus trichocarpa ectomycorrhiza microbial communities from riparian zone in the Pacific Northwest, United States - 17_EM | ecosystem: Host-associated > Plants > Roots > Unclassified | place...
ATTTCTATAATATCCCTCAGTGTAATTTACACCATCTGGGCCAACTGCCTGACCTAACCAAACGCTTTTAGTATTTGGAGCTCCAGAAGCCAATACGCCATCAAAAACCTTAAAATCACGTCTGTCTGCAGTATAATCAGCAATACCAAAAGCTGCATAGAAATTCTCTAATTGATTATATTTTTCTAAACCAAATCTTGCGTCAATAATGGTAGTTAATGCAAAATTTTTATACTTGAATGTGTTGGTTATACCTCCTATCCAATCTGGTTGTGTATTGCCCAATAATTTCTGACTGATTAAAGGTGCCCTTACAGGAAACCCATCTGCACCGATTACAATTGGTTTAGATTTATCTGTGCGTAATGGGTTTTCAGGATCTGAGCCATAATACCTCAAATAATGAGTGCCATATAAGTTACCATAAGCTTCTCCAGGGATTAGTTTCATAGTTACTGTTGCACCAGAATAGCCCGATTGCGACGAATAAACTATTTCATTTAAGCCTTCTTTTATACTTAGAATTTTATTTCTATTGGCAGAGAAATTTAAACTAGTTTCCCAAGTAAAATTTTTGCTTTGAATTGGAGTTCCTTTAAGTAAAATCTCTATACCCCTATTTCTCATACTACCTGAGTTAATACTTGCAGTAACATAACCCGTAGTAGATGAAATATTTGCGTTAATGATCTGATCCTTACTAACAGAGTTATAAAATGTTAAATCTAACCCTAACCTACTTTTAAAGAATGACAATTCTAAACCTGCCTCGAAAGTGTTCGTAAATTCAGGTTTTAAGGTAGGATCTCCTAGATTAGCAGCACGGGTAAATCCAGTAGTACCTGCTGGCAATCCAGTATAAGTTGCATAACCTGTTGAAGTAGAATATTCCGCAGCATCTTTACCAATTTGAGCATAAGAAAATCTTGCTTTACCAAAATTAATTACACTTGGCAATTTCAAATGGTCACTAAATACATAGCTTAAACTTGCTGACGGATAAAAGAACGAGTTATTAGGGCTTAATAATGTAGAAGTGATATCGTTTCTACCTGTAAAAGTCAAAAATAGATAGTTTTTATAATCTAAAGAGGCTTCTCCAAATATACCCATTAACCTATAGGTTCTTTGAGATGGAGGAGTTGGAGTGATAACTTTTGCATTAGAAAGTGTAAAATAATCGTAAATTGTAAGTGCTGTGCCTAAAACACCAACATTTTTAACCTTTCTGTCGTACAGCTCATGCCCCACTCTTAGCGTACCATTAAAATTAGATCCTAATTTGGTTTTAGCAGAAGCAACAAATGTTGAGTTAATGGCTCTGAAATTTGTATTGTACTCGCCAATAAAACCATCAGCATTATCATATAGTCGCTCGCCTGTAATACCTCTTGGTCCAGGTGCTGTTCTAATTCTATTATCAGAATAAGTATCAAAACCTAATCGATAATCGAAACTTAACCAGCTCACTGGGGTATAATTAAAAGCAGTTCCACCAATAAATCGATTAACATCATCAACCATTTTATTAGTTGCAGCACCAAAAATAGGATTATTTGTACCTCTCCAAAGTTGAGTACCATCTGGATTAAGATATTCTCTTACATCCCATCTTCCAGAAAAATAAGCCAAGCTTTCACCAAACCTATCTGCATTGTATCTATCCCCACCAGATTTAGTAAAACTCATGTTAACAGAAGTTTTAAATTTATCGCTTATTTTAAAATCAGTATTTAAACGACCGTTATAGCTTTTAAAACTTGTAAATGGCAACATACCTTCTTGATCAATATATCCGAATGAAGAAAATACACTGACTTTTTCCGTTCCACCAGATAAGGTTAAGGTATTTCTAGATTGATGCCCTGTTCTATAAGCTCTTTCATAGTTATCAAATAACTCATCTGGATGAGTAGGGTCTATTAATTTAGCTTCAGCGATGGTTGGCCCCCATGCCGGACCCAAGCCAATTGGCACATAAGCACCTAATATACCAGCTGTATATGTTTTTTGAATCTCAGGTTTTTTATTGATATTATCTATTCCATAAGATGAGCTGAAATTAACATCAAATTTACCAGATTTACCTTTCTTAGTAGTAATAACAACAACACCATTAGAACCACGTAAACCATAAAGCGCTGTTGCAGCTCCACCCTTTAGCACATTAATAGTTTCAATATCTTCTGGATTTACATCGGTAGCTCTATTACTCATGTTCCTTAAGTCTGCTCCTGATCCAAAAGTAGAAGTAGAATTATCAATTAAAATACCATCAATAACAAATAATGGCTCATTTGATCTATTAGGATCTATAGAGTTAATTCCTCTAATACGAATTGAAGATCCTTGTCCGGGTGCGCCACCTGTGCTAGAAATTTGCGCACCAGCGACCTTACCTTGCAAGGCATTTATTAAATTGCTCTGCTTATTTTTGGTTAGCTCATCAGCTGTAACTGTTTGAGCCGAGTAAGCCAATGCCTTTTTCTCTCTTGTTATGCCCAAAGCCGTAACAATAACACCTTCTAATGTTTCTGTGCTTGAAGAAAGAACCGCATTAATTGTAGTTTTGTCGCCAATTGTAATTTCTTGGGTATCAAAACCTAAGTATTTAAAAATTAAAATTGTACCATTTGTTGGTACATTAATGGTGTAAGAACCATCAGTTTGGGTTGTTGTTCCTGAACTTGTTCCTTTTACAAGTACACTTACACCAGGGATTCCACTGCCATCTGAAACATCAGTTACTTTACCCTTTATTGTTTTTTGGGCATACGTAACAGTTGCAAACAGCAAAAATCCAAATAGAAATAGGATAGATTTTCTGTTCATAGTTAATTGATTAAGTTTTTATGAATTTACAAAACATAATTAACTTAAAATCAACAAAGCCGACTATTAAGAATGAAAATAAATATAAACTAAGAAAGAATAAGGTTGATTATGACACAGAAAGCATGTTTTGCTCTTCTGTAACATCTAATTTTCCAATAATTTGATCTAAAACACTTTGATCTAGGTTTGTAAACTTAGATGAATACCATTTTGATGTCTTTTCATCCAACCAAATGCAAAAAGAGTGGCAGTCTTGTAAAATTACTGCATAAGTTAAATGGAAATCATCCTGAATTCTCATACAAAATCCTGAAAAGGTTTTACCTTTTACGTCGAATTGGAGGTTTAAATAATCGTTCAACATGGCAATTTGGTTTTAGGGTAAGCTTAGAACAAATTTAAGTTGCAAATGTTTTGTTAACGTTAAATATTTAACAAGAAATAGCTATTCCTTTTTAGAATACCTTATCCAATATTCAGCATATTAGAATATCCCTTTGCAATTAACCTGTTTTTAGTAGGCAAATACACTTCACACTGTAGATTAATAATCGATCTGCCTTGTTTTACAATTGAAGTTTTAGCGGTAATGATATCACCTTCGGTTGCCGGTGCAAAATAATCTATATTGTTATTAATGGTGGTATACCTACTGCTCAAACCTAAAATAAACACAGTTGCACCAATCAAATCATCTATAATTCCTGCAGTAATTCCTCCATGTAAAATACCATAAGGATTTGTCATTTCTTTTCTAACCACATAACTACAATGCAACTCTCCTCTTTCGGCACTAATTAAAGTTGGTTTTAACCAATTCATAAAATTTGAGGGAGAATGAGTGATTTCTTTCCCCGTTAATGATTGAAAATTAATTAATCGTTGCTGAGCTTCGTTTTGTTCTTCCATTTTATGTTATGTTTAAGGTAAATTTAATATTATATGAGCAGTTCACAAATTACAGCTATTACAGAACTAGATAAATCAAGATTTAAGACAAAAGTATTTTCTGGAGGGCATTTAATCTATGCAGATGAGCCTAAAGAATTGGGCGGAACAGATGAAGGAATGAATCCAGGCGCTCTATTATTAGCCAGCTTAGGCAGTTGCACAGCCATAACAATTAGAATGTATGCTGATAGAAAAGAAATTCCTTTAGAATCTATAAAAATTGATTTGGCTATTTGTAAGGAAGAAGAAATGTCTAAAGAAACAACCATTGCTGTAAAAATAGAATTTACAGGTGATTTGACTACTGAACAAAGAGAGCGATTAATGGTTATTGCCGATAAATGTCCTATTCATAAGTTACTTACAAATCCTATAAGAATTTTAACAAGCTAATTAGTTTTCTTTAAACGACCCCTCTTTGTTTAACAATTCGAAATATTGGGTAAGTTTAGCGCCCATAGATTTTTCAAAAGATGCTTTCATATCTAATGGTGATGGATGTTTATTTTTCCAATCATTGTAATATGTTTTAAAAGCATTATCAATCTTTTCTCTCCCTACAGCAGCTTCTAAAAGATACATCCATATAGCAGTTTTAATATACGATGTCATCGAATAATCGTCTGATGTGGCAAACTTCTCTATTGATGTAGCAATTGCAGGTTTCATAGGGATACCCATCATCACATTGTATATTGCAGCTTGAAACTGTTCTACTGGTAATGCCTTTATATTTTCGGGAATTGCATCTCCAAAAATCGAGTTAGACTTATACTTTTCTGCTTCATACCTAAATTGATAATAAGTATTCAATCCTTCATCTTGCCAGGTATTTGCTCGTTCATTATTACCAAGAATACTCATGAACCAATTATGCCCAACCTCATGTGTTATTATCGCATCCAAAGATTGTGGTTTAGCATCTGGACTTGTTATTAGCGTTATTGTTGGATATTCCATACCTCCACTTGCATTATTCTTTGGCCCTTCAACCACTTGCACAATAGGATATTCATACTCACCAATCCACTTACTGTAATTCTTTACAGCATCTTTTGTATAATCAATACTTTGAAGCCATAATAATTTCTTTTTATTATAGTAATATGTAAAAACATCAACCGTTTTACCTGATGCCATTTTTATAGTATCATAAGCAATCACATACTTTTTATCCGCAAACCATGCAAAATCAGGAACGTTTTTCATCACATAACTTAATGTTTTATTGGCATTCTTATCTTTTGCTAAATACAAGGCTGGTTTATCACCTTTATCAGCATAATTTTTAGCTCCAGTTGTTTTGTATTGTTCTAATTCATCAGCATTCTGCAAAATTCCAGTTGCTCCGACAATATATTCTGATGGCAAGGTGATATTTACTTTATAATCTGCATACTCACTATAAAATTCCCCCATATCTAAATATGGAAATTCATGCCACCCATCTTTATCAAAAACAGCTGGTTTCGGGTACCATTGCGTAACCATAAATTCTCCATCTGCAAATCCAGACCTAGAAAAATATGAAGGTAACTTTACTTTAAAATCTGTGGTAATGTTAACAGAATCGCCTGGTTTTAATGGTGAATTAAGTTTAACCTTAACTACATCAATATATTGAGGATTTGAATGGGCTTCAGTTACTGCAACCTGACCGTTTACTTTAAAATTAAGACCATCAATACTTCCAAGGGTATATTTATCTAATTTCTTTTTACGAGATGGATCTTTTTTAATTTGCTGAAACATAGCTGTGGTTTCTGCTTTATAAGCATTTGGATAGATATGAAACCAAATAAAATCTAAAGTTGTAGATGAATTATTTTTATAAACTACTTTCTCAGTCCCTGTTAAAGATTTATCTATGTCGTTTAAGGAAACATCTATATCATATTTAAGATCTTGCTGGAAATAAGGGTTTTGAGCAAATGATGATAGGCCTAGAAAGGTTAAGAATAATAGCAGTAGCTTGTTCATGTTTAGTTTTTTTGGAAGATACTAATTTTGTTATAAAACAAAAATGGCATATTGATTTTCTTTCAATATGCCATTACAAACCTACTATTGATTAATAAAACTTTGGTTGAGGAACCAGTTTTGTATTTTGTTGTTGGTGCCAATAAGGATAAATTGGATAAACGTTACTTGCCTCGTCTAATCTTTTAACTTGATCTGTTGTTAAATTCCATCCCACAGCTTGCAAATTCTGTTTCAACTGTTCTTCATTTCTTGCACCGATAATAATGTTTGCAACTGTTGGTCTTTGCAATAACCAGTTTAATGCTACCTGAGGAACGGTTTTCTCAGTTTCTTCAGCAATTGCTTTCAATGCATCTACAATGGTAAATAAACGTTCTTGGTCAATTGCAGGTCCATGAGAACCACCTTGTTGAATTCTGTTATCTGTTGGAAAAGGCTTTCCACGTTCATATTTACCGCCTAGTTTACCAGAAGATAAAGGGCTCCAAACCATTGTTCCAATATTTTGATCTATGGCTAAAGGCATTAATTCCCATTCAAATTCTCTATCGTATAACGAATACAAAACTTGGTGACCAATATATTTTGACCATCCATATCTTTCTGCAACGGATAGCGATTTCATTAAATGCCATCCAGAAAAGTTAGAAACAGCAATGTATCTTATCTTTCCACTTTGAATTAAGTTATCCAAGGTTTTCAAAGTTTCTTCCACTGGTGTGTTAGCATCAAAACCATGTAAGTGATAAACATCTATATAATCCGTATTTAAACGTTTTAAACTTTGATTTACTTGGTCTATTAAATGTAAACGACCAGAACCAAAATCGTTTGGTCCATCGCCCATTGGGAAAGTTGCCTTTGTAGAAATCAAAACCTTATCACGTTGTAAATCGGCAATAGCTTTACCTAAAATTTCTTCGGCAATACCACGTGAATATATATTAGCTGTATCGAAAAAGTTAACGCCTGCATCCATGCAAACATTAATTAACCGAGTAGCTTCATCTACCTGAGTTGAGCCCCAAGCTTTAAAAAATTCGTTTGCTCCACCAAAAGTCGCTGTACCAAAACTAAGTACAGGGACATTTAAACCAGAAGCTCCTAATTGTCTGTATTCCATATTATTATTATAAAATTGTTATATTGATAGATTGCTAAATGGTTTGTTTAAACAGCCAACTGTAAATTTCCCTTTAAAATATTGGCTAACAATTCATAAGAATGAAGTCTTGCTTGATGGTCATAAATATGAGAAGTAACCATAATTTCATCAATCTTAGTTTGCGCTGCAAATGATTCTAATTGAGCCGAAAGCTTTTCTGGTCCACCAATAAAAGCAATGGCCAACATTTGGTTTACAGCTTCTTCTTCAATATCACTCCAAACCCCATCCATATTATCTATTGGTGGTTGCAGTAATTGGCGTTTACCAGTTACAATACCCATAAATAAACATTTTAACGAAGTTGACAAACGCTCAGCTTCTTGATCTGTATCGGCAGCAACAACATTTACACAAGCCATTACATAAGGTTTATCTAGCGTAGCAGATGGACGAAAATTTTGTCTATAAATCTGGATGGCTTCCATAAAATAAGTAGGTGCAAAATGGCTTGCAAATGCATAAGGTAAACCATAAGAAGCAGCTAAATGTGCGCTTTCGGTACTTGAACCTAAAATCCAGATTGGCACATTGGTACCTTCACCTGGTATTGCCCTAACTTTACTTTCGCTATTGTGATCAGATAAATAACGTTGTAATTTTAACACATCTTGTGGGAAGTTATGCGGTGCAGAAAAGCGCTCGCCTCTTATTTCCATTGCCGTTAATTGGTCTGTTCCCGGCGCTCTACCTAAACCTAGGTCTATCCTATCGGGATAAATAGTGGCCAATGTACCGAATTGTTCTGCTACAATTAATGGCGAATGGTTTGGCAACATGATTCCTCCAGAACCTACTCTAATTGTTTTGGTGTGACCAGCAATATGACCAATTAAAACCGAAGTTGCAGAACTCGCCACACTTATCATGTTATGATGTTCCGCTAACCAGTAGCGTAGATAACCTAATTTTTCGGTATGTTGAGCTAGGTCGACACTATTTTTAAAAGTATCGTATATTGTTTTTCCTTCTATTACACCAGCTAAATCTAATACCGAAAATGGTAAAGCTGATAATTGATTTGTACTCATAAATTTCTGTAATTATAATTCGGATGCAACTAGATTACTCAAAGCCTCAAAAGCTTTTTCATTTCTTTTGTAATAAGTCCACTGACCTACCCTTTTCGCGGTAACCAATCCTGCCCTTTGCAAAACGGCTAAGTACTCTGAAATAGTTGATTGTGTTAAACCGGCTTTCTTTTGAATATGACCAACACATACACCTCCATTAGTTTCGCCACAAGATGCCTTGTGATCTGGGAAGTGTAATTCTGGGTCTTTTAACCAGTTTAAAATTTGTAACCTGGTTTTGTTGGAAAGTGCTTTAAATATTTCTACCTGATCCATGGCACAAATATATATCGGTAATTCCCGATATTCCAATTAAATAAAATTAGATGACAGAATTGTGAAGAATTTAGTCTTCCATAGCATCGTCTGCATCAAGATTATTTTTTCGCCTAGGATTATCTTTATTAATAGGGTTATCTTCAGAAATTTCACCACCAATTATCAAATTTCCAGATTCATCTTCATCAATTTCTTCGTTTGTTTTTCTAGAAACTGGATTAATTTTTTCTTCTTTTGACTTATGTTGATTATAGTTTTCCATTTTATAATGATTACCTTTTATAAATGTTTTAATTTCAAAAAGGTTTTAAAAATCTATTTAATGATAAAACATATATTGCATAAATAAGGTTTATCAATTATGAAAATGATTTTCATTTTAGCCATTCCAGTAGCCTGCATCGCTTGGACAGTAACCAAGGAAGCCATTTTTAAGGAAATAAGGGATTATTGTATTGATAAATCAGTAAACTGTGATAAGCTCTATAAAAGGAAGTTTTTTTATCTATTTACCTGTGAGTATTGCTTTAGTCATTACGTTACAATATTAATTTTATTGATGACGCAATATCACTTAATATATCCTGATTGGAGAGGCTACATATTATCTGGCTTTTCTATTGTTTGGATTGCCAATGTATACATGAGTTTATACAATCTGATAAGAATAGATTTAAAGAAACAGACAATAATTGCTAAAAAGGAGGAACAAGATTTACCAAAGGATTAGTTTTATAGCATTTCTTCCAAAGAGTTATGAAACAATGGTTTAGAGATCAACCTAGAAACAGCTGGGTTAGCATTAGCTAACTCAATATCTTCAATTGCATCACTAGCAGTTAAAACCACAATTTTTATAGCATTTTTTAATTTATCAGCAAACTCAGAAAATCGATCTAAAAAGCCTAAACCATTCATTTCTGGCATATCTAAATCAAGTATAATTAAACTTGGTAAAGAACCAATATTATTTTCTAAATAACTTAATGCTTGTATTGGACAATCCATTACTAAAACTTCAGATTGTGAATACGAATTTTTCAATACTCTCGTCGTAATCATTTGATCTATAATGTTATCATCAACAATCATTATTTTATTATTCAATTCAATCATGTTAAAAATATCTTGGCGTTAGCATCCTTATGATTTCATTTGGTCTTATAGTAACACCAACAGAAATTTCATGAGAGCCACCGCTATAGCCAGCTAATCGGCTTAAAGTTTGGTCATAAGCATAGCCGACTCTTATATTATTTGTCACAAAAAAATCTACCATACCCACTACCGAGTTTGTTTTTTGCAAATCTACCTGTAGATAACTTTTATCATATAACTTTACCGCAGTGCGATAACTAGCTCCCAGCCAAAACTTATTTCCAAAAAGCACAAATGTATTTAAGTCTAAGCTAGTGGGGCCACCACGATCATCCTTTAATAGAAATGATGGCTTCACTTGAATATCTTGATTTATGGGCAAAAGCATTCCGGCAGTAAGGTAAAAGTGAGTTTTTGGTGTTTGAAAATAAACACTCAAGTTCTTTTTATTAATTACATATTGAGCAATCAAATTATCAGCAGAGAAACCAGCATAAAAACGATCGTCAGAATAATAAATACCTGCCCTTGCATCTGGCACAATCACACTTTCATTTCCTGAGGCTAAAATGTAACTGTCATTCGCATCTCTTGCGTTAAGTCTTTCTGCATCTAACAATTGTTGCATTACACCTAAACCAAGTCCAAAAGCTAAACGAGAATTTTCAGAACTCCCTACTCTTAATCTATATGCATAACTTCCATAAGCTGACACACTACTTTCTGCCCCAAGTCTGTCTGAAGAGACCTGAAATGCCAAACCAACATTACCATCATTTGCAATTGCATCTACGGCAAGAGACATGCTTTTAGGTGAACCTGTTATACCTGTCCATTGATGACGATAAAAACTATGAATATTTAGTTGCTCTTTATAGCCAGCATAAGCTGGATTAATATATATACCATTAAACATATATTGACTATACTGAGCATCTTGTTGTGCATTACACAAGAAAGATAAGCCAACTAAAATGAATAATATAAATGATCTTTTTATCATTGTTATTAATGGAAATTATAATACCCACAGCTAATTAGACAAAAGCAAAGCCAATATTAATTGTTTAGGAAATATTTTCGCATCAATAGTAATTATGAAGTTAAAAACAGATGTTTAAACACCTAAAATATTGTTTTATAAAACCTTCAAGAAAATGAAATTTAACTTTTAGGAAATTTTTAGAATCATTGCTGTTGAATTTATTCCCCAAATTGGGGATATATTCTCGTTTACGGGGAATTTTATCTACAATAGTATCATTATATTAATTATCGGGTAATAAACGAAACTACCTTTTGATAGA
>Ga0307515_10023870_pt1 | contig 10690 bp, 6 predicted proteins | sample 17_EM_MG_FD_194513 | JGI IMG/M metagenome (GOLD analysis project Ga0307515, IMG submission 194513) | Populus trichocarpa ectomycorrhiza microbial communities from riparian zone in the Pacific Northwest, United States - 17_EM | ecosystem: Host-associated > Plants > Roots > Unclassified | place...
TTCCTAAGATATGCAGCAATGTATGTGATGGTGATGCATATATGTGAGGTCTTATATATACATATAAAACTTGAGTTTAGATCGTAAGTCTGCGTAAAATTTTTATAAACTCTTTAATACTAACCTGGATAATATAATTTCTTAGAGTAGAAACAATGGGAAACGTGCTAAACTAGGGCCGCCTCTATGGTCTCTAAAAGTTCATTTTATCCCAACCAAGATAATTTAACTGGTCAGGGTTTGAGTTTACTCCTCGATGGTCATGAATTCGAGTCTTTATAGGGTTATTGGAGGCTTACATGGTCATTAACATCAAGACCCATGAGATTAGTCGAGGTACGCACAAGTTAACCAGAACACCTACGTTAAAAAAAAATTCATTTTATCCCTTGTTGTTCTTAAAAAAAAACAAGATAAAAATGATGCACAGCCCTATAAATGGATGCTTTTTCTTTGAAGTTGGATTGATTAATTTCTCACTCCTTTGAGAGAGTCGTTATCATAAGTGGAGATTAGGTGGTGTCCCAAATATTGACACCACCTAAATAATTTCATTTTACGAATGCAATTTCAGGTTTGCAAATATTGAGGTTACGAGAACAATAACATCAGATGGTATTCTGTCAGCGATATGTTATATTCACCAATGGATATATCAATGGACAAAAAAAAAACATCGATGACATTATATACGGTTTTTCTGTCGGTGATATATTAAATTTACCGATGGAGATACCGACGAAATGAAGCAGGTAAATTTTTTTTTAACGCGCTTTGTTTATTAGCAAATCTATCGATATATTTATTATCGATGGACTCACCAACATACTATAAAATTTTTAACAAGAGTTTTTTCGATTGATTGTTTCTGTCCAAAGGTCTAAACTTGAGTTTAGAATGTTAGTCTGCGTAAAATTTTCATAAACTCTTTAATAATAACCTGGATAATATAATTTCTTAGAGCAGAAACAATGGGAAACGTGCTAACCCAAGGCCACCTCCATGGTCTCTAGGAGTTCATTTTATCCCTTGTTGTTCTTTAAAAAAACAAGATAAAAATGATGAGCAGCCCTATAGATGGGTGCTTTTTCTTTAAAGTTGGATTGATTAATTTCTCACTCCTTTGAGAGAGTCGTTATCATAAGTGGAGATTTAGGCGGTGTCCCAAAGACTATTGTTGCATGCTTCTTCTTTATGGATCCGAATTAGAATTCAGTCCCTTTCACAGAGAAGCATAAGAAATCTTTTCTAAGCAAAGAATTCAATTATTTACACATAATTTGTCGTCTTATAAGACCCAAAGTGGAAAAGTAAACTCCAAACACACACTCAAGATTTGATGGACAAACATTCCTTTCCCATTCACCAAAGTAGGAAAATCTGCTTTTGCCTATCTTTGATTTCATGAAAAAGCGTGTTCTATCTTTTTCTCCACCATTCCCTTTCTTTTTTGTTGCTTTTTGTGCCTTAGGATTTGGTGAAGAGGAGAGAGCTTTCGTTGTCAGCTGACATGGCACGCCCGATCATGACATTTGTCCCTCAATGGTTGTCCGGCACCGCCAAGTGGACTTTTCATACTTGGCTATACTTCTTTTGGAAGTGGGAGAAAGGTACGTCGATTGCCTCGGTTGCTCCATTGAGATTATGCCACCTGTAAATAACTGTCATGTAGGTAGACTTAGTTTTTAATAATGATGTTGGTAGACTTAATTTTTAATAATGAATAGAAAAAAATAAACCTTGACTTCACTTGTAATGATTTCTTTCCATACCATGTGGGGTTCCTCAAGTACTAATCGTGAATCATGCATGTGAGTTTTTCTTTTTTATATTGTTTGTTTGAATAGATATGCTACCATATCAGATCGTGTGTTTATTCAATACACTATTTTTGATATATTTAGGAAGCTTTGAAAATAATCTCTGTTTGTTTTTATTATAAAAAAAAATTTCTTTAATATTTTTCATCACGGAATGAAAAAGTTCAAATATATATAATACTAATCAAGTTAACTTAAAAACCTAACTATATATAAACTAGTCATGAATCTAATAAATATAAAATTAACTTTAAATTTTCATACAAAAAATTATAAATTTCAGTGCATAAATATTTAAAAAAACTCAACTTGAACAACTTTAATGAGAATATTGGCCAATTGATTTTCATATTTAATATTAGACATCTCTATAATCTTTTTATCCTACTTCTCATTAATGAAGAATTTGTCTACCTCTAAATGTTTTATAAGTTAATGTTGAAATGGATTATTGACAATATCACATATTGTTTTTTATCACCAAATAATTGAATCGGTTGTCTTGATGGAAAACTCAAATCTCGTAATAGAAGTCTTATTCAAAGTGCTTCAGAAAGTCTTGTATCTTTAAATTCATCTTTTACACTTGAGCGAGCAACAACACCTTGTTTCTTGCTTCACCGTATAATGATATTACCACCAACCTATTAGGTTTCTCAAAACACATAAATGTAGCGAAATCAATAATTTGAATTTTTTTTCCGAGAGTGTTAAGATCCTATTAGACAATCTAAAGTTGTTCAAGGTTTAAGCAAAAATTCCCTAAAAATCATATCTTATTTCCAAGGTTTGATTAACTAATCAAGGTTGGGTTATCTTAAATTATAAATCTTTCAATAAAACAATGTTTGTGCCTTAGAAAATGCATTTTTGACTTGCTATAGATAATAGATTTTGATAGCTATTTTAGAATTTTCTTGTTGTTTCTAAGGTTTCAAGTAAGTTGTGCAGCGTGTCTAAGCAATAGTTACAATGTTTAAGTCTTTTTTTCTAGTTTTATGCTTGTTTCTAGGTTTAGGCAGTTTTAGGCATTTCTGAGTTTTTTTTTTCTAGGTTTAAGTGTTCTTATCTTTAAAATTTGATTTCTCACAAACTAATTTTTTTTTGCTTGATTCATGTATCTCGGCCAAAGCTTTATTATGGAATGTGTTATAATATAGAAAATATTGTACTTTCCCTGTATAGAGTTATCTTGCATAGTACGCTACACAGTAATTACTATATGTTGGTTTAATCATATAAATATAAGAGATAACTACTTATGCTACTTGAGGAAGATGCTATCCAGGCTTCCTCCTTCTTTCCTTGACTGACGCCTTCTTGTTCTGCAGTATTTTGGTGTAGTTTTTTATACTACATTCTTGCTTTCTCTGCTGCATCTTCTTCCCCTGGATAACATCTTCCTCAAGTAGCATAAGTAGTCATCTCTAGCAGCATACTGCACTCTCGCAAGAAAATAAAACAATCTTGTCAACAGACCTCTTACAAAAAACAAAAAAAAACAACTCTACTACAGAATCTGTTGCAGTTTCTTTCCAGCAGCAACTCTCCGATTTCTCCAGCGTCACTTATGGATCCTTCTACTGCTATTATAGCCATGAACAATGACAGCTCTTCCTCTCCTACTTCTTCCCTGGTACCACCTGCTCCGGCCGATGTGCTTGACTTTACACACAATGCAGTTATGACCGCTGCCACAATTTTTGCTGCAAAAACAACCATCATCCCTCTTTCTAATACATAGCAAGTCATCAACGTTAAGCTTACCAACACAAATTATATGTTTTAGCGCATGCAGATAAAGTCATATCTTATTGGTCAAAGTGTCTCATCCTTTGTCGATGGTTCGACGGTATGCCTTTCTCCACACAATGATGTTTCTGCCATTGCAACTGCCAACAGTTCTAGTTTTTCCCAAGCTTTTTTTACATGGAAATAATAGGATCAACTCATCCTCAGTGCCCTCCTCTCTTCTCTGTCCATAGAATTCTCCACCTTGTGGTTTATTATCCAACATATACTAGTGTATGGAGCACATTAGAACATGCCCTTGCATATCCATCAAACTCTCGAATCATGCAATTACATGGTTGTCTTCAGCATCTTTGCCAATTTTTCTCTGCCATTTTCTTGTTCATTAAATGCTTATTTTAGATCAATCAATCCTTGAAAGTTTGAATGTCTAGGTTGTGTTCTTGGTTGTCGGGTTTGATTTCAAGCCATTCTTGGTTTGTTTTTCTTATCTAATGCATCATTATGTTTCAATATGCCATGTTTCATCTCTTTATGCTTTCAATTCGGTGTAATCTAGTTCTTAAATTGGAATTGGTTTTCTGGGTTCATCTATTGTTATTTGTGTTCTTAAATGGGATTTAAACAAAAATCTCCTTTGATCTTCTTTCTTTTGTTTTTTAGTATGGGTCTCTTTTTTTTTTTTGCTTTTGGGCTTAGACCAGGAAGCCCAGCTCATGTGGCTAGGGTGAGACCTAAGGCAGTGTTTGGTTGTGCAAAATTTTACAAAGGAAAAAAATGCATTTTTGATCCTTAGAACGTGTTTGGCAAACACACCCTAACAAACTTTTGACAGTTTTCTTTGATATTTTTTTTCTTGTTTTGCCAAACAAACCCCAAATGATTTCCAAAAATTATGAAAAAATTCAGAGACCATTTTAAAATTATTTATGGGTCCCTCGCGTGTTTTTCAGCAATTTCATTTAATATTTGGGATTGTAAACTTACAATGTAAGACACTGACCAGGTATTAAATATACTTGCTTTTCTTTAAAATTTTAGAAAAATAAAAAACAAAATCCAAAATTCCTTACTTAAAAATGCAAAAATATATTTTTATTTGTGCGTATATGTCCAAATTCTAAAATTTCCCATGCATCTTTTATAAAAAATAAAACATGCATTTTTATCATACTTTGAGAAAAAACAAATACAAAAATCAATTAATGGGTATCATAACAAGTTTGTAATTATCCATTAGGATTTGAACAAAATTTCAAAAACACCATAAAAAATTAATTTTTTAAATAATATTTGGGGTATACGTCTTACAATGTAATGCAGATACCCAGTATTAAATTAAATGAATTAACAAAAATAAAATGTTAGGAACTAATTGTAAACTTCAATAGTTGGAGGTATAAAATTATACTTTAAAGTATATCCCCAAGTATTAAAGATACAAAATAGAAATAAATACACCATTAAAATTTAAGTTTTAGAATGGTTAGGTTTTAGTCTCATAAGGTAAAAATCTCCTTACTAAGGAGAGTCTGTCTTGAGCTCATAGAGATATGGACCTCCTTACTAAGGATTACCTTTCTCGAACCTTAATAATGCAATTTTTCAAAGGTAAGGTGCACTGGGAGTGATGCGTCTTCTTCATGCACAATTAGTCCCTTTACCTAGACTCTTGTAGACTAGTATATTTTATGGTGATCATAATACTAGGTGGTGAGTCTTCAACCCTTCATGTTATAATTTCATGATTAATTCGAACACATCCAAAACCACATCAATCCAGGAGGAAGACTTGTCATTCGACATTGTACACATCACGACATATGGTAGGCATATTTCATAACAAAAAAATATAAATAATCAACACATTGCTAGTACAATCCTTAAAATAGTTATGCCATTCGGACATTAATACTTTATATATATATATATATATATATATATATATATAGAGAGAGAGAGAGCAATTCAAAAATAAATAAAAGAAGTAGAAAATAAATAAATCATTAACTCTTTAGGTGACATTTTGTATAATATTAAACAAGAGTAATTTTTAATGGTATAAAATTTGATTTTTTAAGGATGTTTGGTATGTCAATAAATTAAAGAATTAAATATTAGTTTAGAGAGAGAGAAAATTAAATTATCAGTAATGATTTGTGAGAGAGAAATAAAAAAATATTTGATATGCATTTAAAAAAATGTAAAAAAAAATATAATAATACTTGGAGATGAAATTTTACCATATAACCAAATTCACCGTCTAAAAAAGTGTTGGGGTAATCATTACCCCTCCTTAAAAATTTAATTTACCCAAAAAATATACTAAATTGATTTAAATTTTATAAAGTTAAATTTCACATTTCATTAATTTCCTATTGATGAAGTTGTGAAAACTTAAGGATTGGATTGAGCTTTCAATGGTTGGGTCTTGGGCTGAAGTATATAGGCTAGGATGTAAGCTTTATATATGGGCTTGGTTGTTTCTACAACAACATCCGTTTTTGGAATACGAAACTCTTTAATACCTAAGTTAGTAAATGTATAAGAAAAAAATAATATAATTGAAAGGAAAATAGAATGAAGATCGTAGAAAGTGTGTGATTATTGAATGAATTGGTGTGAAGCTCTTGAATGAGCTTGAATGGCCTAAACTTGTCTAGCTTGGCTTGAATGTTTTCTATGGTGATCAGAGGTATTTATAGACCTTGATTAGGTTAGCTTACCTCGTGGAGTGTGAAGAATAGTGTTGTAGATATGTCATAGTATGTAAAATATAATGGAGAGTGACCTTGTAGTGAGAGGAGAAAAATGAATACCATCAATGGAGAGGTTGATTCTAGTAATTGATTTGGAGTGCTCGTTGTGTTATTAGTGAAGAGGATGGTGCTTATGCTTTGCATAAATAATTTATATATGCAAGGTGTGCATGCGATAATAGGTGGTGCATGACTTCTTAAAACTCAAAAAAATACATTGGGGTATGTATTGGGGTAAGTACTGGATAGCCCGAGGTAAGGTGGAGTGGATGAGGGAGAGGCCATTTGAGTTAGACCTAAACGGGTAGGATTTTAGTCATTTGAGCATTGCCTGAACAGATAGAAATTTATTTTTAAGAAAAAATATGCATTATTATATCCTCCTCTAAGTTTTTTAAATAATCGTGTTTGAAAGACTTGAAAAGCAGAAGTAGGGGAAATAAAATACTTACTATTTTATACAAAATAATGGTGTTGTAGATATTATCTTTTTATGGCTTTTGTTAATGTGTTTGCAAAAGAGATGATTATTTTCCTACAAAAAAGATGAAAGTTTGATGAGTTTGTTTGCTCCTCTCATAATAGAGAACACTATTATTTAAAAATAGTGATAAAGCATTGTGTATGGAGATGTTGTATGGATGAAGATTTGTTTAGAGACATAAAGATTTTAGTGGAGAAAGGAGATCTCGCCATTAAGATTTTATTGGAGGGATGGAGATTAGTTTAGAGACATAAGTAATTTGTCCAAAGACTTAGAGATTTCAGTTGAGTTATGAAAATCTTATTATAGAGATTTTATTTAAGACATGGAGATCTGTTTGGAGATATGAAGAATTCCTTTGAAGACATGTAGAAAGACTATTATTTTATTGGAAACTTTAAAAGATTGTCTCATGTAATTGGAGATTCATTTTTTGAAAATTATTTGATCTCAAGTAATGCATTATACGAATCTTTTCCTATTTCTTCAAGTTGCATTTCCTTCATTATAAACTGTTAGAGGTAACATTTGATAATCAATCTTTCTATATCCCTTTTAGGGCATGACATACCTTATTATTATGATTGTGATCATGGTGAATATGACAGAACTTATAAAGGTTCTTTATGATCATGTCATTCTTCATAGAAGATGGGTATCACATAAATTGCACATGATGATCAAATGTGTGGTCATGAGTTTAAGGAATGTCAGGTATTTACAAATAGATCCTTTGATCTCTTGGATGCCCTAGTAGGATATTATTGGTGTTAGGAAAATTTTACTCTATATGGATATAAACAAGAGTATTTTTGTATGGTTACACTTATTTTCTATAATTGAAAGTGGTTTTCTGTCACCTATTTCATATTAAGGAGAGTTCAGTCATGGAGAGTATATAGTTATTTCATAAATAGTAGTTGTAAACTCCATTAATAAAGGTTTCAATGGTAATGAGTTTAAGTAGATTCTCTATATTAAGCATTTACTTTGTTAAACATCTGGAGATATGTTTTGATGTTTTTATCTTCTTATTTTGTGGTGGTGAAGACCTTAGTTATACTATTTTTTGTTGGAATATTAATGCTAAAGTGAGAGATGAATTTAACACATAGATCATTTAGGGCAAAGATAAAGTCAAGCTTAAAGCTATGATACTATACCTGAGCAGACCCATAAAATGTTAGGAAGGATTGTGCACATAACATCTCTTTTAAGTTACAAGTTCTAGGATGCTTCTCACTTCTGTATATACTCTCTTGGATTTGTAAGACCATCATAGTTTTTCAAGTTGGCCTTAACAAATATGTAATATTTAGAGAGATGAGTATATAACACTCAATGATAAATTAAAGACTATCTCACTTGACAGAGGTGGTATTCATTCTTAAAAGCTCATGTAATTACTTATCCCTTCTTGTGTCTAGGTCTTTTTCAATAAAGAGCATGCAAGCAAGATTCATAAGAATATTGATGGTGGTAACCACTCATATGGCTAAGACTTGTTGAGAAAATGAGTGGTTCCTTTCAAGAGTTAGACATATGTATTTTCATGCCTACTTTTCATGTTGTTTTGCCTGGTTCTCGTAGGGAACTTGCATTATTTATTGCAACCAGTGGTACATGCAATAAAGCTATGCACTATATCTCTGATTGATGGAGTGGAAGAGTGTGAAACTATTGTTGTGTAGCTATAAAGTTGAGCACTTTCACTTTATGGTTCATTTATTGGAGATCAAAAGGAACTGAAGTACCTAGAGATTCCAAGTCGCCATCCATAGAAATAAATTTTTAAGTGAGAGGTGTAAAAAAAGGAATAAACTAACTTTCGTTAAAAGTTTCACAAATGGCATCACTGATAAAGTCTTGAACTTCAAGATTGGATAAGGCTTTTCATGGCTATATTTTGAGTTAAAGTGTGTGGGCTTTATCTCTAGGCTTATATGTTCATGCAAAATTAGTCTCATATCAGAAAAAATAGATCTTCTAATTCTTAAGTCAGTAAATGTAGGAGGAAAAAATAATGTACATGAAAGAAAAATAAAATGAAGATTGTAAGGAGTGTGTGATTGTGAATTAACCAGCATGAAGCTCTTGAATAAGCTTAAATGGCATGAACTTACATAACTTGGCTTGAATGTTTTACTTATTAAATAGAGATATTTATAGATTTTGATCATGTTAACTTACCTCATAAAGTGTGAAGAGTGGTGTTACAAATATCTTATGATGTGTAAAGGATAAAAAGCAATTTGGTTGTGAGTGGAGAAAATGAATATCTTTAATGAAGACGTTGGTGCTTGTCATTGATTGGTGGTGCTCGTTGTGATATTGGTGAAGAGTTTGATGTTTCTACTTTGTACAGGGAGTTTATGTGCGTACATTAGTGGGTGGTACATGACTTATTTCAACTCAAAAAAATACATTGAAATGTGTGTTAAGCATCAACCACTACCAAACACGAGATGAGGTAGAGTGAGTGTCCACCATCAACCAAACAAGATACAGAGACAATTACTCTATTTAATATACCACTACCAAACACTTCTTCATCTCTTATTTTGTTTTGTCTCACTGTCCTCATTGATTCCATCTTTTTTTTATATATCTTAGGATAGTAACTACATGCTACATAATAAAATAAAATAAAACATATATAAACCTTTGTTCAAGTGTGCCTAGATGTCATAATTAGGTTAAGCATAAATATTATTCCTTTATTTTTGTTATAAGAAATATAATTAGAAACAAACAACTCATTTTTATATAAACCCAATAAGGCAACAACATGTGTTTATTTGATCACCATGAATCATGTCCTATAATTTATGTATTTATGAATTTCAAAATTTTGATTCAATTTATCTTGTTTTAAATTACTTTAATCCTTCTTTGTGTGTGTGTATGTGTAGAATACCTTTCTTATAGGTCATCCATCCTTGAACTTCTTTCATGCTAGCATTTGTTTACTTTCCTAGAAACTTGTTTTACCACCCAAGTGTATATATTTTATTTCTTTAAATTAAAAATTGACTATTAATTATTATTTTTATCTATTTATATTTATATTTAGTGGAATAATTACTTAATTAACAAAACTCAGTTGGCCTTAGAAAAGTATTGTAGCTCTAGACTCATTGGTATTATTCACTGGAATAGTGTAATAACGATGTTGCCCCTCCACCTAAAAAACCTAACACTCACTTCTAGGGGTACTGACTCACTTCTAAAGGTATTGAAGTCTTTTCACATAGTTTATTTTTTATTTTTAAATTGATCAAGGATAAATATATATATTTTTCCATATTAATTACATAGTGAAACAACCAAAATACCCTTAAAAGCAAGAAATTCACACATAGTATCAAGGGGTATTCTTGTGTTTTCAAAATGGTTTTTTCATTATTATAATGTTAGCCGAAGAAAATTTTGGTATTTGATCAAATATCAAAAAATAATAATAAACAATTAAAATGCATAGTGAAACAATTAAAATATCCTTAAAAAAAATTTTAAAAAAAATTAAACCTAAGGTCAAGGGGATTTTTGATATTTTTATAATGGTTTTTTTGTAATTATAAATTCAGCTTTGAGATGATTTTATAGTTGGATAAATAAAAAATTATGTGCGCATGTACAGTACATGGAAGCGCATTTTGGGCAACACATGTGACACCTCCCGATGTCCAGAAATACCTTTTTGTCATGTCATTGGAAGCGTCACTGTGTCCTCTTTCTATTGGTGAGATGCATATCTCCGATGGTGGTCTGGTTTGTTGCCAATGGATCTTTTTTCCTTCTTTCCTCTCTCCTCCCTAGAAAATTATAGCTTGACCATCTTTGTTGTTGGTATTTACACTTAAGTCCTTATTCTT
>Ga0307515_10023871_pt1 | contig 10690 bp, 7 predicted proteins | sample 17_EM_MG_FD_194513 | JGI IMG/M metagenome (GOLD analysis project Ga0307515, IMG submission 194513) | Populus trichocarpa ectomycorrhiza microbial communities from riparian zone in the Pacific Northwest, United States - 17_EM | ecosystem: Host-associated > Plants > Roots > Unclassified | place...
CCTGTCAAGCGCAAGCCTTGCACATGGAAGCGTGTGGAAGGAGTCACGAAGCTTTGGAGGCGCATGAATAGTTATCTGATGGTGGAAAATTTTCTTCCTCGTGTTGGTCGATTTCTCACTGTTAGTGTACATGTCTTGTAATCAATCAATTGGTTACATGCGTCATTGACTTTGTTCATGTAAATATATTTAATTTATTAATAAAGGTTTATTTATCTTTAATATTCATTAAATATTTGATTAATGAATTAAATATTTGATCAATAAATCTAGAGTAAAGATAAAGTACTTGAGACAAAAATGTTTTGTAAATGAAATTATAAAGTTATTATAATTATATGATTCATATTGCATCTAAGCATTATTCCTGAAATGTTCTTGGTCAATGCTTTATTAAAACTGGATATTAATTAGAGTTGTTGAGACTGATATATATTATGTTTTTTCATTTATGAAAGAAAACAGTTACTCTCATAAGCTAAAGTACGAGAAATGCTTATAACTAATATATATGTGCTTGTTAGATGACATGTTCATTGAATTAACTTGCATCAGAATTTTATATGGAGAGATCACCTATGTCTATAGAAAGGCTCACGTAACGGTTGTGTAAGTGATCCTTAGACTTGAGATCACTAAGTTATCTTATATAGGGAGTGTTATGTTTTGATCATGCTACATGTTATCTTAATCAAAGGTAACAAATAAGCAGATATTAGGTATAACATAAACTATATAAAAGTATTTAAATAATCAATAAAGGATTCATCACCCTTGATGAATAAGGAAAAATGTTCTATTTGTTCTTAAATAGTATTTATTGTAAATCATTGTGTAAGGTGAAATGAGATTTGTAAGGGGTTTCGAGTCTTATTCAAAGAATCAACGACTATGATGTTAAGAACAAATATGATTTGACATAGTAGCACTCTTCATACTATAATATCTAAATTAAAACATTATTGATGAAGAAATAATAATTACATGGAGAAACTAATTACTAAAAGGTTAAGTCAAATCACCTATGACTTTTCTAATATTTAGGGATCATGACAAGTTACTAAACATTGTATTTGATCTTCAAATATAATTAATCAATTGTTGAATTGATAATAAATTAATTTATTTAATTTATTTAATCCTATTTTATTTAGGACTATAATTTATATTTCGGCTAACTTATTATAGAACCTAATGAGTCACACACATAAGAACCATTGGTCATAAATAAAAATGGAATGATTAATCAAGTGTGACTTCATTATAAATAAGTTGAAATTAAGGACTACAGTGTAATTTATTGAGGGAATTACAAATCTAGAACTAGAAAAATCAAGTAGAGACTTGATTAAATAAATTTATAGAATTAGCCTAAAATAATATATACATTATTATTTAAGGGGAAAAATGATATTTTACCATATATAGAGTTTTTAGGTTTCGCTATAAATAGAAAGTCATGTCTCATATTTCTTATTAATAGAGTTTTAAGGTGAGAAGAATACAATACAGAAACGCTTAAACACAAAAGAAAAGAGCTAGCACTCTAAGGTATAACAATCTCTCTCTTCTAAAAAAGTTTAAGAGATTTCTCATTAATAGTTCGTGTGGATTACCGTTAAAGATCTAACAATTAAACAGCTTATAGTTTGCGACAACTAGCCTTGAAGCATACATTCAAAACTGAAAAGAAGTTCAGATCTTTAAGTATTTTTCACATAAACTCTAAATAACTCTAAATCTGTTTAACAGCATCCTTGGGACTTTAGAAAAAATTTTAAATTTACCGTTTCTATTGCATGTATGTGTTTCAGGAAACCTAACACCCACAACATCCTCTTCATCCACAAACGGCACGTGTTAAGTTGTGTTGTATGGATTGTTGTCGGAGGCGTTTTCTTTTTCTCTATCCTCCCTCGAAGCTTATGCTTGACATTTAAAATTTCAGGCCAATCCCCTTGATTGAGAATATTTGAGTATCAGTCCTTATTATTATTATTATTTAATTTTTATCCTTGAACCTTTTGTATGTATTTTATTTTTTTTAAATTGCATCCTTCAATCTAAATTTTTCAATTTTTCAAATTTGGTCATGATTATTTTTTTTCTTAATTTTCTTCTTACAACTTTTGTAAACTTTCAATTGTTTTCAATTTCATCATTTAATCAAAAATTTTAATTTGTTAGTTTTTTTTATAAAAAAATTGGTCCTCATTCTCTTAGTAGTTTCTTCTTTAATTCTTTTGTGAAATTGACTTTTCTTTTCAAGTTATCCCTTTAATCCAAAATTATCCATCCTTTAATTTGTTTTTTTTTTGTTTGATTTTGATCATCATTCTTTTAATTGCTATTTTTTTTCTTTTGATTCCTTTTTTTATGATTGATTTTTTTAAAATTTCTTCTTATTAACATTTGATTTGTTGAAATTTGGGCTTCAAGGTTTTTATTAGGTTTAGTGCTTTCAATCAAATGCCCGGATCACAAGTTCACGTTATTTTTTTACTTATTTTATTTTTCGATCTCATTACTCTACGCTGATTTTTTTTAAAAAATAGTCTTTATGATTTTCTTCATTCTTCTTTTAATAAAATTATCTCAATCTCATGACTTGACCGTGAGTTTGTTAGGTTAACCTAGGTGGGCTTGCACCTTTTTTGGTTTTTTATTATTCGTTTTTTTTATCCTTTTATGTGATTGTTTTTTTTTAAAAAAAAATTCATCATTTAATATTTGATTTGTTGAGCTTTCGTGGTTTTTCCATACTTGGTGTTTCCGATCAAATGGCCCCGGACATGAGTTTTATAGGCTAGCAAGGGTTGACATCAATTGTTTTCACTTATTTTTTCTCCATCTCATAATTCAACGTAGTTTTTTTTTTAAAAAAAAATCAGACTTTGTGATTTTCTTTGTTTTCTTTTATGTTGGGATATCCCGATCTTATAACCTTACTCGTGGGTATGAGGGGCTAACTCGGGCGATCTTAGGCCTTTTCTGGCTTACAATTGCTTTTTTTAATCTTTTTTTATGTTTGATTTTTTCCTTTTCAATTTCATCATTCAACATTTGATTAGTTGAAAACTGAGCTTCAAGGTTTTCTAAATTTGTTGATTTTGGTCACTGACTCAGATCACAAGTTTAATGGTTTAATACGGGTTGACATCTTTTTTTTTTCTTGTTTTCTTTTTGTTTTTCATCAATAGGCATCATTTGACATTGGTTTTTTTTCTTTTTTTAAAATGTGTTTGCGTCAACTAAACATTATTTTTTTCTTAAAAAAATTTATTTGACCCGCAGCAAAGTGTGAGTCACGTAGCTAGTTTTATATAATTAACGGACGTTATTCAGTCAACCTCACACATATTTGTACTTAGTCTCATGCTAGAAATTTGTCTCCCTCTCATGCAATTCCGTTGCCTTCAATAGTTTTTTTTTAATGGATTGGCTTCTAGGTTTAAGTACTAATACAATGGATTATTATTTTTAATTAAATTTGAAACAAAATAAAACATAAACACAACTAAATTTATGAACTGGCCTAAATTAATATGATTTTGAATGTATATTAAATGAATTTAAAAGGGTAATTTCAGCACCAACCCAATAGTTTATAGTCGGGAAGCATTGAATTAAAAGAAAACTATAAGGACCCCGTATAGGCATTGTGGCCTATGAGTAAATTTACTGTAGATTATAATAATAAAGTGACCATTTTGCTCTTCGCTCCAAAATTATTAAGCCTTGCATAAGGGGTAGAATAGTCTTTTTCTAATGGTAAAAAGTCATTTACTAATTGGACTGGGGCAAAAAGGACTTTACACATTTATTTAGCACGGTAAAGTTATTTAATCGCTCTTAAAAACAAAATTTTCTAAACCTAACTTTAGGAGCTTTATAGTCTTTTTCAATTTTTTAAATAGTAAAATGACGCATTTTCCCTTAGAGTTAAATTTCTTATAACTTTGGTTTAGGGCACTTTGCGTCTTTTCATTTTGGTATTTTTGTAATAATTTGGTTGTGAGAGGGGTTGTTCGGTAATTGACTTAGCATATATATTATTAAAAAACAAATTGTTTGGCATGTGCCACGCACACACCAGCATGTCAATTGTCCCATACCTTTTGGGTGGCACATGAAACGTCATATGTGGTCATACGATGGCTTTCAAGCCAGCGTTCAATTTGTCTCGGCTTCCCTTCCTTCCAGGTATAATGTGTGTTCCAAATTGATTTTTGGTTTGACGCATACAACCCTTTTTTTTTCTTTCTCCCCCTTGATTTCCATGTTGGCTATGGAAAAATTAAAGGCAGTCTTTCACTTTCTTATTTTTTCATATCAGGTCCCTAATCTTTTGATTACTATTTGTTTTATTTGTGATGATTTATGAAATTGGATTTTTTTTCAATTCTACCTTCCTTCAATTTTTTATATTTTAAATTTGATCTTCATTCTTTTAATTGATACTTATTTTATTTGAGATGATTTTTAAAAGTTTTTTTTTTTGCAATTTCATCCTTTTTAAGTTTTTTTCCAACCAATTTGATCCTTATTATTTTAATTGTTATTTTTTTTTCTTGATATTTTTTTTTTAAATTATATTTTTTTTTTATTTCATGCTTCAACGTTTAATTTGTTGAAATTGTGCTTCTTGATTGAGTCCAAGACTAGGATTTCACGGGTTGCAAGTTTGAGAGATTAATGTAGGTTTAAGAAATTTACTATGATTTGCTTCTTCTTTTTTTTTTTTCTTTTTTAAGCTCATATTTTTTCAATTTCTTCATTCAACATTTATTTAATTGAAGATTAGACTCTTTTATTTTTATTTTATTTTATTTCTATAGAATTTCTTACTAATTTTGATAATGACCCGAGTTATTTCGAATCTTTTTTATTTTTGTTCTTTGTTTAATTTAGCTTTTTAAAAAAATTAAATTAAATTAATCTATTAAATATGAGATTGAGATGTTCATCTCATGATTTTTTGATTAGTTTAGTTTTGGGTCATTACTCTAATGGCATGTGCGACCTTTTTTGATGTCAACATGAAACTTTTTGTAATGATGTTTTAATCATCTAGCTAAGCTCTTTTTGGTGGTTAAGTAGTGTCTACAGCAGAACAACCATAGGTCTTCAGCAAGCTTTTCTTTCTTTTCCTTTCAAATATGATTAATTATTTTTTTTTGTTCATATTTTTTATGATTTTTTTTAAATTATATTATTAAATTAACTAGGTTTATTTAACCTATTTAAATCAATAATTTGGATTTTATATTTTTTTACTTTTCTTAAAAACACTAGCATCATCTTGACATTTTTTTTCTACTTGAATATTTTTTTACCTTATCCGCGTATAGAGCAAATCATCTATTTATTAACATCCTAAATAGTAAGGAATCAAAATATGTATCATCATCATCGTAGCAATATCATTTTGAGGGTTTCATATATATATATATATATAAAAGCTCAATCACAAGCCACCTCTGCACCGCCATTTAGAGCCATTGAATGTGAAATAAAGTATGCCAAGAAAGGATAGATACAGACATGCGTGACCCCCTTAGCTGTTTGTGTCGATGGAAGGCTCATGATTGGTCCAATAATTTCAAGTAACTACAATTTTTATGACCTAAAATATATTTCCAAATAACTACAGTTTTATGACCTAAAAATATTTATATATCTTTTTCTTTGGAACAGAGTTCATAAATGATTTAAAAGCTCAATCACTACCCACCTTTGCACCGCCAAGAGCTTACCAGAATTTAGAACCGATGAATGTGAACAAAAGTATATCAAGAAAGAATAGATATATACATGCGTGACCCCTTTTTAGCTTCTTGTGTCGATGGATGGAAGGCTAATGATTAGTCCAATAAGTTCAAATAACTACAATTGATGTAAGAAATAACTTACAATAGCCTTAAATTCAAATAACTACAATGATTGTTCTTGTATTTTAAAATAATTAATACTTTAAGATAAATGAAAGCTCTTAAGAAGTATAATGGTTTTTAATTTCTTTCCTGGATGATTTATGGGGTATTTAAACCCCTTAAACACTATCGTTTTCAGATAAAAAAAAAACTTTATTTTTTATGACATTAATGATGAACAAATATCTCTTATATATCATTAACGAAATAATAAATATAATAGGTCTCTTAAGAGACCTTTTGTATATCTATAAATATAAAAAAAATATTATGTCATATACAAATAACTCATATAATCATTCTAGAAGCAATGTTTCTTATCTTAAATACTCAAGACATGAGATGTAACCTGACCTAGGTTAAAGAGCATCATGGTAATTCATCCAACATGATACACTTTTAGTTTAGATGTTTATTTAGGTTCACGTTACTTTGGGTTCAGCTGACGAGTGAATTCAAGTATGTTGGATCGGGTATCTCGTTAAATTCATGTTACCTTGGGTTTAATTGATAGGTAAATCAAACAAGTTGAGCCTAGCATCTCATCTAGTCCATATCACCTTAGGTTCAACTGACGACTGAACCAAACCATGTTCCAGGTCCATGTTTTCTTGGCTACAACTAATGAAAATAGACAACTTTAGCTCTTTTATCATATAACAAACTGTATAATAAGTTTAATACCTAGGATTTAAGGGGATAAATACTTTCTTCTTCTTCTACCTTATATTGCATTTTACCTTCTAGTATTTGTATTGCATATATATATATATATGTACTAAAGATGCCATTCCCTATTTCATGCACTGGATTAATTATTGGAGGGTCATCCGGCTTCCTAGAGAGATTTGCTTTGCGGGTATTCCAACCACATCAACTGTTGAAAGCCACCACATTGTATCCAATCAGCCATGACAATAGCTACATCAACTCTGAAGTTTTTCAGACCTCATCAGTTAGGACAAGAAAAGAAGCAGCTTTGATTCCTGGACTGTATCTACTTAGTTGAGAGAAACCAGAATTTAGAAAACCTTGCAATGAAATCAGTGCATTTGTGGCAAATTTTCCACCGACAAACGTTGACTTGTTTCGAATATCGATGTAAAATCCATTTCCCTGTTCGAATACAGCGATGACCTATATTTCTTGCGATGTTATCGCCCACCTTCTTGAGTAATAAAAGAATTCTAACAAAACAAAATCGTGTCATGTAAGAAGCAAGTAATCTGGTCCTTGTGTTGTTTTATAGGAATGGGGCAAAATTTTCCTTTACGAAACCATTTCATGGACGATTTAAAAAAGCTATAGAATATACTAGTTTTCTAGTACACGCTACATTGGATAATAAAAAATAAAAACATAAATAAAATATTTAGGTTGTGGGAATATTTTGACCTTGTTATAAAACTAAATATAGTTGTAGTCGGTAAACATTAAAAACTCCCGACTTGATTTCTTGTTTAACTTGAGTTTCAAATTAAATCATGTAAAAGTTGTCTTGATGTGATTAACCCGACTTGATTGGTCCAAAAACAACTTTAATGACCTGTTAAAAGCGTGGTTTAACTTTAAAAAATCTTAAGATGATATTTTTTTTAATATTGAGACAAGATCAACTTGAACTTCATGATTTAACTTGTCAATCATGCAACTCAGATCATGGAATTCACTGGATTTAATAATTTTGTTTTTTTTAAATTATTTTTTACTTAATGATATGATAAAAAAAATAAAACTCGCAAAATTGATTATCAATCAAATATTGGGATGTTTATTTGAGATTATGATAACCTCATAAAAAATAAACAGAAAGAAATTATAAATACCACAATTCAATGATTCTGATTGATTGTGATTTTCTCCCATTCTGTGCATAATTAATCAAACTGATAAGGGGAAAAAAATACAAATTATGAATAGTTTGTTTTGGGATAGATATCATTGTAACCATAGTTAGTAAACTCGGATTGACCTGATTGGTCGACCTAGGACCCGGTGGCTGAACAGGTTCGGGTAAGGCAAAAGATCGGCCAGTGTAAAAACCCGGTCGACTTGGCGGGTCAACCCATGACCCAGGCAACCCGGGCAAACCCAGACGGGACTCTTTTTTTTTTTTCCAATGTGGTTTTTCTCCTCAACCCCTCTTTTTTTATATTTTTTTAGTTGGTTATTAACCCTTTTCAAATTTCATTATATAAATACCAGGAGAATGATTTATTTTTTCGATGTGGGATTTGAATCCCTTTAGTATATATATTCTATGTTCCCAATAAAAAAATTATTTTTTCAATGTGAGATTTGAAGCCCTTTAGTATATATATTTTATGTTTACAAGAAAAAAAATTATATTTTTTAAATATAGGATAAAAAAATATTTTGGTTTAAATACTTCAACTTAAAAGGATAACATAATATCTTTCAATGTGGGATAAAAAACTTTTTGATATATTTTTTTAAACTTCATTATTTAAAACATGTATAACCTATATTCACATGAATTATTTCTTAATTTTTTATATAAAATATTAAAATATAAAATATTTTTATTTTTATTTTTCAGGTTGATCCGTGTAACTCGCAACCCAACCTCTTAACCAAGTCAACCACAAATTGGGTTTGATAACTATAACTTTATGATCATAAGTGTAAATGTTGTCATGTTTAAAAAAAATAGCAGATTCGATGTTAAAACGATATTATCATTTCATTGTGAAAATATTAATATTATTCATCAAGATATTAAGGGTTTTCTTGCAGCTTCTCTGTGATTAATCTCATGAAAAGATATTTTAGTGATTGACAGGTGCACGTAGAAATGATAGTAGTTGATTTTTTTGCACCTTTAAATAATTTTATTCACAGTTTTTTTTTGGTGAAAAATATTTTTTTAAGAAATTTTTTTTGGAAAGTAATTTTTCATTTATTTAGTAGTATCATAAAAAAATTTAGAAAAAACTCTTTAGTATTTGGTTAAGTTATGAAAAATAAGTTAAAAATAATTTATGAATATTTTTTAAATTTATTAAAAGAATAAGGATGAAATTGGAGGATGAAATTAAAAAAATATAATTTTATAAATTATTTAAAATAAAATAAATAAAAATTAAAATAATGAAGACCAAATCTAACAAATAAGAAAGTTGAAAGAAGATGAAATTAAAAAAAAATACAATTACAAAAATTATCTTAAATAAAAATAAATAGAAATAAAAAAATAGAGACCAAATATAATAGATAAAAATTTTCAATTAAAAAAATAATAAGAGAAAAATAAATAATAATAAAAAAATAAATATCAAAGTTTATATAAAAATCAAATTAAATCAGATTATAATGGATGAAATTAAAAAAAAGATTCAAAACAAAATATATAGCAATGAAAAGATTGATGATTAAATTTGATATAATCAATAAATATCAAGATATTTTTAAATTTTTTACATTTTTTAGAAAGTATTTTTCATTAAAAAAACACTTTCTTGAAAATTAAATTATTTAAATAAAAATATTTTTTATTAATTAATTTTTTAAACAATAAAATAAACAAATAGATGAAAATTTAAAAATTCATTTCTATAACTAAACTGGCCTTAGGGTTACGTGTGAATAAATAAAATTGGATTGGTAATTTCACAAGGTGAACACGTCAAAAGATGGGGGGCTGGGGCAGGTAGTGCCTCCGCTACTCACCTCACTGCAATCCGTAATTTCCCCATACATGTGGTAACATTCCATATTTTACCTCGTATTTACAACACTGCCATTCAAATCTTATCAATCATGCTTTTACTTTTTCTAAAAGCCGTCGTGATTTTCCACGCACTACCTCTTCTTTTTTTATTCATTATTTATTTTTTTATACATTAAAGAACTTTTTGGGAGAGCAATAAGGGTTATATTTTAAAATATATATATTTTTAAATTATATTAAAATAATATTTTTTTATTTTTTAAAATTTATTTTTTATATTAACTCATTCAAATGGTAAAAAAAAACATTAAAAAAATTAATTTTAAATAAACAACGTTTTGAATACATCGTTAAAAAACTTCTAAAGATCAGAGGGTACAATGATGTTAAAATTATGTTTTGCTCTAATAATAATTTTAAAATTATTTTATTCATATATATATATATATATATCATAGTTTTGTATGAGTTTTATTAAACAAAATAGTAAAAAAAACCATAATTTGTAATTTTTTTAAATTTATATATTTTTTAAAAAATAATCATCAAACACACACTAATATATTAGAAAGAACTTTGGAGAGTCACGTGAAAAGTCTACATTTTGAGTGTAGAAATTTAAAATATTTTTTAATTGAAATAATTATAAAAAAAAACTCCTAGTTGGTAGGAGGTTTTTTTGTAGTTATCATTTTTTAATTTAAACAATTCAAACTGAGATTTAAACAATTCAAATTTACTTTTATTTTTTTTATTTATAAACATCGATATTAAATATTTTTTAATCAGTTTTAGGTATATCATAAAAATAATTTTTTATGATATCAAGCTTAAAGTCCCAATTCAAGAAATTAAAAAAGAGAATATATTTTTTTATTGACATAGTGCCAAGGAAACATGTTTATGCAACCGACATAGGCATCTTTTTGTTTATCCAACACACTGTATATATCTGTGTTCTGATCATAAAAAAAAAAACATTTATACGCACCTTCTATGGTTGATTTTAGCACTTAATACAGGTTATTAACGATGATTCCATGTTTCATAGAGAATGTCAAACTAG
>Ga0307515_10023872_pt1 | contig 10690 bp, 10 predicted proteins | sample 17_EM_MG_FD_194513 | JGI IMG/M metagenome (GOLD analysis project Ga0307515, IMG submission 194513) | Populus trichocarpa ectomycorrhiza microbial communities from riparian zone in the Pacific Northwest, United States - 17_EM | ecosystem: Host-associated > Plants > Roots > Unclassified | place...
GATAATTATTCGACCTGGTGCCGATCCATGACCATCTCTTTAAATGCCAAATCCAAGTTGAGTTTTATAGATGGTACAATAGAAATGATGTGTGCCAAGAGCCAACCAGATGATCATGCTTTATAGAGAAGATGCAATTATATGATTCTATCATGGATCCTCAATTCAATCACACCAGATCTTGCAGATAGTGTCATATATTCAACTACAGCCCAGGAGGTTTGGGAAGACTTTAAAGATCATTTTTCTTAGAGCAATGCCCTCATATTTTTCAAATTGAGAGGGACATCGCCTGTCTTTCCCAAGCTCAGATGATTGTTGCAGCCTACTATACGAAGCTGAAAGGATTATGGGATGAATCGGGTTCCTATAACGGAACCATTTGCTCTTATGGTGCAGATCATAAGCGATGCCAATTGATGTAATTTCTCATGGGCCTAAATGAGTCCTACAAAGCAATCCGAAGGCAGATTTTATTGATGAATCTGCTACCTGATGTTCGCCAGGCTTACTCTTCCATCGTTCAAGAAGAAAAGCAGCGCAGCTTAGGCGATGCACATGAGACAACTGAAACTGCAGCCATGGCAGTTCAAAGAGATGAACCCACAGCCCTGGCTGTTCGACCAGGACAAGGTTCTTCTTCTCGCTCCAACTCCTCTAACCGCAAGCCATTGCATTGCTCATATTGTGATAATAATTATCATGTACAAGACACATGTTGGAAGTTGCATGGGTATCCACTAGGACATCCAAAACATAAATCAAAACGGTCCAATCGCATAGGCAATCATTTTCAATTCGACAATTTTACTCAGTCTTCAGCCAATCATGTCAAGGAAGGTCTAACAATGCATGAAATGCAATCAGTGATGAATGGACTCTCTGATCTATAATTTCAACAGACGTTATCTATTATGAACAATAAAGGGACAAATAAATCCTCCAATCCTAGGGCCAATGTTGTTAGTACTTCCTCAGGTTTGTCACAAGCATCGTTGCGCCTCCATCAATTAATCCTCGATAGTGATGCAACTGATCATATTACTTTTTCTCTGAATTTGCTTGTCAATAATTGTCAAAACACTGTTTTACCGCCAGTTATTATGCTAAGTGAACAGGCTCCAATCACATCTACTGAAACTTTACCTTTGAACTCTGTTATTTCTCTAAAAATATGCTTGGTGTGCCATATTTTAAGGTGGATTTGATGTTTGTGAGTCAAGTTACAAAAGGTCTCAATTGTTCAGTAACCTTTTTTCCCTATTGGTGTATTTTGTTGGACTTGACGACAATTGGTTTGGGTAAACAACGAGGCAGAATTTATTACTTGGTCGCATTGGCATCAGCAACACCGAGCCCTAAATTCAAATCCTTTGATGCCTTTGCTATCCATCCATCTTGTTCTCATGTTATCTCCTCCGCCGATTTGTTGCATCGCTGATTAGGGCATCTATCTTCCTCTAGATTAGATTTTATGGCCAAAAATTTTCTTAATTTCCCTTTCAAATTCAATAATGCTTGTGATGTTTGTGCACTTTCAAAACATATCGACTTCCCTTTCCGCTAGTTCAATTTCATTTGTCAGACTATTTAAGTTAATTCATTGTGATATTTGGATTCTCTACAAAATTCCTTCTCTTTCTGGAGCAAAATATTTTTTGACAATTATGGATGATTATTCTCAATTCACATAGGTATTCTTTATGCAGCACAAAAATGAAACACAACATTTACATACAAATTTTTTTCTCATTAGTCAAAACTTAATTTAATGCATCCATCGCCAATATTCAAGTTGATAATGGGGGGGTTCTTTTCTATGCTGGATTTTTTTCAACAAAATGGCACAACTTATCAACACTCTGCGTCTACACACCCCAACAAAATGGGGTTATAGAGCGCAAACATCATCATATCCTTGAGTTAGCCAACACCCTTCATTTTCAAGCCCATCTCCCTTTGTGTTTTCGGGCATAATGTGTTCTCACTACTGTCCATTTGATTAATCATTTTCCCACACCACTTTTTTCCAAGCAAACTCCTTTTGAACGATTTTATGGCAAGGTCCCTTCTTATTCTCATCTTAAGGTTTTCGATTGTCTTGCATATGATACTGATGTGCATGTCTCTCATAAATTTGCTCCTAAAGCCAAATATTGTGTTTTTCTTGGTTAGCCGGTAGGCCAAAAAGCTTACAAGCTCTATGACCTTACCACTCATAAATTTTTCACCAGCCGTGATATTGTTTTCCATGAAAACATTTTCCCCTACAAGTCCCCTCCATCCATTCCTACACCCAGCCCCCTCCTTCCATACCTCCTATATAGTTTTTACATTGTTCTCAACAACATCACAATCCTCCCCGTGCTTTACGTGATTATGTTTGCAACCAAGTGATGTCTCCCAAACCATCGTCGCCTTCATCTTTTAGTTCCACCAAAGGTACAAGGTATCCTTTTTGTAACTTTCTCTCTTACCATCATTACTCACCACAAAATCATTCTTTTGTTGCTAATATTAGTTAGGATGTTGAGCCCCGTTCTTATACAGAAGTCGCTTGCCATTGTATGCAATCTAAATTAGCAGCTTTAGAAGCCAACCACACTTGGTCTCTCACTCCTCTCCCTTATGAAAAGAAACCCATTTGATGTCGTTGGGTTTATAAAATCAAACGTCACTCGTGTCGCACGTCACCCACGCGATGATCGTTGGCAATTTTTCATTCTCTTGCTTGGTTGGTTCTTTGGAGTCGCCACCTAGTATTTGGTTGAAGGCTACTAGGAAACCTGGATATACTGGTCTTATCAGTGATTCGAGAGTAAGGGACTGGTTGTGGCTAGGAAAGGTATAACCACCCCTAGCACACCCTACCTGAGGTAAGCTGCTTCGTGGTTTTATGTGATTTGAAAATTTGAAATATTAGTCAAATTCTAAGGCTTTAATAAATCAGTTATTAAATCCCAGAATATATGTAGAAACATGTTCTTATATTTTCATGAAAAATACAACATGATTTTATTTGTCCTTGAAATATTTAACCATATTCAAATTAAACATTTAATTCTTTGTCTTTTTTATTTTTACAATTCAATAACATAAATAAAAATACAAACACACACACATATCCCTTTTTATTATGTTTTTCTCATTCACCTACATTTACATATTACAAAATAACAAGAATTCAAAATAAATCAAAATAAAAGTAATCTAAAAACACTTATCAATGTCTGAAAATTACAAAAGAAAGCCTCGGGAACAGTGCTGGAAGGTTTCTGGGCATGAAACAGTGGCGGCACGTCTTCTCCACGCGCCACCGCCACTGGCGGCGCGTGGGTTCACGCGCCGCCGCAAGTAGAAACTGTGATCATGTGGATCTAGCCTAACTTCTTCTCCTCTTCCTTTCCTTGGGGGCGGTGACCTGCAAGAACAACCAAAAACGCAACAAAGTAATTGATTTTGATTCTTCTTTCTTTTTTAGATCTGTTTCGATCTTCCCTTGTTTTGGATCTGTTTTTTTGTTTTTGTTTCACCTTCTCTATTTTAGGTGGCTAACGGTATGTCAAAGGGGCGGCCGGCGGCTGAGCTTCTATTGTGTCTGTGCAGTTGCTGGTGGCCGGTTCGGGTCTTAGTGAGGACGAGGGCCTACGGGCTGCTAGGCAGCGTTCTCGGTGGCTGAGAGAGGGGTCGATCAGAGATGGCCGGTTGACAGAGAGGGCGGCTTCGGGTGCAGGGGAAGAAATGGCCAAGAGAGGGGAATGGTCAGGAGCTGAGGGGGAAAAGGAGAGTCTCTCTTTTTGTTTTCTTGTTTTTTCCAAAGAGAGGGGGCCGATGCTTGGCTTGTGTGGGAGCTACCGAAATGGCAGAGGGGGAAGGTCTATCTGCAAGCAGGGGGTGGCGGCTTTGGTTCTCCTTCTTTGGCAAAGGTTCGAGCAGTGGCTGGCGGCTGAGGGGAGAAGGGTGATGGCTGCCAGAGGAGAAGAAGATGGGGGAGCTTTTTATGGTTTTGGGAGAGAACCCCCGAGGAAGAGAGCTCTGGTTTTTTTTAAAATGCAGGGGTATCCGACCGGTTTCGGGAGAAAAAAATCAAAGATGGGGGCGGCGGCCCCTGTAGATGAGTTTAGGTTAGGTTTTTTTTTTAGTTTACCCCCCATATTTTCTTCGCTCCTCACCCTCTAAAAATTTCTCCCCCCATTCTTTTTTACTGTAGACTGTATTTATAAAAGAAGTGTGGCTTGGCCACAATCACATTGGTCCCTCAACTCTTTATTTTTTTTCAATTTTGATTTTTTTTTTTAAAGCGAGCAATATCAACATCGACTCAACAAGAAAAATCAGTAATCATAAAATTTACGCGTTAAAAGTTAAACGCGTTCCAAATACCTTTGAAAATTTAAATTCTTTTGAGATGACATTGAAAATGCTAAAAACGATGCAAATATATCAAAATGCATTTTTTTAGGTTTTCATTGTTTTTTTGCTATTTTTTATTTTTTCTAAAAATTTATCAAAAACATGGGTCAAAAATTGGGTAGCAACAACTCGGATGGCACCATAGAGCGTTATAAAGCTCGTTTGGTGGTTGAAGGTTACACACAGCTAGAAGGTATTGATTATCATGACAGTTTTTCTCCCACCACTAAAATGATTACTGTTCGTTGTTAATTGGCTCTGGCAGCTGCTTAGGATTGGTCCTTTTCACCAGCTAGATGTAAACAATGATTTCCTTTATGGTGATCTCCATAAAGAAATTTATATGTGTCCACCTCCTGGTCTTTAGTGACAGGGGGCAAACTTGGTATGTTGCCTCAACAAGTCATTGTATGGTTTAAAGCAAGCTTCTCGTCAATGGTTTGCCAAATTCTCTACAGTTATTCAAGCTATCGGATATGTTCAGTCCAAAGTAGACTACTCATTGTTCACATGTCAGAATGGAAAGTCTTTTGCCGCTTTGTTGATATATGTTGATGATATTCTTATTACAGGTAATGATCTCAAGGCTATATCTACTCTTAAGCAATTTCTACATAGTCGTTTCCAAATTAAAGATTTTAGTGATTTGAAATATTTTCTGGGCATTTAGGTCTCTCAATCAAAGAGAGGTATTTCTATCTCACATCAGAAATACACTTTGAAAATTCTAAAGGATGGTGCAATTTTAGGTGTTAAACTTGTGAACTTTCCCATTGAGCAAAAAAAACTCTCAGATGCAGGCGAAATGCTTAGAGATCCATCTCAATATAGGCGACTTGTGGGATGCCTAATTTCTTTGACTATTACCCGATCGAATATCATGTATTTTGTACATGTATTAAGTTGATTCATGCATGCACCACGCAGACCACATATGGAAGCTGCCTTTAGTGTGTTGTGTTATTTGAAAGGTGCTCCAGGACAGGGTTTGTTTTTCTCTTCTCAAAATGGTTTGTCTTTGCTAGCTTTTTGTAATTCGGATTGGGTTGGTTGTCTAATAACTCATAGATCCACTACGGGTTATTGTGTTTTTTTGGGATCTTCACTTATTTCTTGGCGAACAAAGAGGCAGAAAACAATATCACTCTTTTCAGCAAAAGCTGAATATAGAGCCATGACAGGTACATGCTGTGAATTATTTTGGTTACGTTCATTGTTGAAAGACCTACGAATATTGCATCCGAAATTGGTGTTGCTACATTGTGATAATAAAGCAGCCTTACATATAACAGTCAATCTTGTTTTCCATAAGAGAACCAGGCATATAGAAATGGATTGCCACTTTATTCGGGATAAAATACAGGATGTTTCGATTATGACCAAGTTTGTTATTTTGGTAAATCAACTTGCAGATGCATTCACTAAATCATTGGAAAAGGAAACTTTCTCTACCATGATTCGCAAGTTGAGAGTTCTCAACATTCATTCTTTAACTTGAAGGGGGAGTGTTAAGAAGGTCAATGATATTTTAATGTTGACATGATGAATTAGAAAACAAATATATAATTATGTGCTGTAAAATATTTTTTTCCTATTGTAATTTAGATTCCCAGAATAGCTTAACATAATTATAGGAAAACTCTTTTATAAAATTACATTCTCTAATTCAATGAAAATTCATTCAGGCAAATATCTTTCTTCCCTATTTTACAGACCCCAAAATGAAAACAATGTTTGGTATTCTTATAATTATATTCCCCCGGCCCCTCGTACAGTAAACAATTTTCTCTACAAAGATAAGACAGCATGTAGGACTGAAAAGCCACAAATGTCCAGATTTTGTCCTTCAGTTTTTGTCTTTTGATAAAAGGTGTGTGGACATAAGAAGTGACACCCAATTAGTTTAATTTCCACGAGGGTTGATTTGAAAGAAAGTTTGGATGATGCTACTGGGAAAACGTGCAGCCTTAGCTGCGTTCACACTCATCTGCTTACAAAATTTGCAAGCGTCCTTTAAAGTTGGAAAAATTGATAGTGAGAGGGAAACACATAAAATACGAATATACACTCCTGCAATTTCATTTATTTTTCCGTATATTATTTTAATTCTTCCCCTACATTTTATTAACTCATGCATTATAGTATTTTCTATGCTAGCAAAAAACTTGTTTTACAGGAAAGCTCATATACCGGCTCAAGATTATAACCTTAAAAAGCCCAAATTAAATCTGAGATTTTTCACGACTTTCTAAGATTCTATCAAAATTTTGTCTCCTATCATACCAAGGGGTAGGGGATGATGTTACATTACTACTAGTTAAATTTTTTTTTACTGATTGTTATTATTTATTTTGTAATATTGTTGCTAGTTTTTAGGAGATATGGAACAGTTCTCAAAATTTATTAGTATGGGTGAAGTCATGAGTGCAATGGATACCTACAATCAAGTCTTGCGTTATAACTAAATACCATTGCAAAAGAAACTAAGAACATCGGTCTTTTACTATTTTTTTTATATTGTTTTTGAACTCACATTTGCATCATGGATTGGTATTGTGTTAATATTACTATTCCTAAGGTGAGCTAAAGTATATTTTAGTCCTTGTAATTTTTGAGTTTTTCTACTTTGATCCCTATTATTTTTTATGTTAACATCTCATTCCTAAACTTCATTTTCTCACTTTCCTAAATTTTATTTTCTTTGGTCCCTATTCTTTTTTATGTTGACATTTTAGTCCTAAACTTTATTTTGCTAGCTTTTTTTTTCTATTTTGATCCTTACAAGTTGATAGAAGAGATAAAAAGTTGCTAAAAAAGAGAGGAAAGAGAAACATTTCAGTTGATCATATTTGATCACCAAAAATATTGATCTTTGTATCAATATATTTGTCTAGAAAAAAAGAGTTCAATAAGGGTGGTTTGACCGTTAATCATGTCAGAAAAAGTAAATCATAACTCATAAAGTTATTTAGATTTGGTTTTATTCTGAATTTTTAAGCCAATTAAAGGTGTTTTCAAGTTGTAAATTAGGTTATTTAGATTTGTATGATATTTTTAATGTGTTTTTTTTGGTAAAAAATTTTTAAAATTTGAGTTGAGTTTCAAAATGTCCTTGCCTTGAATTTTGCAAGATAATTACCTATTGTTTAGTTTGATCCACGTGGGATCATTAAGCCCATATAAAGAGAAGGGGTTCAGCCTAATTTGTTAGGAGTTTTTAATATTTAATGTGTTTAAATGGAGAACAAATATAGAAAAAGATATGAAAAAAAAATATTAGCTTCCTAGAAATAGTATTTGGGTGATTTATCCAGTTTTGATAAAATGCTACTATATGCATCATATATGGATCAATTTAGCTGAGAATTTATAGATACAATGACTACATGAGGATCTATAATCTAGATAGTGGAGATCAGATTTGGAACAGCCTAACTAAAGTTTTTTATCCATAGTAATCTAAAGTCGAACCTCTGATTTCACAGGCGCAGGTTCAATGAAATTAACAACAAAATTTATTACATCGCATATAAATGTTTTATATATGCTGGAAAACTAAAACATAATCAAGCAAACCAACTTTAAAATAAAATAAAATAAATAGAAATACATACACCGAACCACCTATTGTCGGCAGAGCTTAAACCAAATCCAAAACATAACATTTCGAAAAACTAAACATTTCAAAGAACAGAACAAGTTAGTGCTGACCTGGAGACGGAGATCAGAGAACTGTGTCTGTATATAGGATCCCAAGCAGCGAGCCTCTTTCCTATATATTGCTGCACCTCTCTCTCTCTCTCTCTCTCTTTTTCTCTCTTTCTCCATTACGGTTTAAAGTGTTTTTCATTTAAAAATACATTAAAATAATTTTTTTTATTTTTAAAAATTATTTTTGACATCACCAGATCAAAATAATTTAAAAACATTAAAAAAAATTAATTTTAAATAAAAAAATAAAATTTAAAAAACACAATTTAAACTGCATTCCAAACAGGTCTTAAGTCTCTTGTCTACCCAAATGCATATGAAAATGGCTATAAATATATAAATGTTAACTTTAAAATGATTTCTAAGAGGTCAAGTATATTTGTACATAATCATCCCTGTAAACTTATTAAATCTTCATTTTAGTCCTTTAATATTGAATCATGGATCCATCTTTTTTTCTATCTGCAGATAGTCTTTTATATATATATAAAAAAAAAAAACCCACCGATCAACCCACTGAGCATGTGAAATTAAAAATTTCAAATGCATGAAGGAAGACCCCATAATGAAAACGATGTTTGTTTATCTTATAATTTATATTTGGATGCAGCCTTAGCTGGTTCACACTCACCTGCAGACAAAATTTCCGAGCGTCCTTTAAAGTTGATGGAAAAATTGATAGTGAGGGGGAAAGATTGTGCATTTCTTCGTTATCGTTTATTCCTTTACAAGACAGATGCATTATTAAAAAATTGTTTTGAATCATTTCCATCAATTGTCAAGTATTTCATAACAGTAATTCGATTCACTTAAAAAAACACTGGTTTTTCCTATATATTCAATTGCTTAAATTCTATTAAAAAAACCAGACCGGATCTAGATTAGTTCTTCATATAAAAAAATAATAATAAGATGTAACTATATGCGACATGTCACCTCAAGGGAAAAGGTAAACTTTATGGATAGAATGCTATTCTTTATATTAAATCACCTAATTGTTGGGTTTTTTAAAAAAAACACACATATATGGCAAAAATAGTAAATTTAAAAGTTTTACGAGTTCTTAGATCCTGTTAGACGATCCATCTAGGATTATTTAAGGTTTATACAAAGATTATCTGAAAAGAAAATGTTCTTTTCGGCTTTGTATAATTGTTTCAAAGTTGGGTTATCACAAAACACAAGTTGTTCAAGTATCTTCCTTCTAACGGTAATCCACACACAACACTAGTGAGAAATCTCATAAACCCTTTTAGGAGAGAGAGATTGCTATGTCTTTAAATGTTAGCTTTTATCTTTTGTGTTTTTCAGTTGTTCTGTAACTTATGTAATTTTTTCTTTGTTATGTACTATACAGAAAATAAGAGGCATGCATTTTATTTATAAGAAAACCTAAAAATTATATAAACAACAAAATATTAATTTGCCTTGTTGTTACCTATTTTTGGAGATCCCCACACAAAAAAAGAGAAAATTAAAAAAAAAAAAACATTAGTAGAAGAAAACCCAAAAAATATATTAGTGAGAAGAGGATATCGGGACGCCCAGAAAATGGCCAAAGATTAGTTAAGAAAGTTAAAAAATACAAAGATTGAAATTTAGTAATATATTTTCGACTAATGAAAGCCCATGTTGCAAAGATAATTCAATATAAGAGAAATTAAAAATTGGACGTTTAAAGACCCAAACGGATTTTGTTGAAAATCTAATTGAATTTATGAACGGTTTAATTACAAGAAATTTGATTTTTTAAGTCAATTTGGACTTTAATCGGAAGAAATTAAAGTTTAGGGGTCGAATTACAATTTGTAAGAGTTAATTTGGTCAAATCAGAGGCTTAATTGCATAGATATTGAAGTTTGATGGGCAATGAGGGACTTGATCGAAGAAATCCAAAACCAATGACCAAACTAGGAAAGACACATGAATATAAGGGCTGAAATTGACCGAATCAGGGGTCAAATTGAAGAAATTGAAAGCTTGTTGATCAATTAAGGGTCAAAATGCACAAATTTAAAACCAATGATCAAAATGAAAAAGGCAGCTGTAAATCCCGGTTGAAATTTTGGCAGAAAAGCAATCTAAGTGCTTATAGAATGGATTTAACGGAGGTACCAAATAAGCATTAGAACGAAGAAAAAAAAAGAGAAATATTGGAAATGGAAATTGACCCGATTGATTAAGGGAAACTGTAAACCCCAGGAAAAATAAATAAATAAAAGTGAAGAAATTCATGCATATGGTTAAATAAAAACAGGAATTCAAAAAATTTTGAATATAAATTTCCGGGTGAAATAATTCGAGACGTTATAATAAACCCGCTACTGTTGAGGGTTAGATTTAATTTAAGAGAATAGTACACTTAAAGGAAAAGGGGGGGCTAAATGCAAATAAGGGAAAATATAGAGTATAAGTACTCTCTCCTCACCAAAAAACTGCAGGAACGATAAGGAGAGAAAATAGGAAGTTTTATACCCATTCTTGCAAAATCAAGAGAGAAACACTAAAATTTCAAGAACCCATCCAAGATTAAGGGTTTATAGATGGGATAAACACTTGAGAGCAA
>Ga0307515_10023874_pt1 | contig 10690 bp, 10 predicted proteins | sample 17_EM_MG_FD_194513 | JGI IMG/M metagenome (GOLD analysis project Ga0307515, IMG submission 194513) | Populus trichocarpa ectomycorrhiza microbial communities from riparian zone in the Pacific Northwest, United States - 17_EM | ecosystem: Host-associated > Plants > Roots > Unclassified | place...
GACGGTCAGCACGCCGGCCTGGCGCGCGCTGCCCAGCAGCCCCGCGGTGCGGGCGCCGGCGCCGCGGCCGACGAACAGCATGTGCAGCCCCGTCAGCGGATCGCCCGGGCGCATGCGGCGCGCCACCGCCGGGCGGCCGTTGATATGGCGCTGCGCGACCACCTGCGCCAGCTCGGTGGCCAGCTCGTCGGCGCCGACGACGCCGATCACGAACGGGCTTTCGGCGCTCTCGAACGAACGGGCCGGCCATTCGACGAAGCCGAGGAACTTGTAGAGGTAGGCCGCCTTGACCTGGTGTTCGGCAGCCGACGGTTCGGCCTGAGCCGCAGCGGACGGCGGGAAGGCCAGCTGCGCCGCTAGCAGCAGGAACAAGAGCAGGCCGCGCCTGCCCGCCGCCGGACGCACACGCACCCCGCTCAGGGCGTCCACTTCACTCGCAGCGCGACGCTGCGGCCGACCTGGTTGCGCCCCAACAAGCCGCCGTCGAACTCGATGTGTCCGGGATCGAACAGGTTGCGGCCCTCAAGTGCCAGCTCGAAGCTGTCGGAGACGCGCCAGACGTAGGTCGCGTCGAAGGCCGTGTAAGCCGGCACCGCGGGCTCGGGCAAAGCCGCGACGCGGCGCACGGCCAGTTCCAGGTGCCGGCCTTCGGCAGGGTCCCAGGCCGAGCGCAGCGACCACTGGTGGCTGGGGTCGTTGCCGAGGTTGGCCGGGCCCACCGGGTCGGTGCTCTCGGGCCGCAGGCGCAGATCCTTCTTCAGCGTGCTCAGGCCTGCGCTCAGGCGCCAGTTCGGCAGGGCTTGCCAGCTGGCCCAGCCTTCCAGGCCGCGGGTCTGGCCGTCGATCATGTTCTGTACGTGCGCGTTGGGCGACGGCTGGCCGCTGCGCAGCCGACTCCAGTCGTGCACGAAGGCGGTGACCGAATAACTCCACGTGGTGCTCACCTGGGCACGGTAGCCGAGTTCGAGCACGTTCGCGATCTCGGAAACGAAGTCTTGCCCACCCGCGATGATGAAGGGCGGGCCGGCCGGCGGCAGGCGGACGTCGCGGTCAAGGCGCGCAGGCGCACGCACCGCGCGCGACAAAGCGCCCCAGGCCAGCCCGCCGCCGCCGGGTTTCCAGGCCAGGCGCAGGTTGGGCAGCACTTCGGTGCCGGTGTCGTCGTTGCGTTCCAGCTTCAGGCCCAGCGTCAGGTCGAGGTTCGCGGCCAGCGGCCATTCGTCCTGCACGAAGGCGTTGCTCCATCCCTTGCTGCGGCGCACGGGGTCGAAACCGAAGAACACGCCGGGTTCGATGTGGTCGCGCGCGCGGCGCACGCCGCCGCCCCACACCAGCTGGTGTGCACCGAGCGTCACGTCGTGCTGGAATTCCAGATCGCCGACGTTGACATGCGGGCGGTACACCAGGGCGTCTTCGCGTTCGCTGTGGTCCACGTAGGCCTGAACGCGCAGCTGCGAACCGTCGTCGAGCCGCCGCACCCAGCGCGCCAGCAGGTTGACGTTGGACGACTCGATCGGCGTCAGCTCATACGGGCCGAAGAAGCCGCGATGTTCGGCGTGCGCGCGGCGGGCGTCGCCCTGCGCGGTGAAGCTGTCGGCGCCGGCGCTCCAGTCGGCCCGGAAGCCGAACTGCTGCCGCTGGTTGCTGTCGGGCAGCGCGCGGCCGGTGGCGGACTCGGTGTGGCGCAGCCGGTTCGTGCGCGCATACAGCCGCAGATGGCCGGCGGCGCCCAGAGGCATGCCGTAGCGCACTTCGGCACCGCGTTCGGCGTCGCCGGCCGTGCCGGCGAGCAGCAGGCCCTGCGTCTGGCTGCTGGCGCGCGTGGTGATGTTGATCACGCCGTTGACGGCGTTTGCGCCCCACAGCGTCGCGCCCGGGCCGCTGATGACCTCTATCCGGTCGACATCGGCGAGCATCACGTCCTGTTCGTCCCAGAACACCCCTGAGAAGAACGGCGAGTACACCGTGCGGCCGTCGATCAGCACCAGCAGCTTGTTGCCGATGGCGTTGTTGAAACCGCGCGCGCTGATGGCGTACTGCGTGGCATCCAGGCGCGCCACTTGCAGGTTCGGCGCCAGACGCAGGGCTTCGGCGAGCGAGCCGACGCCTGAGCGGCGTATCGCTTCGGCGGTGATCACGTAGATCGACGCCGGCGCCTCGGCCAGCGGCTCGGCGCGGCGCGAGACGGACGTGACGGGGATCCGGGCCAGCTCTTCGAGCGACAGGTCCGCGATCTCGACGCCGCCCGCGTCGGCAAGGCCTGCGACGGGAAGAAAAAGCAGTGAGAGCAGCAGCACTCCCGTGCGTGCAGGTCGCGAATCCGTATCCAACAGCGCCACTCCTAGCTGGCGAATGATATGGCCAGCGTATCGACAAAATTGTTGTCGAAAAGCGACGAAAAGCTGACTTCTGAAGTGATGGTGAAGCGGTGCGTTTCCTGCAGCGCGCGCCGGCCTACTTCGACGGCTGCTGCTTCAGGTATTTCCTCACGTCCGCGGCCATGGGCCCCACCGCTTTGACGGCGGCGCGCAACTGCTCCACGCTGACGCCCAACTCGCGCGCCCAGTCGTGGACTTCGTAGTCCTCGCTGGTGTTGATCCGCAGCCGGTCCGGCTGTCCGACCTTGCTCTTGTCGTCGGCCATGTTTGCTCCTGGTTGACGCGCAAAAGGCGCGCGCCTTGATCAGCAACCGGCGTGCCTAAATGCGCGCGTAGGCCGTGGTCGCAGGATCGAGCGGCCGCGCTGCGGGTTGCTGGTAGGCAAAGCCTTCGAGCCGGTCGCCTTCGATAGGCGACGCCTGATCGCCGGCAAGCCAGGGCAGCGGCGCCGCTTCCGGGATACGCGTCGCGACGAGCAGGGCACCGCCGGCTGGCCGGGCCGGTGTCGGCGCCGAACGGCCGGTGGTGCGCAGCGCCAGGTGCGGGAAGCGTTCGATGCCGTCGTCGATGTCCAGCGAACAGACCCAGCGCGAGAGCCTGCGCAGCGCGGGGCGCATCGCGCGGCTGGCGGGTGTCGGATGTTCGAGCAGGCGCCGGTAGGGTGCGCTGCTCAGTACCTGCGCGTCGCGCAGGCCATACAGCGTGAGGTAACGCGGCATCGGCGCGTCGGCCGCGCCCGCCGAGGCGGCATACCGCAGCGCCCAGAGAATGCCGGGTACCGTCAGCCGCTCGGGCACGTGCTCATGCGCATGCCAGTCGTTGTAGGCCGCGTCCAGCGCCGGATCGACGTCGTTCCATAACGCCAGCAGCGCCGTGGCGTTTTCTTCGCCGGCCTCAGGCATCACCGGCCTGCGGGCACAGCAGCACCTTGCTCGCGCGTTTGCCGTGGGCCAACGCAAAACCTTCGAGCGCCTGTGTCAGCGGCAGCACGTGGCTGACCATCGGCGCCATCGCGGGCCCGATTTCCTGCATCAGCCCGAGCGCAAGCGGCCAGTCCGATTCAGGCGGCCTGAACGAGCCGCGCAGCTGCTGCTGGCGCCGCACCAGCGCGGTGAGATCCAGCGCCAGCGGCCGCGCATGGATGCCGGTGACGACGACGACACCATCGCGCTTCAGCAGCGGCAGGGCTTCGTTGATGGTCTCCGGCACGCCGGTGGCTTCGAACACGCCGTCGAAAGGCGCGCCGTTCGTGTGCGGCGCCACGCGCTCGGCCAGCGTGGCACCCGCCACGTCGACCAGCTGCTCGAAGCCCATGCGGCGCAGTGCGTCGAAGCGGGCGGTGTCGTCGAAGCCGCTCACCACCACCTGCGCCGCGCCGGCGTGGCGCGCCAGCAGCGCGATGCCCTGGCCGATCGTGCCCGGGCCCATCACCAGCACGCGCTGGCCGCGCACGTCGCCGGCGACGCGCAGCGCCTGCATCGAGATCGACAGCGGCTCCACCAGCGCGGCCAGCTCGTCGGTCACGCCGTCGGGCACCGGCACGCAGTTGCGCTGCGGCACGCGCACCAGGCTCGTGAAGGCGCCATCGCGTGTCATGCCGATGCCGGTGCGGCGTTCGCAGGCGTCGTGGCGGCCGGTGCTGCAGGCGGCGCAAGCGCCGCAGGTCACCGACGGCCGCACGACGACGCGCCGGCCGGCCATCGGCCCGGTTTCCACCGTGCCGACGAACTCGTGGCCCAGCGTCACCGGCAGCGCAGCCGCGATGAAGGCGTAGCTGGGTGTCCAGTCGTCGACGTGCAGGTCGCTGCCGCAGATGCCGGCGGCGCGCACACGCACCAGTACGTCGTCGCCGTTGTCGCCGCCGCCGTCACCCAGCTCCGGCGGTGCGATGTCGACCAGCTCCACGCCGGCTGCGGCGCGGGTCTTGCGCAAAGCCTTCATCGTCGCTCCTTCAGTCGATCGTGATGCCGTTCTTCTTGATGATCGCGCCCCAGGTGCGGCTCTCGGCCTCGATGAAGGCCTTGAACTCCGCGCTCGAGCCGCCGCCGACGATCAACCCCTGCCGGGCCAGCGCCGCCCGCACCGAAGGGTCCTTCAGCGTCGCGTTGACGTCGGCGTTGATCTTCTCGACGGTGGCGGCCGGCGTGGCGGCCGGCGCGAAGAAGCCGTTCCAGGCCAGCGCCTCGAAGCCCGGGTAACCCGATTCGGCCACCGTCGGCAGCTCGGGCATCGTCTCGGTGCGCTTGGCGCTGGTGCTGGCGATCAGCTTCACGCGGCCGCCCTGGATCAGCGGCATCAGCGCCGGCGCCACCGTGAACAGCACCTGCGTCTCGCCGGCCGCCAGCGAGGTACCCGCCGGTGGCGAACCGGCGTACGGCACGTGCACCGCGTCGATGCCGGTGGCGTTCTTGAACAGCTCCATCGTCAGATGCGACGAACTGCCGTTGCCGACCGAGCCGTAGCTCAGCTTGCCACCCTGTTTCTTCGCCCAGGCGACGAACTCGGGCAGCGTCTTCGCCGGGTTGCCGGCCTGCACCGCCAGCACGTTGGGCTGCGACGTGGTCAGCACCACCGGCAGCAGATCCTTGGCCGGGTCGTAGGGCATCTTCTTGTACATGTGCGGGCCGAATGCGATCGGCCCGTTGAAGCCGATGCCCAGCGTGTGGCCGTCGGGCGCGGCCTTCGCCACCGCGTCCATGCCCAGCATGCCGCCGGCGCCGGCCTTGTTGTCGACCACCACCGACTGGCCCCAGCGGTCCTTCAGCTTGTCGCCCAGCGTGCGCACGATGATGTCGAGCGAACTGCCCGCCGGGGCCGGCACGACGATGCGCACCGGTTTCGTCGGCCAGCCATCGGCAGCATGGGCCGCGGCGGACAGGCCAAGCGCCATCGAAAGTACGAGCAGCGATCGCTTCACGGTGTCGTCTCCTGGTCTTGTGTGCCGTGATTCTGGGCGCATCGCATCCATACTCCAAAGATCGATTGGATATGCTTGCCATACTTTTCAAGTAAGGACGTGCGATGGAACTCCGGCACCTGCGCTACTTCGTCGCCGTGGCCGAAGCCGGCAACCTGAGCCGCGCCGCCGAGAAGCTGTTCGTCGCGCAGCCGCCGCTGTCGCTGCAGATCCGCCAGCTGGAAGAGGAACTCGGTGGCGCGCTGTTCACGCGCCATCCGAAAGGCATGCGCCTGACGGCGGCCGGCGAGGCACTGCTGCCCGAGGCGCGCGACCTGCTGGAGCGTGCCGCCGGGCTGAAGCACAGCCGGTCCCGCGCGGCAGGCGCCGGCACGCTGGCGCTGGGTTACGTGCCTTCGGCCGGCAGCACGGTGATCCCCGGCCTCGTGCGCGTGCTGCGGCGCGCGCATCCGGGCCTTGAGATCCGGTTGCACGAGATGATCAGCGACGAACAGCGCGAGGCGCTGCTCAGTGGCCGCATCGACGCCGGCCTGGCACGCAGCGGTCTGCGTCATCCGCGCCTGCACGCGGCCTGCACGCTGGCCGACCCGTTCTGCCTGGCACTGCCGGCGGCGCGGGCGAAAGGGGCGAAAGGCCTGCCCGACATGCTGGACCTGCGCGACCAGGCCGCCGAGACCTTCGTCGCCTTCACGCGCCACCGCGGCCCGGCCTACTTCGACCGCGCCATCCGCCTGTGCGGCGACGCCGGCTTCAGCCCGCGCATCCGCTACGAAGCCAGCACGCTGCACGGCGTGCTGGCGCTGGTGAGCGCCGACCTCGGCGTGGCGCTGGTGCCCGAATCAGCAGCGCTGCTCGGCGTGCGCGGCGTGGCGCTGCGCCGGCTGCGGCACCGCGCCGGCGACGAGGTGTTGTCGCTGCTGCTGCGGCGCCACGAAACGCGGCCGCTGCTGCAGGAGCTGGCGGTCAGCGTGGGCGATCTGTTCCAGACGCTGCTGCCGCGCCTGACACCGGCGCGAAGCGCGGCCGGTGTTCACCGTCGATCGTGACGGTGCCGAAGAACATGGCGTGCGGCCGCACCCACAGCTCTGAAGCGCCGTACAACGGCCGGTAGACGACCACGGCCTCCAGGGTTTCGCTGTGGCGCGCGACGCCGATCACGTCGTACTCGCCGCCTTTGTAGTGGCGATAGCGGCCCGGCGGGGTATCCGGCAGTGGAGGTAGGTCTTGCATGGTTGCGATGATGGCGCAGAGGCGGCCACGGAAGGCGGCGGTGGCTTCAGAACCTATAGTCCGCCGCGTGACAGATGCGCAGGCCACCTCCGTGCAAAAGCCAGAGCGTGCACCGCGCGATGCGCTGTACTGGCTGCGGGCCACGATGGTGCTGGCCGTCATCGTGCCGGCGCTGCTGTTCGCGGGTGCGGCGCTGGCGCTGCGCGAGCAGGCGCTCGTGCAGGCGCGCGGGCAGGTCGACGGGGCGGTGGCCATCGCCGCCGAACACGCGTCCAAGGTGTTCGACGTCAACACCTCGCTTCTGGCGCGGCTGGCCGAAGCGCTGGGCGACCAGGACGACCAGGCGCTGCTGGCGCGCGAGCAGGCCCTGCACGAGCAGATGAAGCGCATGGCGGCCGACCTGCCGCAGCTGCAGGGGCTGTTCGTGCTGGGCGCGAACGCGCAGATGATCGCCACCAACCGCAGCTACCCGGCGCCGCACACGATCGACTTCAGCGACCAGCCGCTGTTCCAGCACCACCGCGCCCACGGCGAGCAGCCCTACCTCAGCGAGGTGCTGACGAGCCGAACCACCGGTGAAGTGTTCTTCGACATGAGCGTGCGGCGCGAGCGCGCCGGTGGCTTCGGCGGCGTGCTGTCGTCAAGCCTGCTGCCGCGCTACTTCGCCGAGTTCTACAGCCAGCTGCCCGGCGCCGGCGCCGGCCTGCACGTGGCGCTGCTGCGCCGGGACGGCACGCCGCTGGCGGGGTGGCCGAGGTCGCCTGCCTCGCAGGATCTCTATCCGCGCGAGGCGGCAGGTTCCGGCTCTGCGCCGCCTGTACAGGCCGTGGGCGCGGCGATGCAAGACCCGGAGCGGCTGGTCGCGGCCCGGTCGCTGGCGCACGTGCCGGTGCGGGTGGTCGCGTGGATGGAGCGCAGCGACGCGCTGGCGCCGTGGTACCGAGCGCTGGCGCTGCTGGTGGCGCTGACGTTCCCGACCTCGATCGCACTCGTCTACGTCGCGCTGCTGGCGCGCCGGCGCACGCTGCTCAGCGCCGAGATGGCACGCCGGCTCGAGGCCGAGGCGCAGGCGCGTTCGCGGACCGAAGAGGCGCTGAGGCAGGCGCAGAAGCTCGAAGCGATGGGCCGGCTGACCGGTGGCGTGGCGCACGACTTCAACAACCTGCTGACGATCGTCTCGAACAACCTGTACCTGCTGCGCCGCGCGGGCCCGCACGGCGCCGACGACAGCAAGCTGGCCGCGATCGACCGCGCCGTGAAGGCCGGCACGCAGCTGACGCGGCAGCTGCTGTCGTTCTCGCGCCGGCAGCCGCTGCGGCCGGAGGTGATCGCGCTGCCCGAGCGGTTGCCGTCGATCGTCGGGCTGCTGAGGCCCGCGCTCGGCAGCACGATCGAGATCGGCACCGAGATCGACCCGCGCGTCGCGCCGATCGAGGTCGATGCGGCGGAGCTCGAACTGGCGATGGTCAACCTGGCGCTGAACGCGCGCGACGCGATGCCCGGCGGCGGCACGATACGGATCCAGGTGCGCGACGCGCGCCCCGGTGGCATCGCAGGGATCGAAGGCCGGGCGGTCGTGATCGCGATGACCGACAGCGGCGCCGGCATCGAACCGGCCTTGCTGGAGCGCGTGTTCGAGCCCTTCTTCACCACCAAGCCGGTGGGGCAGGGCACCGGGCTCGGCCTGACGCAGGTGTATGGCTTCTGTCACCGGGCCGGCGGCGTGGCGGCGGTCGAAAGCACGCCCGGGCAGGGGACCACGGTCCGCCTCGCGTTCCCTGCCGCGCGGACGCCGGCCACCACGGCGCCGACCGTGGGCCCGGCCCCTGCAGGCTCGTTCGAAGGCATGCAGGTGCTGCTGGTGGAAGACAACCCGGACGTGGAGGCCGCCACGCAGGCCGTGCTTGCTTCGATGGGCTGTGCGGTGAGCTGCGCGGCGCCCGAGACGGCGCTGCAGCTGCTGGCGACGCAGGACTTCGAGCTGCTGCTCACCGACGTGGTGATGCCCGGCATGGACGGGATCGAACTCGCGGCGCGCGTTCGCGCCGCGCATCCGCTGCTGCCGGTGGTGCTGATCAGCGGCTACTCGCAGTCGCTCGAACGTGCGGTCGGCCTGGGGCTGCAGGTGCTGCCGAAACCGTGTTCGCCCGAAGCGTTGGCCGCCGCGATGGCCGCGGCGCGGGCGGTGCGAGCCCTTCGCTAGCGCCAACGGTATGGACCGCATCGATGCACTCGTGATCGGCGCCGGCGTCGTCGGCCTGGCGGTGGGCCGCGCGCTGGCGCAGGCCGGCCTGCAGACCATCGTGGCCGAAGCGGCCGCAGGCATCGGCACCGGCGTCAGCTCGCGCAACAGCGAGGTCATCCACGCCGGGCTGTACTACACGCCGGGCTCGCACAAGGCCCGGCTGTGCGTGCGCGGCAAGGAGCTGCTCTACGCACTGTGCGCGAGCCACGGCGTGCCGCACGCGGCCTGCGGCAAGCTGGTGGTGGCCACCGACGCGAGCCAGCATGCGGCGCTGGCGGGCCTGCAGCAGCGCGCCGCGGCCAACGGCGTGCCGGTTCAGATGCTGACGGCCGACGACGCACGCGCGCTCGAACCCGAACTGCACTGCACGCAGGCGCTGTGGTCGCCGAGCACCGGCATCGTCGACAGCCACGCCTTGATGCTGGCGCTGCAGGGCGACCTGGAACGCGCCGGCGGGCAGCTGGCGCTGCAGTCGCCGGTGCAAGGTGCGACGTTCCGCGCCGGCGGGCCCGCCGTGGTGCGTGTGGGTGCCGACGGTGGGTCCTTCGAGATCGAAACCGAGCGTGTGGTCAACGCCGCCAGCCTGCACGCCTGTGCGCTGGCGCTGCAGTTCCAGGGGCTGGCTCCGCGCCACGTGCCGCGGCCGCGTTTCGCGAAAGGCAGCTACTTCACGCTGGCGGGCCGCACGCCGTTCCGGCACCTGGTGTACCCGGCGCCGGTCGACGCCTGGCTGGGTGTGCACGTGACGCTGGACCTGTCGGGACGGGCGCGGTTCGGGCCGGATCTGCAATGGCTGGACATCGAACGGCCCGAGGACATCGACTACCGGGTCGAACCCGAGCGCGCGCTGCCCTTCGAAGCGGCGATCCGCCGCTACTGGCCCGGCCTGCCCGACGGCGCGCTGCTGCCGGGCTACAGCGGCGTGCGGCCGAAGATCCACGGCCCCGGCGAAGCGGCGCCGGACTTCCGCATCGACGGCCCGGCGCAGCACGGCGTGGCCGGGCTCGTGAACCTGTTCGGCGTCGAGTCGCCGGGGCTCACCTCGGCGCTGGCGCTCGGCGAACACGTCGCCGCGCTGCTGCGCTGAAGCCGGCAAAGAAAAAACGGCCCGCGAGGGCCGTTGATCGTGGGGCGCGGAAGGCTCAGGCCTTCTTGGCCCAGGCGCTGCACCAGCCGTTGGCGGCCACCTGCTTGGTGCCGAACAAGGGGCAGCCGCCCCAGGCGTCGCCGGCCTTGCCCTGGAACAGCGCGCAGTTGCTGCACTTCTGGTCGTTGGCGTGCTTCGGGAACTTCTTGGCGTCGGCCTTGGTGGTGTCGTGCACGTAGCCCAGGCCCACGGCCTGGGGATCCTTCTCATCGACCTTGGCTGCCTGGGCTTGCGCCTGCGCGGCGGCCAGCGCCGAGCCGGCGGCGGCCACTTGCAGCAGGAACGTACGACGGTTGCTATTCGACATGGACGGGATCTCCGTGGGTGGGGGTGGTGCGATAACGCGGCTGCAGGTCAGCTGGCCGACACCGCGGTCACGCCCAGGCAGTTGTTGCAGCGGCCCAGGCCGCGCAGACGCGGGTCGGGCTTGCCGTCGCCGGTCTTGAAGTTGGCGTGGCAGCGGATGCAGACGTACATCTTGGAACTGGACATCATCGGCCGCACGCCGGGTTCGGCGTTCGGCCTGGCGGCCGTGTACTCGGCCTGGGTCTGGCGGAGCTTGGGGCCTTGGGAGGAAGCAGTGGTCGTGGTCGGCGTGGTGGCTTCCACGGGAGGCGTGCGGCGAGTGGTCATAGCAGGTAGGTGCCGGGGAGACTGCCCGGATCGACGCGAAGTGCGTATTGTCCCCTGAAATCAAGGCTGTTTGCACCCCGGGGTGTCCAGAGTCCCCCGGGCTTTGGGGTACGGGCGAGGCTGCCAGGGGGCGTCAGGTG
>Ga0307515_10023875_pt1 | contig 10689 bp, 4 predicted proteins | sample 17_EM_MG_FD_194513 | JGI IMG/M metagenome (GOLD analysis project Ga0307515, IMG submission 194513) | Populus trichocarpa ectomycorrhiza microbial communities from riparian zone in the Pacific Northwest, United States - 17_EM | ecosystem: Host-associated > Plants > Roots > Unclassified | place...
AATATCCGATAATAAAAATAAATTTTAATAAATAAAATAATTTTAATATATTTTTAAGTAAAAAATAATTTAAAATACAAAATCTACTACACTTTTGAATAAACCCTTAAACTCAAATTAATTTCGTGAATCAATTCGTTATCTGAAAGTCTTAAATTAAACTATATAAAAATTGATTCAATCAGAATTGATTAAATTTGATTTTTTGATAAAGAAAATTTCAAATTATATCATTTTATTTTTAAAAATAAAAAATCTCAAATTAAAATTATTTTAAAATCATCAAATCAACTTATTTAACCTATAATGCAGCCTCGTCAATAACTTTGCGCCAAGGTTAATTTACAATTTTTTTTAATGAAGAATATATATATATATATATAATAAGATGTATTCAACCCATGCAAATGAAATGTTGAAGTAGGTGTCCAACTTTTCCAACCCATCAATTTTCAAACTATGATAATTAGTCCAATTGAATGCCTGCTCTTTCCGGTGGCTTCAAATTTCTAATTTTTGTAGACCATTAAGGAGGCACCATGGAAGGAGACAACCAAAAAAAACAAAAAATTCCTTGCCGACCTTAGGGATATATGATTTTTACGAGGCCAGTTTTAAATTATTATACCAAAAATACTAAAATGCGTAGGATTTTAACTGTAAAGTCGCTACTGTTTATCCATATACAAAATAGTGTGGATGGCACTTTGTATTTTGTTAGAATTCATTTTGATCCCCGAAGTTTTATTTTATATGATTTGATCTTAATTGAAGGCCAATTGTTATAATTTCTTAGTCATAGGTGAAATTGAAAGAAGAAAGAATGAAATGAAAAAGACGTCAAACATGAATGATGTACCTGAAGTTTCGAGAAAGATACACTTTGATTCTCAAACTTTAAAAATAACATAAACTATATAATTTTGATATCTCAATATTTTTTCTATTCTAATTTGGTACAAAATTTTGTTTTTATTATTTTATAGTTCTTGGTCAAGAAAGAGAAGAGAAAGGTTACATAGAGTATCCATCAATTGAAATAAAAAATTCATTAAAGACATGATAGTTAGATCCCAGTTGTTAATTGATCATATAAAAAAAAAGTAAAATTATTGGGTTATTGATTCAACTCACTCGCAAGTTAGTGAGTCAATTATTTTTTATTAAAATTATTTTATTTTATTTTTTTAAAAGTTTTTTATGTTAACTCGGTTTAATTAGGTCAATTAGATTTTATCAAATTAATATCTTTTTTAATTTAATATAAAATTAAATTCATTTCGGGTTTCAAATCACAAATTTTTCGAGTCAACTTACGGAATCAGGCCAGACTTAATAAATATAATTAAAAATAAAATCAAAAATGGAATAAAGGACCATATATTTGGCAAATATTTAGCCAACCTTTTCTCACAATCACAAAAAAAAAAAAAAAAAAAAAAAAAAAAAAAGGCAAAGAGAAATCACGCCCGTTCTTTATAATCAAATCGAATCCGCCTACAGATTACCAAGTCATACAGATTCCAGGACAGGAAACATACAGAACCCATTAACAGAGAAAATAGAGAGAGAGAGAGAGAGATCTAGTGAGATACATGATGAGGCTGGCATGCCAATTATGAGTGGGCACCTAACAAAAGAAATCAAGTGTTTCTGGTCAAGTCACTTCTGGCTTGTAAGATCCCACTGTTTCAACAACATTAACATGCTGACCACATCCTGCATTGTCCATCCTTTGTATTCTCACTGTCTTGTTGGTCCTCGAACATTATTTTTGCTCATCAACTTTCTTAGAATTAAATCTCAAGGTGACCATGCCAATTTGTGTGAGTTTCATCAACAAAATCTGCAGGTGTCCATTATGAAATTCAAGATCTAACATTATTTATTAAAAAGAGAGAGAAGAATGGTTTTGTGAGATCTTTATTTCCCCACGAACTGTGGGTGTTTTATAAAGAAAACTCAATTAAATGTGACATCGTGCTTGCATTAACTTTGTAAGAAGTTGGAACCCTCGTTAAAGAACCGTTTCTCTCCTAAAAAAATGTTTATTGGCCTCTCAATCTCTTCCTTAAAAATCCTTAATTACATGCAGAAATTGAAGCCTAAAGATTTCTTCATATTTAAAGTCCCTTCCATGAAACTGAAGCTTTCAACTCAGTCCTCGTTTACATGCGGACATGTCAGGTTAAAAGGGAAGGTCGAGAGAGAGAGGGGGGATTGAAAGACACATCCATTCATAGAGAGAAAAAGAAAAGACAGATGCTCTTTCTTTTTTTTTTAATTTTCTCAATGTAGAGTACTATTCAAAGACCAGCCTTTCCAGCAATACACAGTTGCTTTGTCAGTAAAGTTTCCCTTTTTTTGTTCCCTTGGTTATTTCAGCTGTCACTTTCTTGAGGTATACATGTTTGTTTATCTGGTATTCCTTTTTATTTATTGTAATAAAAATTTCAAATATTTTTCATTTTGATTATAAATTGTTAGAGATGGCATTGACAGTGAAATAAGTCTACTTTCTGTCTGCTTCTCTCGTTAGTTACTTTATTACCAGAACTCACCAACATTCCTCGTTTTTGTCTTCAGTTTAGATGTGCTAGCAGTTTCTCTGGCTTTCTTTAAGCTTTTTTCTTTAATGGCTTCCTGCAGAAATGCATCAAACCAGACCTTGCCCAGATCAAAATCAAGTCTTGATTAGGTGTTTTTGAAGCATTTCTGATACGGTTTTTGAGGTAAGAGCCTCTTCTTTTGTCAACTTGTGGTTTTGTATTTTTATTTTCTGTTTCTGAGTTTTTATGTGTTGTGTTCATTTTAGCTGCGAAATTCTGGAGCAAGTGTTTGCGAGAAGTCCTAGAGAGAGTTTTGGAGTAGTAAAGTTCTGTTCTTTGGTGCTAAAATGAGAGATTTCCCATCTTGTTTTGGTGAAAATGGGGTACAAATAGCTGATTCTTCGTCTTCAAATACTAGTAAAAATGCACAGAATTTGGTTACCTGTGTGTATCAATGTCGAATTCGAGGCCGATCTTGCTTGATCACTATAACGTGGAGTAAGAATTTGATGGGTCAAGGCCTGAGTGTAGGGATTGATGATTCTGCAAATCAGTGTTTATGCAAGGTTGATATTAAACCGTGGTTGTTCTCAAAAAGAAAAGGGTCTAAGAGCTTAGAAGCATATTCTTGTAAAATTGACATATACTGGGACCTTTCATCGGCTAAATTTGGATCTGGGCCTGAACCATTTGAGGGCTTTTATGTTGCTGTTGTTGTGGATAGGCAAATGGTTCTCATTCTCGGGGATATGAGAAAAGAAGCTTTCAAGAAAACTGGTGCCACTCCTATTCCTTCCAATGCTGTTTTTGTTGCTAAGAGAGAGCATGTCTTTGGAAAGAAAGTGTTCTGTACCAAGGCTCGGTTTTGTGACAATGGTCAAATCCATGATCTCGTGATTGAATGCGACACAATTGGTGTCAGTGATCCGCGTCTTTTGGTTCGTGTGGACTGCAAGACCGTGATGCAGGTGAAGCGACTCCGATGGAAGTTCCGGGGGAACCACACCATTTTGGTTGACGGGCTAGCAATTGAAGTGTTCTGGGATGTACATAATTGGCTCTTTGGTGCATCAGTTGGAAATGCTGTTTTTATGTTCAAGACCTGCACGTCAGCCGAGAAGTTATGGTCTAGCCAACCACTTTCAGATCCAAATGTGTTGCCGTGGTCCTTCTCCCAGAGATTTCTGGATTCCAAATCACAAAATCTTGGTTTTTCATTGATTTTGTATGCTTGGAAGCATGAATAGAGAGACTCAGAAATCTTCTTTGAGTGCTAACAAAAACATTAGTGAGTTGTGATATTTATTAATCATGTGATTGGTTACACTTAATTTTATTAAACAGATCCATTTGTTTTTTACTTCGCCTTTTTTTTCAGTTGACAATTTCAGCTATTGAATGGATCAGATAGAATTGTGTTTTCAGTTACCTGTGCATCCTTCATGATGTATTTCTCATATCCATTTTTATGTTTCCTATTAGAAATCCAATATCAAGGAAATATTTATCTTCAATGTAGCCTTTTTTGTGGCCTGAATTTGTTAGACCACATGCAGCTTTTAGCGTATCCTGCTGCGGTGACTTTTCTCGTTGAATTCCTCGTCATGAATTCGTGGTATAGAATATCTGAACTGCATGTGCTCCCTCTTCCAAAAGTTGTTCCAGGCGATGCCAAAATTATATCTGGGTGACTTACAATTAGCTGGAATCGATCTCCATGTGATGCAGGTGTCGTGGTTATTTCATCTAACTCGGGGAGTCAAAGTACAAGGTTAGTTTATGTTTGGTAAGTTTGTTGTTCATGTCAGTTGGCTTGTTTTCTAGAACGCAAAGAGGACACTGTGCTACAAGGTAGGGGAGTTTTAACTCGAGTCATTCTGTTTCTTAATCCCTGCTTTTAAGGGTAGCGAAGCAGACCATTGGCTATGGAGCACTAATGGGATCAGACACTTTTTTTCATGCACAGTACAGTCGTGGTGGTTGCTGTTTAAAGTTGATCCTTTCCTGCCTGTGCTTGAGTCTATAGTCGTGTTTGCTAGTGAAACCTCAAGTGAAACAGCGTAAATTGATGATCATACGAGTGGGTTAGTAGTTTGTACTGAATCAAATGCCTACTTTTGATGAAAACGCAGCTTACTCATCCTATATAATTTTGCTTGGAATTTTTATTATGAGCATAGAACATCTAATTGCAATCGTCAAAAGCTCAAAACTTGCGTGGGCTGGCCAGAGAAATCCGTTGTGAATCTTCTGAACGACTATTCTACCTATGGCAGTGGATAGTGATCGGAAAGTGACAGGGATAAGTTTTGGGCTCCTCCACATAGCTCGCTAGATTGGACTCAAGTGTCTGCAAGACCACTTATCTTCTCTAACAGATCAGCTATGCATCCCCCTGCACCGGGACTGACAGCTCATTCCCCTTCTGGGTGGACCTGTCGCTCGGCCCCCCTCCTTAGTGAACCGGCCACATGTCTCCCCGGGCTGACTTCACATCCCTCTATGGTGGACTAGCCGAGCATTTCCCCAGACTGACCTTGCTTCCCTTTCAACGGACTGGTCAGATGTCCCTCCGAACTGAATTTGCTTCCCCCTCAATGGATTGGCCAAGCATTCCCCAGACTAACTTTACATCCCCTTCGATGGACTGGCCATGCACCCCGTTCAAGGCTTATATCCTAGGTGTACTACCCTTGTTCCACTCGCCACCAACTGTAGAGACAAAACATACATGCATTAAATGCTCATGCATCCTTCTTCCATAATGGAGTTCACAAAATGATGTTATCGCATGCCTATACTCAAAGGATGATCTTCGTCATGTTATACTTTTTATTCAATAGTGAACTACTAACTTATCTCTATGCAAGTTTGTGTGACTCGTGAATATAAAAACATCCATGAGCCATTCGGTACCTAATGGGTTTTAATCTCGGAGCAGGCTTTAATCTTGGAGCTTATATTCTCTACTTCAACCTCATATCATCTCTTTCATCTTCTCTGCGAGCACACACAACACTATCTTTGAAACTTCATTCTTCTTACAACAGTGTTAATTTAAGCATCCGACGGTCTTTAAGCCTAATAGAAAACTTGTTTTGCAGGTGTTCCAACAATTTTAATCTCCCAATCCAATTCATCAGCATTGAAAAGACTCAAATCTAGTGAGGTTTTTCGGGAACCTCGTCAGAAAGGCCTACTCAAGGTAAAGGAGGGTAATTGTTGAACTTAAAGAGTATTAGAATTCTTTGCTTGAAAATTCGAATTCCAGACTCCGTTGAAATTAATTGTGCTACTCCTTTATCAACTCATCTGTATCGATTTACATGCAGGGACAAAACTTCAGCAGATAACTTTCAAGTTTGGCCACAGGACAGTGAGAAACACTGTCGTTGGATGGGAGGGACTCGTAATTTTCTTTCGGGTTTGGTTTTCTATGAATGCCCTGTTTGAGCATATGGAGTTACTGACTTTTAACTTCTCGTGTGGAGCTTCTATTCTTCCCAGTTTGGGGCTCCTATGAACATAATTAGCTGCACCATTCCTGTCATCTTTTTTATTGAATTGCAGGCTTTTGTATCTTTGGTTGGTTGGTAGGGCAACTGTGTTTTCGTTCTTTGCACCTTGATTATTATGTTTACTGTTTCAGTGGTGCTCCAGTTCCCTTCCTTTCTCTTTCACAGCTGGTTCTTAACCACTGGGGAGACAAAATAACATGCGTCTCTCTCCATCTTGCTCAACTGTCTTCTGTGCTCTTTCCTGTTTAAAGGACGAAGAACAGTTATAATTGCTTGTGTCAAAGACTTGCAGGAGGTTATTGCTCTGCAGGATTTCAGCGGAGTATATCAGAGCTTAATCACTCCAACATTCTTTCTTGTATGTATTCACCTTAGTTGGGTGATGCAATGGATGTGTGGTGATCTTTTGAAAATTCGTTCCATCTTGCGACATGCTACAGGTGACCTTTCGACACGTTGAAGCATTTCTCTGTTTGGTTTTAGATCTATAACATGTAAGATGTGAAGTATGATGGGAGTCATATCACTAAATTGTTCAGAGTTTTGTCATTATATTGTGTTCTGTGGTGGTGGTTGTGCCATCCGAAGTTAGTTGTGTTTCAGAAATTATTTACGATGAAAACAAATAAAGAGTTGACTTAGACATAAAAATATTAGTTTTAAATTTTTTTTTTATATTACATAAAAACAATACATTCAAGATATAACTAATCCTTTAACATCTAAAGAAATGAGAAGAGAAGAAAAGAAAAAAATTACATTTTTTTTCCGTGTAACAAATTAATCTTATGACATATTAAACGTTAGATGTTATTTTTTGATAATATAAACACTTAGAAAATCCCTCTACACCTACAAGTTGTTTAATTTAATTTTTGTTTGTTTGATTGTGAAGCTGATATGCAGAATCTAGAACGCAATTTCATCACAAGTTCAAGACTGTGTATTGCCTGGAATCTCACCTAGAAGCTCATGTTAGTCCAGTTCAGGTGACTCTGGTTGCAAGGCATGCTCGTATACTTAATGATTCAAGCCTCTAGCTATTCTTCATGTCCAGTCTCAATTTAAGTTTCTAGCTGGCATGTTTAGACATTGCAGGCATGAAAGCTTGCTGTAATTCTCTTCACTTCATCCTTGGGGGATTGAAATTTTGAAAGCTCAGGTTGTAAATTGAAATCTTGCATGGCGTGATTCTTCGTTCGATGTCTCATTGGATATACATGACAAGAGTATATGCTTGGTTACAGCCTACAACATCATACACAGCTTGAGCTGGTCCTGTGTTCAGATATGTACCTAACATAAATCCAACCTCTTTAATTTTCTGCTCCAGAACAAAACAGTGCAGATACATGAGCATGTGAACAGAGGTCAAGCTTGTGATGATTCCTGTCTGTCAGGCCATTCCAATTGTGTCAAGACAAAAAAGAAAGTCTTATTCCAATTATGATACATTTATTTGCTTTGCAAGTAAATTTTTAAAAAATAAATTATTTTTTAATATTTGATATTGTTGTAGAAAATTAATTGAGAAATGTTTTTCAGTATGGAAAGTGAATTGAAAAATAATTTATTAATGTTTTTATTTTTTAATTTTGTTAAAATAATGAAGACTAAATCTAACAAATAAAAATGTTGAAGGAATATGGAGTTAAAAAAAATCTAATTCAATAAATTATTTCAAATAAAATAAATTAAAATTAAAATAATGAAGGCAAATATAAAAGAGTTGAAAGATGATGAAATTAAAAAAAATATAATTTTATAAATTATTTCAAATAAAATAAATAGCAATAAAAAGAATGAGGATCAAATCTAATAGATGAAAAATTTCAATTAAAAAAACGATAAGAGAAAAACAAATAACAATAAAAAAAAAATAAGAATACAAATCAAATTTTAAGAGACAAAATTAAAAAAAAAAATCAAAACAAAATATATAACAGTCAAAAGATTAAGAACCAAATTTAATATAACAAATAAATAAAAGAATAATTATGAATTTTTCATAATTTTGTAAAAATATTTTCTGCTAAAAATTTAAAAAAATTAAACTTTTTTTTTTACCAAAAAGTATTTTGCATTTATGAACTTTTTTAAAAGGTAAAGAAACAGATTAAGAAGTGATTTGAAGGAGCATGTATGAAACAAACCGGCCTGAGTCCTAGTCTAGAGCTAGATTTTTGTCTGGATTTAAGGTTACATCTTGTGAATAGACTGACATGATCTTTTCAACCTATTCAAAAGCTTTTATCTACCGTCCAAGTTAAATTACCCAGAAAATCTAGCTTTTAATTTTGCCTGCGGATTTACTCTCTCGTGATTTGCCTTTTAATTTGAATTTCGATTTTAAAAGAAATCAATTCAAAATTAATTTGATTTTAATAAATAAATCTGTGATTAAAATTTAAATTGATTTTTAAAAAATCAAAATAATATTATTTTAGTTTTCTGTAAAAAAAAAAAAACGAAATTATGATTGGTTAAGTAAATACTAAATAGTGTTATTAGACACACGGTCTAGGTTAAGCTTTATATTTGTTGTCCGAATCCTCACAGAATCCAAGAAGCCCCAGTCATTTACCTGCACGACAAAAAGTAGCCTGTCCTTGACTCGACTGTCATTAGTGTTTTTTTGTTTTTTAATAAATCTTAGAGTTCAAACCAATCTTTTATGAAAATATAAAATAAATAAAATAAAAAATCTATTTATTTAACTGGTGATTCGGGTTGGATTTTCTTTTTCAACCAAAAAAGGGTGAATTTTTAGGGTTTTTTTATCTTTTTTTTCATAAACAATTAAATCAAAAAAATTGTGTAAATAATTTATGTTAATAAATAAATAAAAATCATCGACGATAACTAAATACATGTCTAAAAAGGTTAAGAGACGAATATAGATGGAGATATTTAACCTCGTAACATGATTCATTTATATGATTGTGTTCAATGACTTTGTTTATTAAAATTAATTTTTTATCTAATCATGCGATAGTAGAAATAAACACACATATAAGATGATTGAATAAAATCAAAGAGAATAAATTATTATTAAAAATAACTATTTTTTATTTTTCAAAATAAAGTTCAATTATATAATATATATAAAAAAATTATCTTGTTCGGTCCAATCTTATATGCGCGAGCCTAAAACCTTTTCCTTGCTGGTTACTAACTCGTATCAAAGTTCACTGTATAAACACTAAAACAAAAATGTTTAATTTTTCCAATATGAAATTAGAAGTTCATTAGTATATATATTTTATTTTCATAAGAAGAAAGTTGTGTTTTTTCAATGTGGAATAAAAAACTTTTTTTGTTCAAATACTTCAACTTAAAAATAATAAGATAAAATCTTTTCAATTTAGGATAAAAAATACTTTGAAATAATCTTTTAAACCTCAATTTTTACAACATGTATAACTTACATCTACATAGATTATTTATTAACTTTTTTTACGTGGAATATTAAAACCTTAAGAATTTTATTTTTATTTTTTCAACGTGACCCAGGACCTAGCCCCTGACTAAGTCTAATAACCATGCTTTCAATGGCTCGTGTGACCCACTTTGATCACCATTGGTGACCTTTTCTAGTGCCGTTAGGTTCGTCTCATCGAGATTTTCTTTATAATACAAATGGTATCGTCATCAAAGTTTTCGTATGTTTTCATAGTCTTTTTTCTTTCTTTCATTGGCTTTTCTTTCTCTCATTTATCATCATTGTTATGTTTTACAGGTGATTTAATAATCCAATAGAGTCACATGTAACACATGCAACTCACCAAACTATGTTACTTTTCTAGATATTTTTTAACCATGTTATTTTTTTATTTTTGTAACTATGCTAAGGTGGAAAAAAAAACCTTTGCAACTCGCATCCCCCACAACGCTTACATGCTACAAGACATAGGTTAGCTTGGCAAATCAATTTAGTGATCTATCAACTTGATTTGGTCAAGTGAGTTTTCTCGGTGACTTGCTAATCTTAGGTTTGAATCGGTTCGGATTGATACAGAAACTATTTTTTTAAAAAAAACAATATCACTCTAGATATTTCTTCCAAATCAAAAAAGAAGCTATTTTAGAGATTTTTTTTTTAAATTCAAAATTTGGGTTGTTCACCTGGCTTGTGATTCAAGTCTTATGACAAATAGACTCTCAAATTGAGTCATAATTGTTCTTTATTTATCAATTTTTTATAATAATTAAAAATTCTTTCTTTTGAAAAATATTGAATTTTCAATTTAAAATTATCAGAATCCAATGAACTAGGATTGAGCATATTATAATCCAAATCATATCATAATTGAAATAAAAAAAAATCTAGAACTCAAGACAATCTATAATGAATCCACTAAATTTAATCATATTGCATGGGACATGCATCATATTAAAAAAAAAAAAAAAACGAAGGAGAAAACATTGTTCACTTAGAAACAATTTATCGTGGATGAGAATAGTGTTTTCTCATTCCTGGCCTTAAAAAAACCTATTAGTCGTTTAGGGGTAAAATATTCTTTGCACTGTGATAATTATGGTGTTCTAAAATTGATTGGGGGCAAGACGGGCATTTTGCATTTTAATTGTACAATAAATTTTCATAACTACCCTTAAAAGAA
>Ga0307515_10023876_pt1 | contig 10689 bp, 4 predicted proteins | sample 17_EM_MG_FD_194513 | JGI IMG/M metagenome (GOLD analysis project Ga0307515, IMG submission 194513) | Populus trichocarpa ectomycorrhiza microbial communities from riparian zone in the Pacific Northwest, United States - 17_EM | ecosystem: Host-associated > Plants > Roots > Unclassified | place...
TATGACTGGAGCTTACCCAAAACCCGTTCTTCTACGCTCTTCTTGGCATCGTTTTGTAGAGCAGAAAGGCCTTGCTCCCGAAGACAGGGTTGTCTTCTTCATGGAGAGAGATGAAGCTAATGACATGATCAGGAGGTACACGGTTAGAGCTCAACGAAAAGTGATGACCTTGATGGGGCAAGATGTTTGGGTCGATGTCGAGGATCTTCCCCTATATGGTCTTTGAAGAGTTTGACATATAAGCTGTTGGCACGAAAACAGTCTTTTCCACTCCACTGGTACTTAATTTGTTAATCTAGCCTTATAGCTACTTTTGGTTTCCAAGTAATCAATATCATGCATATTATTGTACACTTGGTATCTTGCTTGATTTCCAAGTTTCTTTCCTTTTCTTCTTAATGTATGTGTGCCTCTCGTGCCCTATGAGCTTTGAATCGAAAGAACATAATATTGAAGCTAATAAAAATAACTAAGAGTCTTTTCCAACAAGCCATGTAAGTGAGCATTCCACCAGGACCAGCTGGGATTGGTGGTGCGTTCATGAGTTATTTCTCCTGCACTGCTGGCTTCATTGATTCCGGTGAGGCAGAGTTGCTGGCGGTATACAAAGCCCAAGCTTAAGATCCTGGAAACTTGAGACCTTTTATTAGCTTCAAAATATTGTTAAGAAGACAGTTGAGGGAAACAATTTTTACACTCACTCACACAGAGGGGCTAACCATGCAGTAGACCAACTAGCCAACAACTTCAGGAAAAAAATTCAGGAAAAAACACAGAACAGGTAATAGTCAAGCTAGCTATGAAATCAAGTTCTGCTTTGCTAATGACATGCCGCAACATTCCTCAAAACGTGAAGAAAGACCACTGTTCTCAGAGTTGCCGTTAATGGAAATAGAATTAAATTAAGAGACACAGCATCGTCCATGGCCTGGCTGCTAACCGAATCTGATTCCACAGCCCAATTAAGCTGACTTGCCAACGATGAGGGAACACTAATCTCTAATGCTTTCTTAATGGGGCAAACTTCAGTCTCATTTGAATCCATGTCCTCAATCACGCAAGAGAAAACGCACAAGAAACGACCCTATGGGTCTCTCAGAACGCCTCCTATTCCTGCACTTCCTGGTTTCCCTAAGGACCCTCAGCTTAGAAAAACAATAAATAAATATAAAAAAACACGTGTTTTTTAATGTACAAAAACTGTAGAGGTAAACCTTAAATTTGCAGTTTAATTTTAAAAATAAATCTAATAATGTATGTTTCCTTAACATATATACAAGACATTTAAATAGATTAGAAAACCATGTTTCTAACAGGAAACAAATCAAAATATAAAAGCATAAAGAAAATTAATATAAAATTTAAAATAAAACAATAAATAAAAAAATTAAAAAAAAATAATAAAATCGACCCAAACAATATATTTTGAACCTGGAGATCCATTGGTCTAATGAATGATAAAGTGGTTATAGAAATAACTAAGAAAAATTTAAGTTTGATCAGATCTCATGTTATCATCTTTGTTGGACAAATCATTATCTATCTAAATACTCATAATTTTCTGTTTCTCAAACATGACATTTGTATCTTTAAGAGGACAATTGCATCAAAGCAACAAATTTCTTTTCTCAAATTCGAAAGGTTGATGGTCGAGAGGTTATAAGTGCTACAAATTACAATAGCTTTCCTTTCAGCATGAATCAAGTCTTTCCTTGGGGGAAGGCAAACATGTAGTCCGTTGGGAAATATGACACTTTTTTTTTGTAAGTAGATCTTTGAAACTCATATTAATAATGGATTAACAATGTTACAGATAAAAAAATTAATTCATATCGCAATTTATTTTATATATTGTATATGAACTTGTGGTCAACTCTCGGTACTTTCAGTTCTGAAGAATTTTGTACTAGTATTCGGTAGATTCAAATAAGATCCTTTTTTTTTTCTTTCTAAACTCAACTTTTTTAAACTTATTTTTTTTCATCTTGTTAAGGAGGATGTGTTTCTTCATTCTACATTTTCTAATTGACTTCCTTGGTAATTATATTTGTGGATGACAAATAGCTCCTTTTTTTTCTCATAATTAAGTATATGAATATGTTGTGGCTTATGCTATTTTAAATTTATGATATGTTAATAACCAATCTAAAATTTGTTATGATGACTATGATGGTTAGAAGTAGTTGTTTGTGCTGATTTTGATACTTCTCTTATGTTTTTTTTTTGTTTTTTTTTTATTATATTTTAATTTCACTTATGCTTTTAAATATTTAGATGTTTTCTAGTAGCAGTAGGGTTCTTCTGTTTTATTTATAGGTCTTGTAAACCTTAAAGAAAATACACTTCATTATATTTATTTTTAAGGAATAAAACTTTGAATTTAAATTTTTAAGACTTGTCACTTAAGCACACAACCTTGTTTCTTTGTGCCATTTGAATATAAAAGGATATTGAAGAAAGATTAAATGATTTCCAACCCTTGTGGGGGACTTGTTTTATTAATATTGTCGTGAGGGTGATGTTGGGACTAGCACACTTTAAGATGTTATCCTATGTGAGCCTTTTGAGAGGTATATTGTTGGGAAAGGAAAGAGTTTTGGGTTTAATCATAAAATTATGATTAAGGTTTAGGAGTTGTTACCTAGTATTAAGGTTACTAGGAAATTTATGGTATGCGAAAGTTAAAAGTAAGGGACTGGTTGTGCAAAGAGAAGACGCATCACCACCGGTACACCCTACTTAAGGTAAACTACATTGTTCTTTGACTATTTTTCTAAGTTAAGTTTTTATTTGTTGGTCTTCTTCTAAGATCTAAAGCAGATCTCTCTTCGTGAAAGTTTCTACCTCATTGGGTTCAATTCTAATTATTTTAAAGTCTAAATTTTAGCATCGCATTTGTTTTGCACTTTGTATTTTTTAATATATATGCATATACTCTATTGTGTAGTTTTACATCCTCAAATATTAAAGTCTACATCTAAACCCTTATATTAAATGAACAAAATAATTGGTGAAGGGTTTATGATATTTTGACCAAATCCTAACGGATAATAATAAACTGGTTATGATATCCATTTTTTTTCTTTTTAAAACATGAGAAAGATGCAAATTTTTTTAATATAAAAACATGCTTGGAAAACTTTTTAGAATCTGATCGTATACATGAAATTTTGTTTTTGTTTTTGATTTTTGGAAAGAGGAAATTAATTTAACAGTTTTGAGATTTTTTTTAATTATTAATTTTTTTTAAGAAATGTTTCGGGGAAAACAAGATATTTTAATGCCGGATATGTATTTTATAGTGTCAAAATGCAACTCAATATTATGCAAAAATGATTAAAGAAAACATGTGAGAAAATCACAAGTTGTTTTAAAGGACTTTTGAATTTGTTTTATAATAATATTATATTATTATTGTTAAATATATGGGTTGGGCCTGGCTCAATCAACTAGGCCGATATCAGCCTAACAAATGTGATAGAAGAGGGACGTTTCGTCTCTACCAGTGCCAAATCTAGGCCCTTGATTCAACATGAAAACATCCCAACCGTTAACTCAAAGTAGCTATCATTGGCTATCAAATTTGTTACAGGAAAATGGCTAATCGGGTTGGCCATTTGAGGTGGTATCACAGCCTTTCTGGTGTCATTCAGCCAAAACAGACCACATTAGGGTGTAGTTAGATGTTAGGTGATCATTTTCATGTAAGTTTTGTCCAATTTAATGGAGAAACGAAGCATTAAATGTCTTAAGAATATAGCATCTTAAGTAGCGTTTTTGGCTGAAAACTTGAAGAAGAAGATGAAGAGTTTGCTTAAAATGGTGTTGTTTTGGCAAAGTGCATTTTACTCTTTTGATTTTTTCTGTCTCTCAATTACACCCTTGATTGGCTTCAAATTTTCAATTTTGCTTAATTTTGACCCTAACGAACTTCAATTTCAACCTTGGATTTCAACGCCTTTTTGATTTTGGTCATTGGTCTTGAATTTATGCAATTTGACCCCTAATTGACCATTAAAATTTTAAATTTTTTCAATTTCATCCCTGATTTTAGCCGATTGGGTCCCTAAAGTTCGATGTCTTTTGCAAAATGGTACTTGCTGTGAATTTCTTCAATTTAGCCTTCAATTAAGCATTAAACTTTCAGTTCTCTTCAATTTCATTCCTGATTTCAATCAATTGGGTTGCCATAGCTCGATGTCATTTACAAAATGGTCTTTGACTGTGAATTTCTTCAATTTAGCCCTTAATGAACCTCAAAACTTTGATATTCTTGCAATTTTACCCTTAATTTCAATCAATTGATTTGATAAAAATTAAATTTTATCTCCTAAAATTTCAATCTTCTCAATTAAGCCAAAATTGGGCTCCCAAACTTAACTTTTCACCAATTAAGCCTCTAATAAAAATAATTTGACTCATTGAAATTATAATTACGTCCCACCTAATTAATCCTTCAATTAGGTTCAAATTAATTCTTAAATATAATTAATTCTTAAAATTGGATCCTTTACCCATTGATTTTTCTTTGTTGTTCTCACATAATTTCACATCCAAGGTAACCTACAACACTCTAATTGATCCAATTCTAAATTATTTTGCATTTCCCCCAACTTGTGTTCAAAACCCCTAATTTGAAAAATTGAATTTAAGACTTCTTACTTAAGGATAATCTGACTTTCACTTTTCAATTGGCTGAAAACTTCCAACCCCTTCCTCCTTGCATGCAGTTGGCCCTACTCCTTTCCTCCTCACAATTTCTACACTTGTTCCTTATAAATTCTCTTGTCAAATGATGTTTTTCCCTTCCAACTTATCTAAAACTTATAAAATTTTGCTAGGCTTTGGTGTGTCTTTCTCAAAGTTTTGATGGAAAAATCTAAAATTCTCCCCCCTTTTCTTTGTATTTTTGTTGTCGGTTCAAGGAGGAAGAAATGGGGTATTTATAGCCTCATTCTTCTTAATTATATTTTGTCATACTTCTTATGTCTTTCGTAATCTTTTTTGTTAATTGAATTATTATTGTATATGTTATTATAATTTTTTTATTTAATGTTTTTGTATAAATTTGTTATTGGGGTTATACATGATTACCAGTTGTGCTTAAGATTGTTAACTTTAGTAAATGCCATGTGTCACAATCCAAAATCAAAACGTGACTGTCACATAATAAAAAAATATATAAGGACTACTATGACCATGTTAACCCTCAAACTTGTCAAGCTAGAACATCTTCTAAACAAAGAAGATTTAAATGGCTAAACAATACAATTGCATCAAACATATGTATGTACTCATGTATACTTTTATAGAAATTATGTATAACTTTATACAACCATTTCAAAACACACTCTCAATCCATAGTAATTACATAGTTTAGATCATATCTTTATTCAATTAAACATGAAAAATACAAGACAAACTCTCCAAGAAATACAAGGGCAAACTAACCACAAACTGTCTTTTAGTAAATATCCAACTTTTCCTTGCTTTTAAAAAAATATGCCTACAATAAAAATAATTGTGTAAAAGAATGAGTTTTAACAACTTAGTGACTAATTAATATAAATATATCCAAGAACAATATATTCAAACACACATACAATTATTTATTTATGTATTTTTATACTAATGCATAATCTATCACATTATTCCTCAAGTACAACAATTCACATAATTGGTATGATGGTAAATCACAACAAATACATAATTTGCATGTCTCATGTTCACGCATCAAATACATCATTTGCACACACTGCATGCACACATCATATATCATAAACATTATTCTTAAAGACACATTTTATAAAGATTGTTCACATTTATTCAAAAAGTTTGTAAACCACAATCTTCTACCAATTTCTTACAAATAAGCACTATATGGGTTTCCAAAGTACATAAACACATCATATAATTAATTCCAAATTTAAAAATAAAAATTAATAATAGATCATCAAGAATTCTCAAATATTTATCAAAACGAAAAATTTTGTTTCTTGAAATTCCATGATTGCTACTTATGCTTCTCATGGGCACGCTAAGCAAGCTCTGATCATTTTTTAGCAAGCCTGATGATATTACATTTGTGGATGTCTTGCCAGCTTGTCACGGTGGCTTAATTAGTTGCTAGCTGAAGGTCGAGAATATTTTCAAAATATCAAAAGAAATATTTATATATTAATCATTAAGGTTTGATATGTATATATAATTTTTTTATTTTTACGTACAATTTTTTTAAATACAAAAAAGTATTGAAAAAGTCTATAAATAAATTTTTTAATTTGTTGGGAAACAAATATCTAATCAGCGGTTAAACGTAGGTTAAATAACTAGTATAAACTAAAAGAGGTGGTGCTTTTATTGTGCACTATCTTGTAAAATACTCTTCATTTCAATAGCATTTTTTTATATATATATATATATATATATATATATATATATATATATATATATATATATATATATATTCTAATTTTATACTTCAATATTTATTTTATTAGAGATTAGGTTTTAAAATTTATTGTGGTTTGATTTATACATGGTTAGCTCGATCTTGTAACCCGTGTCACGGGTTTGGCGGGTGGACTCTAGTTTTATTTATCTTTTTTAATCGACAATTTTTTTTTCAATTTCATCATTCAACATTAGGTTGATTGGGAATCAGGTTTCATGATTTATTTTGGTTTGTTTTATATAAGGTTATCTCGGCCTCATTACTTAAGTCGCGGGTTTGGCGGGTTAACCTATTTAACTCGAGTTTTTATTGACTTTTTTTATTGGATTTTTTTTTCTTTTTCATCCTTCAACATTTGGTATGAATTAGGCCTCATGAATTATGTTGGTTTGCTTTCTATGGGGTTATCTCGGTCTTATGCTCGCGTCACGTGTTTTGTAGGTTAACCCGGATAAACTCATATTGTTTTGTTGTATCCTATTTTTAAATTTAATTTTCTTCATTTTCAACCTCTAACAATGAGCTTATTGAAAATTAGGCTTCATAATTTTTTTTATTTGCTTTTAACAGGGTTATCATACTCTCTTGAACTTGGTCACGAGTTTGACAGATTAATTCAGGTTGACTCATGTTCTTTTTATTTACTTTCTATGAGATTATCCTGATTTTTTTTCTAATTTCATACTTCAATATTTAGTTTATTGGAGATTAGGATTCATAATTTATTGTGGTTTGATTTATACGTGGTTAACTCGGACTTATAACCCATGTTACAGGTTTGGCGGGTTAACTCGAGTTTGTTTTCTCTCTTTTAATTGACCATTTTTTTCAATGTAATCATTCAACATCAAGTTGAATGGGAATTAGACTTCATAATTTATTTTGGTTTATTTTTTATGAGGTTCTCTCAGTCTTATAACTCGAGTTGCGGGTTTGACGAGTTGACCTGGTTGACTTGAGTTCTTTTTTGAATTTTTCATTGGCATTTTTTATATTTCATGATTCAGCATTGGTTTGATTGTGAATTAGGCTTCATGATTTATTTTGTTTTATTTTCTATGAGGTTATCCAGTCTTATGCTCAGGTCACGTGTTTTGCAGGTTAACATCAGTAGACTCAAGTTGTTTCATTGTGTTCTATTTTTAAATTGATTTTTTTTACATTTTTAACATTTAACAATGAGTTTATTAAAAATTAGGCTTCATAATTTATTTTGATTTTTTTTAATGGGGTTATCACAATATCATGACTTTGATCGCAGGTTCCAAATATTAATCCATGTTAAATCAAGTAATTTTTTCATCTACTTTTTATGAGGTTATCTTGATATGATGACCCGGATCACAGGTTTGGCAGGTTAACCTAAATATTTTTTTGTTATTTTTTAATTAATTATTTTCATTTACATTCTTCAACAATGAGTTGATTGGAAATTGAGCTTTGTAATTTGTTTTGATTTATTTTTTATGGGGTTATCATTGTCTTATAATCTAGGTCAAGAATTTGACATATTAACCTGCGTTAGCTCAAATCCATTCAATATGTTATCATTCTAATATTATTTTTTAAAAAATATTGTCTTGAATTTTTGTTAATCGAACAACGTTTTTACAGGTTTCTAGGGTTACTTATGGATCCATCAGGTCAATTAGGTCACATCGGCTCAATCTCCACACAGTTTTAAAAAATATTTACTTGAAAAATATTAGCGATACCTGGATGTTTCTTTTGTATGCTAAAAAAATTGATCTGACCTGAGGCATAGAGCAGGTTAATGATCTAGTCTATCAACAAAAACTAATGGAGGGAAATCATTGTTCCTCTCCTTGAACACTACTATTTAAGTGTTGCTCATTGGAAAGAAGGTGGATCGTGCCACACCGAGGGTTGGACCAAACTTTTCCAACACTAAAAAAGGATATTCATTTGAGACAATCAGGTAAAATTAACTAAAACATAGTCTGGGATATGAGATCAAAAGAACCCGTAAAAAGAAAATTAGAAAGCTCAAAGCCTAATAACCTAATGTCAAAGATTAAAAAAAAAAAAAAGAGCTTCAAAAAATACAACGCCGAAGAAGAAAACTTGAGTCAGCTCAGGTAACTTGACAAACTAACAACCCATGATATGATTTTGGGATAAAAAAGAGAATTTCAAAAGGATGACCTAGTAAAAAAAACCAAAGTTTGATGAAAAAAAATGTAAAAAAAAACTTGGGTCAATTCTGGTTAACTTACCAACCCGCTATCAGAATAACCATACAGTAAAAAAAAGTTAAAACATAAAAAAATTCAAGGGCAAATAATTGAATGTAAAATGAAGAAATTGAAAAAAAAAGTCATAAAAAAATTCAAGGTAAAAAAATCCAAGTCAACTTAAGTTAACTTGACTAACTCATCACACACGACATGAGATATGGATGGAAAAAAAACTAGACCTCCAAAAAAGAGCCAGGCAAGAAAAGCCTAAGTTAAATAAAAAAACACTGTGAACAAAAATGCAAGTTGACCCTAGTTAACCTGATCAATCCATTCTTGAAATAACAAAACAAAAAGAGAATAAAACAAAATAACAAAGCTTAGGGAAAATAATTTAACGCAAAATAAAAAAATAAAAACAAATTTATAAAGAAATTGGGGGGAAAACACCGAGTCAACTCAATTTACTTCGACTGACCCGCCACTCGTGGCATGAGATCAGGATAAAAAAATAGACTTCCAAAAGAAAGACCTAGCGAAAAAGATCGAAGTTAAATAAAAAAACATTAAGTAAGAAAATACATGCTAACCCTGGTTAACTTGATTAACCTGTACTCGGGATAACCCAAAATAAATAAATAAAATGAAAAAATCACATAGGTCAAGCACCAATAATTTAACACCAAAGTATAAAATTGTTAAAAAAAATGTAAATTCATAAAAAAAAATCAAGGAAAAAAAACATGAGGCAATTAAAGTTAACTTGATTAACCTATTACCCAAAATATGAAAGTGAGATAACTCAATAAAAAAAAAGAGTAAAACAATAAAGTTAAGGGTTTAATAACTAAATGTCAAAGGATAAATTTTTAAAAAAAATTTCAATATAATCTTCAAGTAATGGAGATAACTATAAAAAAAATAACAAAATAAAATATGCAAGAGGATCATCATAGCATTAACGGTGAAGCACTTCCATTGTGCTGACGGTCTCGGTGCTGACGGTCTCGGTCGATGGCACAGACACCATTTATTCTTTGGGCTACCGAGCATTTCAAATCAGTCGAACTCCAAATCCAAACGCGATTACTCGATGCATGCTGAGGAGATCGAGCGTAAAGAACAAGGATAAGAAACCGCTGCCTGTCAAAAAGAAATCGTATAGCCTCCTCCGAGTAGAAACGTCATTGCCCACAGCGCTGACGGTCTCGGTCGATGGTACAGACGTGATCCGGTGTGGCAAATTTTTCAAACCTCGCAAAAATCTTTGGATTACATGTATGCAACACAGACACCGAGCATTTCAAATCAGCGGAACTCGAAATCCAAAAGCGATTACTCGATGCATGCTGCAGAGATCGAGCGTAATTCTAGCATTATTATATTATAAAAAAATATATTGTGGACCTTGAATTGAAAATGACTTCAAATTTTGGACAGGCATGGAAGGATTTGCCCTTCAACAACATCGTGCATCTTGTTGCTTATTCGAACAAAAACCTCGCAGAAATATCAAGAAAATGCAGGATGTAGCTCTCCCTCTCTGCGGACCTTATTGATGAAACTTTGGGCGGACTTAGAGCATATGCCTGCAAGATCAAGAACCAGCTTTATCTAAAATCACAAGAGCCAATAAAATAATGGTAAAATACAATTAACTGATAACAAATCTTATGCAATGTATTATATAAATCTCCATTTTTATATTTAATTAACTTACCCACTGTAAAAATTATTGAGCATGAATATTAACTACATAAACATGTAATTAATTTTTTTTTTTTGTTAATGCTCAATATTATACTGATCCTAGATAATTGAAGTGAGGAGTGAAAGCCTCGTCTCTTAAGAGGGGACATTATCCCAAGCTTATGACCCAGACTTAAAATGAATAGGGATCCTAGATAAAATTATAAATGAAACCTTTTAAAATATAAATTTTAAGAAATATATTTTAATTTATTATTCTTCATGTATGTCTAATAATAAAAAGAACAATTTTCATTTCATAAAATATAATTGAAAAATAAACCTTAT
>Ga0307515_10023877_pt1 | contig 10689 bp, 10 predicted proteins | sample 17_EM_MG_FD_194513 | JGI IMG/M metagenome (GOLD analysis project Ga0307515, IMG submission 194513) | Populus trichocarpa ectomycorrhiza microbial communities from riparian zone in the Pacific Northwest, United States - 17_EM | ecosystem: Host-associated > Plants > Roots > Unclassified | place...
GCCACCACCGTTGTATCAAGGGTGGTGGTCACCGCGGTCGCCGGTAGCTTGGTTGGCAGTACCGCCTGCTTGGGCTTCTTCGATTCCTTGTTGCCGTGTTGGCGCTTTGACATGTCATCTCCTTCAGTGGATGGGGGGGTGTCCAGGACACCCAGGCGGGCACCAGCAACGTGGCGCAGGCCCTGGCGTAGGACCAACGCGACGAGGCTAAAGAGCTTGATGGGGCCGCGTCTGTCTGCTGGCGTACACAGCCGATGCCAGAACTCGAAGCAGATCGTGACGCCGCGACGCCTTTGAAGCGCCGCGGTCGTGCTTTGATGAAGGTGCTAACACGCCTTCATCGCGCCTTCACCATGCCGTCATCGCCCGACAGCACGATCTCGACCCGGCGGTTCATCTGGCGACCCGCCTGCGTCATGTTGCTGGCCACCGGGTAGGCGTCTCCGTACCCGCGCGTGGTCAGGCGAGTGGCGACCACCCCTTGGTCGACGAGCGCATCGCGCACCGCCATGGCACGCCGTTGCGAGAGATCGACGTTGGCGTCTTGGTCACCCTGGCTGTCGGTGAAGCCTTCGATCAGCGCCGTGCGCTTCGGGTACTGCTTGAAGAACGCGACCAGCTTGGTCATGTCGCGTTGGCCGGCTCCGCGCATCTCGGCGCGGTTGGTGTCGAACAGCACGTCGCCGAGCGAGACGATGTCGCCGCGATCGGTCTGCTTGGCGTTCATGTCCTTGAGCTGCATCTCCAGGTCGCGCGCGTGGGCCTTGTCCTGCATGGCAACGGCTTTCACCACTGCGAGCTCGACGGTCTTGTCCTGTGTTGTCTGCCGGGCAGTGGCCACGGCGCTGCGAGCCCGGTCGCTCTCATCACGCGCCTTGGCGGCATCAGCGCCAGTCTTGGCCGTCGCGCTGACCTTCTCCCAGGTCTTGGCGGACGACGTTTCGCGGGCGATCGCCACCCGTTGTTGCGCCAGGTAGGCCAGATGGTCGACGGTGCCCTGCTTTTCGCGCTTCGTCCACGCTGCATCGGCCGTTCTCAGCGCCTCGCCAGCTTGCGCCATCTCGGTCGGTGCCATCAGCGTGGACTGCGGGTCGGCCTGCAACGCGGTGTAGTTGGCATGGGCGCGGTCCAGGGTCGGGTTCGGCTCGGCCACCGTGCTGCAGCCAGCCACCAGGGCGATGACGGCGGCGCCTGCCAGCAGGCTGCGCATGGGCTGTGTCTTCATTGTGTTCATTGGGTGCCTCCTGAGATCGGGCGAGCGGCGGCCTTGCGTTCAAGGTCTTCGCGCTGGGTGCGCGCATCGATTTGCGCCGCGTCAGCCGCGGTACGGGCCTTTGTCGACTGCGTCTTGGCAATCGCGAGCTGAGCGTCGGTGTGGGCTTGCTCAGAGAAGCGCAGCGCCACGTCGTAGTCCTTGTCGGCCATGGCCTTGCGGGCTGTCGCCAGCTTGTCGTTCGCCAGGCGCAGCTCGGTCGGGGCATAGGCCTGTGCGCCGGCGGCATTGGCGGCATCGACCGAGGCCGTGGCCACGGTCATCTGAACGGTGGGCGGCGGTGAGGTGGACGCGCAGCCAGCGATGGCGAGCGTCATGGCGCCGGCCACAGCCAGCGCGATGGGCGACAGCAGGTATCGGGATGTCATTGAAGAATCCTCGTTAGGTGAACGGGGTGCCCGTCGACAAAGCGAGTTGTCGAATGCGGGCATTTGGACTGCGGCTGCACCCGTGAGGCAACCGTAGCCCCAGCGAACGCTGTCAGTCTGGCGCCGCTGAGGGGGCAGACTGAGGCCGGCGCCGGTGCGCGTCTGTCTGCCACCGCACCCAGGCACTTCGACGGCAAGCCGACTCAGGCCGACAGGGCCTGGATCAAGCTGGCGGTGTTGGCCGGCTTGACGAAGTGCTGGTCGAAACCGACGTCTCGATGCGCGATACGCTCAGCCCAGGCTGTGCAGGCCGGCCTGAAAACCGGTCGCGCTGGCGGCTGAAGTGCATGCCAGCCTGTCCGATGAATCGGTGGCCAACGGGCTTCGCAGTAGGATCGAGATCGACATGGGGCACCTGCGCTTGCTTGATGGGGGGGCCGCAGAGTGACAGGTCAGTCGTGATGTCTCTCCAGGAAACGAAGGGCCGAGGCAGGGGCCAGGGGGCTTCGGCTTGACTGCACATCCTGCCTTGCCACCACGGCGGCCTTCTGTGCGCTGTCGCACAGACCCCCTCGCCGCTCCCGCATACGTTAGGCCCTGATGACCACCAAGGAATCAATCCGCAGTACGGCGCGCCGGCAGAGTGCAGGCCGCAAGCTGGCCTCGCGCGTGCTGACAGATGCCTGGTTCGGTGCAGGGGCGCCCATGACGATCCAGCAAGACATCGACGCACTCAGGATTCGCATCGACAAGGTGCAGACCGACTGCGATGCCTGGCGCGTGGCCGGGCCGAAAGAAAGGTACCTCGAGGCTTTTTTCCTGGTCGAAGCCTTGACCCTGCAGCTCGACGAGTGCTTGAAGCACCTGGACGCCGAGCCGCAGACACCATGAGACCCGCCGTTCCCGAGTTGGGGCAGCGACTCTCGCGCTAAAGCAGCGCAGGCCGGCCATCGAGCCGGGAACGCGTCTTGCCCAAGGCAATGGGCTGCGCAGGCTCGGCCGTCCATGCCAGGCACCCGGGTCCGGATGCCTCATGGGGCCATAACCTACCGCGCTGGGCGGCCAAATCTGCCCGTTGGCGTCAGATGGGGTACGCTAAACCCCTCTATTCGGCGTGCGCCGCCGGTCCTGCCCGGTTTGGCGTGTGCCCCACCGCTGTTTCACCGACCGGACTTTCATGAACGTACAGACCGATCCCCGGCGGAATGAGCTGCTGGCGGCGTTGCCCGAAGCCGAATGGCAGCGCTGGCTGCCGCAGCTGGAATGGACCGATTTGCCGCTCGGCCAGGTGATGTACGAGTCCGGCCGGGAGCTGAGCCATGTGTACTTCCCCACCACGGCCATCGTCTCGCTGCTGTATGTGATGGAAGACGGCGCGTCGGCAGAGATTGCCGTGGTCGGCCACGAGGGCATCGTCGGCATCTCGCTGTTCATGGGCGGTGGCTCCACGCCCAGCCGCGCCGTCGTGCAAAGCGCAGGTGAAGGGTACCGGCTGAGGGCCAGCGCGATGAAGGAAGAATTCAACCGCGCCGGCCCGGTGATGCACGTGCTGCTGCGCTACACCCAGGCGCTGATCACCCAGATGGCGCAGACGGCCGTCTGCAACCGCCACCATTCGCTGGATCAGCAGCTGTGCCGCTGGCTGCTGCTGAGCCTGGACCGTCTCGAAGGCACCGAGCTGGTGATGACGCAGGAGCTGATCGCCAACATGCTGGGCGTGCGCCGAGAAGGCGTCACCGAAGCGGCGTTGAAGCTGCAAAAGCTCGGCCTGATCAGCTACGCGCGCGGGCACATCAAGGTTCTGGATCGCCCGGGCCTGGAGGCCAGGACCTGCGAGTGCTACGAGGTGGTTCGCAAGGAATACGCCCGCTTGCTGCCCGCCCTGCTGCCGAAGTGAATATCACGGCCTATCGAGCGCCTATGTGCGCTAGCAGACAGTGCGGCAAGCCGGCCTGAAGCGAGACTGGCCGGACCGATCGAGCGCTGCGGAGTTCCCGGCGGTCTGAAGGCCCCGGGGTCTTCAGACTCTCCCGGGCCGGGGCGGGCGATCGGGCCACATTCCGTCCACGTGAGAGCCGATGTGTTTCAACCCGAGAACCACCTGATCGAACAATTGCCACGCAAGGACCGCCAGCATCTGCTGGCGCTGTGCGAGCCGGTTGAGCTGGTGTTGTCCGAGGTGCTGTGCGAGCCTGGGCAGGCCATCGACCACGTCTACTTCCCGGTCAACGGGTTCATCTCACTGATCGCCTTGGTCGACGGCCACCCCGGCCTGGAGGTCGGCATGGTCGGGCGCGAGGGCATGTTGGGGTCGCCACTGAGCCTGGGGGTGCCTACCGCGCCGCTGCGCGCCCTGGTGCAGGGCGCCGGCACGGCCTGGCGCGTCGGCTCGGCCACCTTCATCGACGAACTGAAGCGCAGCACCGCCTTGCAGACGGGCCTGGATCGCTACCTCTACGTGCGCCTCGCCCAGCTCGCCTCGGCCGCCACCTGCCTGCGCTACCACCTGATCGGCCCACGCCTGGCGCGCTGGCTGCTGATGAGCCAGGACCGGGCCCACAGCGATCACTTCCACGTCACCCATGAGCTCCTGGCCTACATGCTGGGCGTTCGGCGCGTGGGCATCACCGTGGCCGCCGGCGCCCTGCAGCGTGCCGGCCTGATCACCTACCGCCGGGGCGAAGTCAAGGTGCTTGACCGCAGCGGCCTTGAAGCCACCGCGTGCAGCTGCTATGCGACCGATCGCCAGTCCTACGCGCGGCACGTGCACTGACGCCTGACGGAACCACCGTCTTGCGATGGCGCGCTGTGTTCGACAGCGCACAGACACGCACGCGGTGCCTGCCTAGTCTGAGATGCGGCAGATGACCGCTCGAGGCGACTGGCCTGACTTGGGGCGCAGTCGCTGGCGCCGCCACCGCAGGGCCAAAAGCCCGAAAGGACACTCATGTCTCACAAGCTGATGTTCGGCGCTGCGATCGTGATCGTGGCTGCCGCCGGTACGCTGGCGCCTGCCGCCACCGCCGCCGTCCAATGGGGGGTGTCCGTCACCATCGCCCCACCCGCCCCCATGCTGGTCGTGGCGCCACCACCACGGCCAGGCTACCTGTGGGTGCCGGGCTACTGGGGCTGGAGCAGCGGCCGCCACGTGTGGTTGAACGGCAGCTGGCTGCGCGAACGGCCGGGTTATGCCTATTCGCAGCCCCGCTGGGTCCAGCGCGACGGGCACTGGTGGCTTGAGCGCGGCCAATGGGCGCGCGGCGACCGTGACCGTGACGGCATCCCGAACCGCCGGGACGGCGACCGCGACGGCGACGGCGTGCCCAACCGCTATGACCACCACGGTGGCCACCCTCAACCGCAGTGACGTGGTCGCCTGACCGCCCTATTCGCACTGGTAACCGGAGAATTTCATGAGCCTTGGCACCATTTTGCTGATCGTGCTGGTCCTGCTGCTGGTCGGTGCGATCCCGACCTGGCCGCACAGCACCTCTTGGGGCTACGGCCCGAGCGGCGCCCTCGGATTGGTTGTGCTGGTCGTTGTCGTGCTGCTGCTGACGGGCCGCCTCTGACCGGTCATGACCGACTGCGGCCGGTGTGTCGCTGGCGCACCGACCGGAGCGCCAATTTTCGCTATACGACACGGACCGAACAACATGACGCTGAACTCGGACAGCACGGACACCACCGCAGGCAGCCCTCTTCGCCCTGGTCTCGTCGAAGCGGCCAACGGCCGGGACGGCAACCTGCACAACGACGTCGCAGACCTCCTGCATGCCATCGTCGACAGCACAGCACCTGGGCGCCACGACACTGAGCCTCACGCCCTGGCCAGGCGCATGCATGCGTTGGCACTCGAATGCGCCGCCGCGCTGAGCCAGCTCCAGGCCGCGTTGGCCGTTGAACGGGATGGCCAGCGCAGACTCGAACGCGAGCTGGGTGAAGCCCGTGCGGCGCTGGAACGAGCCCAACTGGATTTCGAGGACAGCCAGGCTGGCGCCTTGCGCGCCCGCCACCTGTCATTGCACGACGAATTGACCGCGCTGCCGAACCGCCGGCACTGCCGCGAGCAGTTGGACGAAGCCCTGGCGCTGGCGGCCGCCCGCCGGACCTCGGCCGGGCTGCTGTTCCTGGACCTGGACGGGTTCAAGGCAATCAACGACCGCCATGGGCACGAGACAGGCGACGAGGTGCTGCGCATCGTGGCCGCCCGCATGAGCCGCGTGGTGCGGGGCGGGGACCTCATCTGCCGGCTGGGCGGCGACGAATTCGTCTGCCTGCCGTCCGGCCCCCTGGGCGGCCCGCAACTGGCCCACCTGGCCAGCAAGCTGTTCGACGCCGTGTCGGCGCCGCTGGCCCTCAACAACCTGCACCTCGAGGTGCGGCCCAGCATTGGCGTGGCCATCTTCCCCATCCACGCCGACAACACCGAAGCCCTGCTCAAGGCCGCCGATGCCGCGATGTACCGGGCCAAGCAGCAGCACATCGGGTTCGCGTTCGCCGAGCGCCTGGCCGCGGTCTGACAGCTGCTGCGCTGACCCCGCAGCCACTGAACGGGGGCTCACATGGGCGGCGAAGAACCTTGCTCGTTCCCGCGCGCCCGACCACCCAAGCCGGTGCCCATCAAAGCCACGAGGAATGTCCGGCCGCCCGGGTCGGCGTTGAACGTGGCATGGACGACCTGCGGGTCACCCATTCGTCGGGCCAACTGCAGGGAGCAGGCCAGGGCCTCACGGCCCACGCTGACGTGCGTCAGCTGCAAGCGCAGCAATTGGGCGCTCTCGGGCGTGAAGAAGCTGTACAGGGATTGGCCGACAAGCGCATCGCGTTCTGATTCGAGCAACGCAGCGCCGGGAAGATTGAGTTCGTGCAAGGTCCCGACCAGATCGACGGTGAAACAACCCACCGGCATCGCGTCGTAAAGCTGAATTTGCCTTTGCAGCGATGATTCCAGCTCGGCCCGCGAAGTGCGAAGCTCTTCCGCCTGCAACTCGACCTCGACCTGATGCACTTGCAGTTCATGAAGCAGCGCCAGTGCGTCGGCCGCGGTCGACGGCGAAGAGGCCAGTTCGTGAAGGACGCCGAAAGCCGCCGCCGCGCCTTGGTGAGCGCCGTCCGGGGGGCGCCCGGTCAATTGCGAGACGGCCCGCGTTCGCAGGTCCGCCGGGTTGCCTGATCTGCTGGTCGAGTTCGGCACGGTGAGCGACCTTTCCGGGCGGCCGGGTTGCTGCCCCGTTTCGACTCTACTCCTTGCGCAAGCGGGATTCGAGTTCCTTGGCGGTGGTGATGTCGACGAAGGTGATCACCGCACCCTGGATCACGTTGGCCAGGGTGCGGTAGGGCATGATCCGCACCGAATACCACTGCCCGTCGTTGGTGGTGATCTCTTTCTCAGAGAAGGCCAGCGTGCGCAGAGTCTCTTTCGCGTCGGCAAACAGTTGCGGATAGACCAGCGTGGTGGCCAGATCGCTGAGCGGGCGGCCGACATCGCCCTCGCGCAGGTGGATCACGCGGGTGATCTGGTCGGTGAAGCGCCGAACGTTCAGGTCGTTGTCGAGAAACAGCGTCGCGATGTCCGTGCTGTTGAGCAGGTTCTGCATGTCGCTCTGCGCCAGCGCAAGATCGTCGAGCTTGGACTGCAGCTCAGCGTTGATCGTCTGCAGTTCCTCGTTCATCGACTGCGCCTCTTCTTTCGAGGTGGTCAGCTCCTCGTTCGCCGACTGCAGCTCTTCGTTGGTCGATTGCAGCTCTTCGTTCGAGGCCTGGAGCTCTTCCTGCGATGCATGCTTCTCCTGGCGCAACGCCCGAACTTCCTCTTGCGCGCGGATCAGCTCTTCGCCGATCGCCGGGTCGATCGCCCCGGCCGCGCGCTTCCGGCGCCCGCGCGCCGACGGCGCCGCGACGTCGCGAAACACGATCATCGCCATGCTGTCGAGCGCCTTGGGCTCCTGGATGCCCTGCACGGTGATGTCCACCATCGCCTCTTCCGCCTCGTCGAGCCTGAGGCCGCGCAACTCGACGGTCTTCTTCTCGAGCAAGGCGGTCCGCAAGGCCACGGCCAGTTGGGCGCGAATGCCTGGCCGCGCCATGACGTGGATGTTCCAGTTCGCTTTGCCTGCCGCGGGCTCCAGGTACTTGCCGGTACGCCCGCTGATGTAGACGACGTCGCCGCCTTCGTTGACCAGCACGGCCGGTGGCGAGAACGCATTCAGCAGCACTTGGTCGGCAAGTGACTGCAGGTTGGCGGGGGCTGCGCTTGTTGGGGACACGTTCGATTCCTGCGCCTTCGTTGGCGACGGTGAGCGGCGATGGATGGGAAAGTGCACCGTGCCGGGACCCGCGCCATTGTCGCTTCGCCAGTACGTGCGCGATTTAGGCTCCACCGAGGCGAACATGGACTGCGCGCGTCCGACCGTCTCGGAGCCACCCAGCAACAACACGCCGCCTGGCGTCAGGCTGTAGTGGAACAGCGGCACCAGCCGCTGCTGCAGCGAGGAGCTGAAGTAAATCATCAGGTTGCGGCACGACAGGACGTCCAGCCGCGTGAACGGCGGGTCGAGGATCACGTCGTGCTGCGCGAACAGCACCATCTCGCGCAGGCCCTTTTCGACGAGGTAGTCGCCGGCATGCGCACTGAAGAAGCGCGCCAGCCGTTCGGGCGACACGTCATGCGCGATCGACGCGGGATAGACGCCCTTGCGAGCCACCGCGATGGCGTCTGCGCTGAGGTCGGTGGCAAAGATCTGCAGGCCGATGGCCGCGTAGTCGGGCTTGGTGCCCGCCACCTCCTTGAACACCATCGCCAGCGAATAGGCTTCTTCGCCGGTCGAGCAGCCCACCACCCAGGCCCTCAACTGGCGCCTCTCCCCGGCGCGGCGAGCCAACAAGACAGGCAAGACCTCGTCCTTCAGCTCCTGCCAGACGGCAGCATCGCGGAAGAACGAGGTCACGCCGATCAGCATCTCTTTGAACAGCAGGTCCAACTCCTGCGGGTTCTCGCGCAGGAACGCCTCGTAGGCCGGCATCGTGTCCAAGCCGTGCACGGCCATGCGGCGTTCGATGCGCCGAACCTGGGTGCTCGACTTGTACAAGCTCAGGTCACGCTTGCTGCGCTGGTGCAACAGCTCCAGGATCGCGCTCAAAGTCGAATGGTCGCGCCCGGCATCGTCCGGGGGCGGTGCCACCGCCGCCGAAGAGGCCGGACCCACCACGCTCAGGATGCGCCCGGGCAGTTCGTCGGGCGGCGCGACGATGTCCACGCAACCGGCCGCGATGGCGCTCTTGGGCATCGAATCGAACTGGGCCGATTCGGGCTGCTGCGCCAGCGTCAGGCCGCCTTGCGTCTTGATCGCTTGCAGGCCCATCAGCCCGTCCGAGCCCATGCCGGACAGCACCACGCCGACGGCCCGTTCGCCCTGGTCCCGCGCGAGCGAGGCGAACAACACATCGATCGGCAGCCGCATGCCCCGCGGCTGCATCGACTCGGCCAGATGCAGCATGCCGCCGACCACGGTGAGTTCGGCGTTGGGCGGGATCACATAGACCCTGTTCGGCTCGACGCGCTGCGCCTGGGTTGCCTCGCGCACCGGCATCGCCGTCGACCGCTGCAGCAACTCGCCCAGCATCGCCTTGTGCATCGGGTCCATGTGCTGCACGACGATGTACGCCAGCCCGCTGTTGGCCGGCACATGGGCGAGAAACTGCTCCAGCGGCTCCAGACCGCCGGCCGACGCGCCGAGCCCAACGACGCGTGTGGGGTGGGGGGCGGCGCTTCGGTGAGCGCCGTTCGCAGAAATGTCCATCCGCAAGTATGGGGTCGCGAAGAAGCGGGCCGGCCGGGATCGCTGGCTTTGCCTGGATGGTTCTCAATTTGTGTTGCAACGCAGCAAGCGTATCCTCCCTGGAGCGGCCTGTGGAAATCAAGCGCGGGCACGCGTTGTGCCGCTGGTCTGTGTCATTTGGATGGCGACGCGACAGAGGCGTCCACGGGAGTCAACTATGAACGACCCGTCGAAGGGGCGGTGCGACGCGTCGTCGGACGCGTCGACCGGCCGCGACCCGCCTGCAACCGGCGCCCTGCGGCTCTTGCACGAGTTGCAGGTTCACCAGGCCGAGCTGGCACAGCAGAACGAGGAGCTCAAATCGGCGCGCGACGATCTCGCAGCGAGCGCGCAACGCTACTTTGACCTCTACGAGTCCGCCCCAGTGGGCTTGGTGACCTTGAGCCGGCAAGGCATCGTGCGCGAAGTGAACCGATACGGCCGGGAGCTGCTGGACGACGACGGCGATGGGCTGGACGGCAAATGCCTGCTCCATCGCCTGATGGAACGCGGTCGCGCTGATTTGGCGGACGCGCTGGCGGCGCCCAGGCCCGAATCGATCGGCCGCAGCATCGAGATTTCGGTTCGCTCGCGGACAACCGGCGAGCGAATTCTGCAGGCCACGGTGCGCCCTCACCCAGCTGGCAGCGACAGCATGCTGCTGGCCCTGACCGACGTCACGGAACACAGGCGATCCGAAGCCGATCTGGCCCATACCCGCGAGATTCTTGAGCTGTCCAATCGCGTGGCGCGCATTGGCTACTGGCAGGTCGACCTTGAGGCGGATACGGTGAGCTGGTCCGCTGTCGCGCGCGACATCTACGATCTGCCAGCGGGGCGTGGGCCGACACTGGCGCAGACGATCGATTTTTGCAAGGGCGACGCGGGTCGGGAACAGCTTCGTCATGCCTTGGCCGGCGCCGTGGAGCACGGCACCACCTTCGATCTGGAGCTGCAGATCAGCACGCCCGCGAGCCGTGACCGCTGGATCAGGATCACCGGCCGGGCCGATGCGGCCGGCAACCCTGACCGGCGCCTGTATGGGACGGTGCAGGACATCGACGCCCACTTCGAGGCCGAGTCCGCGCGCGTAGCGCAAGCCGGCGCGGAGATGGCCAACCGCAGCAAGTCGGCCTTTCTTGCCCGCATGAGCCATGACCTGCGCACCCCGCTGAACGCAGTGATCGGCTTCTCCGAACTGCTGCAGCTGAACCACGTCGTGATGTCG
>Ga0307515_10023878_pt1 | contig 10688 bp, 8 predicted proteins | sample 17_EM_MG_FD_194513 | JGI IMG/M metagenome (GOLD analysis project Ga0307515, IMG submission 194513) | Populus trichocarpa ectomycorrhiza microbial communities from riparian zone in the Pacific Northwest, United States - 17_EM | ecosystem: Host-associated > Plants > Roots > Unclassified | place...
GCCTTCTGAGATTTAAAACTTGCATCTTTCTTGACTTCTCATCACCATGAAATTCTGCTTTTAATTTATCCCACGTTTCTTTGGCAGATTTACAAGCCATAATCCTTGTGAAGATTTCTTCACTCACGGCATTATGAAGACAGGTAAGAGCTTTGAATCGCTTTGCCTTTTCTTCATTGAAAAATTTCATCTGTGCAATCGTAGGATTGTTTCCTAGTGGAGTGGGTTGCCTATCACTCTCCACTATCTCCCACAAGTCAAAAGCTTTGAGATATGTTTCTATTTTTACAGCCCACACACCATAATTATGCCCTGTGAACACTGGTGTTTTTGCTGGAAAATTTGCAGAATCCATTGCTTAAAAAAAAACTCACTTAATCTCTCGTGTTTCACTCACAAACCCTTCAAAGCAGAAAGCTTTGATTTAACCTTATTATTCTCTCGTGTTTTCACTCACAAACCCTTCAAAGATCAGAGGAGCTCTGATACAAATTGTTGTAAAAAACTGATATATAAAGAACAGATTAATATTTATGAACTGAGAAAAAGAACAAAAAATAAAGAACAAAGTCTATACAGTTGAAAGAACAAGGAGCAGAAAATGTCTCAGTTGGTTACTACCATCCCCAGTGTTTTATTTATAGAAGGAAACAAACATTACAGAAAAATGAAACACTAAAGAAATGTACCAGCTATGTTCTCCTTTATCAAATGAGTTGTATAACAAGCTAGTCTAATCCTAGATAAGCTTAAACAAATGAATTGAAAAAAACATCCTAATCTAGATAATGTTATCAGCTAACAGATAGATAACTATCAGCTAACAGATAGATAGCAATGCAATAGATTAATACAAAGTAATCATGTTCCAGCTTTGGTACCAAACTTCAACAGGAATGAAGGGGAGGGGAAGATAGTAGGCAACGGTCTGTGTGAATCTGGCAAGGCCTGATCTTGCAGAGGTGAAGGGGATTTTGCAAAAATCCATTATTCATCAAATGGATATTTCATTGCTCAGTAACGAGGGTCGCACAGGATTGATACAAGTCCAGACAAGTAGGGTGGGCTAACTAAACACGCACCCTGTTCATGAGTCAGGACCACGCATTAAAATAAAAAAATCAGGACCACCTTGTTCACGAATGATGAAAGAAAGTATAGGAGTGAGCCCTAAGTAAGATTACGCTCAAAACACAAAATAAATTTGCAAAATCAATTGTAAATATTAAATTGCATAAACTAAAGGAGAGATAAAATATTAAAATAATTACAGAAACTAAATACAAATATTAAATTGTAAAAATGAAGGAAAAGATGAAATATTAAATTTGACAAAAATGAAAGACAAAATATCACTTCAAAATAAAATTTGGTTAAGCCTTGTTCCATGTTAGAACAATTTGGACAAGTCTAGGCAGGATAAGCCTCGTTCCAGATGAAATACTAGTTGGATCCCCGAAAACTATGTTTGAAATTAAGTCTCGTTCCATAAAATCAGTTCTCATACTATGTTAAAACAATTCAATTAACACAAAATAAATATGAACACAAAAGAGAGGAAGGCTAGAATTCTCCTTAATTAATTTGTAAAAAATACATCATTTAACATAAATATAAAGAGTTTATATATCGGTTAAGATAAAAATATTATTTTACCATTAATAAATAAAACAAGATAAATATATTGTTTAATACTTTTAAGTTGTTTATGATGTTTCTTTGCTATATTCAAGAATTAAGATGCTTTATTTTTGATATATCCTGCTTTATTGTTTTTAGTTGGATCATAGATTTCTCTATATTGGTTCTTGATCGTTTCTCCTTGGCATTGAAACTTGCATGATAATAGACAATGATTAGGTTTTCTTTTCTCTTGAGTTATTTTTGGTGGATATGGATTGTTGCTGATGAATGATGATGTCTTTGAGTATGTGATCTGCTCTGGTGGAACAAGGAAAATGAGTGAGTAATGTTGCTGGCATGATCTATCTTGTGCTCAATAAGCTGATCATGGTTTGTTTTACCTCTTTGGGCATAGGAAATTCCCCGTTTCATGTCCAATGCGACAAAGCTGGGAAAAGGGCCTTTGGCGCATCATCTCTAGCAAAACCTGCCTGTTGAAGGAGAAAGATCGAGATGAAGGGTTACTTTTGAGCACTGGAAAGGGCTTCCTTCACAATGCAGCACCTTAATCATTCCACTGTCATTATCACAAACAATGAATCTATGCAAAATCAATTAGTTTTTTAATTAACTAAACAGAATTGAATATATGGTTGGTAAAAAACGCAGCTTCAATTACAGAAACAAACAGATACGATGCTTAAAAAAAAGGAATCAGAGTAGGATTCACATTCAAATTACAAATAAAATTCAAATATAAATTCTGTTAAAAATTATCAGTTATGAAGTCTTGATATTACCACAAGAACAAACCAATTATCCTACTAAAAGTACAGTCACCTTTCTCAAGGATCTGCTATTCATCTGATTCGAAATTGAAGACTAAATGATCACATTGGACATGAAATGGGATGGAGTTTAAAAGATTTGGCATCACACTTCGTACAATGAGCTTCATGTGGCTCCTGAAGCACATCCTCCTTTGCTCCTGACTAAAGCTCCCCTGAACCCTAAGGCTAACAAGGAAAAATGACAGAAATTATGTTTGAAATGTTCGGTGTTCCTGACATGTACGTTGCTATTGGAGCAGAGCTATCCCTTTATGCTAGTGGACGTACTACAGGTGAGTGGGGAATGTATATATCAGAGAACCCTTCTCCATTTTCTATCTCGTTCTCTTCAAATTTGTCTATATTTGCCATCCTTGCAAGGTATTGTGTTGGATTCTGGTGGTGGAGTTAGTCACACAGTCCCCATCTATGAACGCCATACAGTTCCTCATGCAATTCATACGATTGATCTTGCTGGAAGGAATTTAACAAATGCCTTGACGATGATCCTTGCAGAGATTAGGCACTCATTCACCACAGCTGCTGAACAGGAAATTGTTCGTGACATTAAGGAGAGGATTGCGTATGTGGCCTTTGATTATGAGCAGGAAATTGAAACTGCTAAAAGTAGCTCATCAATTGAGAAGAGCCATGAACTACCTGATGGCCAGGTTATCTCCATTGGTACAGAGCTTTTCCATTGCCCTGAAGTCCCATTTCAACCATCACTCATTGGCATGGAAGCACCTGGAATTCACGAAATCACATACGATTTGATCATGAAGTGTGAAAAGAAAGTACAGTCCTTGGATTAGAGGATCTATGCTGGCTTCCCTCAGCATTTTCCAGGAGGTATATATCATATTCTCCCATGATGATTCTGTTTTATACCTAATTTCTCCTTTTTATTGTTATATTTGATATTTCATATGTTTAAGTGATTCCTAGCCTGTAAGCCTACAAAACTTGAAGTCACTAGAGATCCCATTATTCTACTCATGCAAACATAGGGGAGCCTATGGCATAAAGGAAAGGAACAAAGCAAACATTTGACTTCCATTAGTGGGGAGAGGATCTGGGATAATTGGCAATGGTAAGAAGAAAAGGACCAAACTATAGGACTCGATCATTACACGTGTGCTACTTTCTGTTTTTGTTTATATGGTGCTCAGTGTTTTATTCAGGCAATCTATTGTAGATTGTAATTTGGATTCTTTTGGGTTCTGTCGCTTGCAGACGTTGATTAACGAAGGCAGCATACCATGAATCAGGACCCTCCATTGTTCATAGGAATTGAGATGCAATTGTGTTTTATCTTCCTGTTTTCCCATCCCTCCCTTATTATGGTTTTGTACTGTCAAAACTGAGTAATATGGCTTGTTTGGCTTGATTTTGATCTTCTTTGGATTTGTTCTCTCTCACTCTTATAACATGTGTTCGATCACTACAATCTTTCAGTTTTCTCTCTGTTTTCTTTGGAACTTGTTTGTGTCTATGTGAGTAATGAAATCTGTAGAGATGTTCTTAGACTGAGTTGTGCCGAAGGAGGTGCGCAAGCCCTCATTTTTTATGCAAGTAAACTTGTGGAAATACGTCCAGTACATACATCTCTGCCATCACTAGAATTCACAGAGAAATGTAGTTGAAGCAGGGTGAGGGGTTTTAGTCAGTTTTGCGGCCAAGCAATTCCTAAGGAAAGGAAAGGATTGCACATTTGCATTGATGCTTTTAAAAGATATGATGATTAAGGAAAGAAGCGGCTCATATTCCTCTTACAGAAAGTTCATTGAAAAAGCTTGAAAAAGTTGCTTGCTAGGAACTAGGGAATTTAACGGTCACGCAAAGCGATGAAAGAATAATTCTTTGCTGGTAGTGAGTTGAACGCTAAGCTTCTTTTCCATTCAGCAACAGACAACAAACGGGACCATAATCTTGGCATTAGCCAAAAGCAGCCAAAAGACATTCAATACATGGTAGCGCTATCGATTCATCTTCTTTGAAACTGAAAGGGACCATGTGTTTGAAGAACTTAACATCATACAAGTTTTATTGGATATAAGTATCTCAACTACTCTGTATTGACATGGGTTCGAATTCGGGACCTTTAAAGGGGAGAGGATATGGACATCAGTTGAGCTGTGTTAGCTTTGGTTCTACATAAGATTCATGTTTGTTGTCCTTACCATAAACAAAGGAAATCCCATTTACTGGAATTTTCCTTAAGAGCTATCTTACATGATTATGGCCTTTGTTGTAATTCTTACTGAGAGATTGTAATGTTTCAGAGGTTTCTAAATCAAATGGGTGGGATTGGAATGTGAAAGGGACGGAGATTGAATGCAGAAATATGTAGCTGAAGATTACAGGATCTGATCAGAAGAAGAAAACAAAACCAAAAATCTGTCCTTTGTAAGAACTAGCTACACTGGTATGTTTCCATTAGTGCTCAGATTGTCTGCAGCTCTTTCAGGTTCTGCTGATTGAGAAGAGTTGCTGTCGTGGCCATTTCCTGCGCTACAATTGTCAGGTTCTGGTGAAGAGGGGGAGGAAGCAAGACAGCTACGGCGGCAAGTAGGACAGGAAGAATGAGAAGACAACCATTTTTCTATACAAAGGACATGGAATCCATGGTCACATCTCCCTAACACCCGAATCCCCTCACCCTCCACGAATTCTGACAAGCAAATAGCGCAATCTGCCTCCACCCCACCAAGCTTCATTCCAGCAGAATACACCTGTGTCGTAGCCAGCACTAGCGTTGCCATGTCTGCCTCATCTTTGGGTTTCCTCTGCTCCTCAAGTTCCCCAAGGCGGTCTGATGAGTTATTGTTATTGCTTCGCAAGAACCATCGAATAGCTGTGTTGAGAACCAAAGCACAAATGAGTGCACAGAGGAGAATGATGAGGATCATAGCTGTGTTGGCTCCAAAATCATTCGAGTTTGAGTAAGGCCACCATTTGCAGCTATGAACTTGAGGATCACATGATGGAGCTCTAGAATGGAGTGGTGGTGGAGATAGATGACTGATGTTCGCTGCTGCTGCTTCTGCTTCTAGTGGTGCTGGTCTCATTTTGGAACTTAAATTTTCTTGCGTATTTTGTAACGTGGGATTTTTAGTTCTTGCCAGTTATGCTTGAGCCTTGAGATGGATTTATCAGCTCCACAAGGAAAGAGGAAAGGAGAGATTGCGTGGAAGTAAAGACCGAGATGATTTTATAGGCATCAAGAAATGCATTCCAGCACTCGAGGTTTTTACTTTTTTAAAATAATTGCGTATTTTCGTATCATTTTAGTATTCTCGTACGTATCAGTTTTCGTATATATTAGGAGAATAAGATTATTAATTCTTTCTCAGTTAATACAATATTGCGTTTGATTAATTAGCATTTCACAATAAATAAAAAACCAATTAAAAAAACATAAAAATATTTCTATAACAGTTTCAAAGGTTATTTATTTCACATTATGTTTCACTTTTGCATTTCAAACATATAATTACTATGAAGAAATATTAAATTGTTTTAAAATACTAAAAATAAATTATTTTTATATATTTTTAAATAAAAATTATTTTAAAAAATACTCTAAATCATAACATTAAATAAAAAATTTTATTTTTTAAATAAAAAAAATATTCTTTCCACACCATCTCTTCGTACAACTACTGTCCATGCACAATTTAACAAAAGAAACGGTTCGAAAAAGAAAAGAAACGGTTCCATGTGGGGTCCTTGTGGTTTGTGTTTTTTCTTCATATATAGCTTTTACAGCACACCTAATATTTTTTTGAACCCAAGCAGACCCTTATCAGTAACTGTCCCTCCACCCCCAAAAGAAAATGTCACTTCACCAATAAAAATAATAAAATATTGCTCGGCACTCTGTTTTCTATCTTATCTACGCCTGATAATCAATATTTTTTTAATATTTATTGGATATTTTTAGATCGTACAAAACAGTAAAAACTTAGGGTTAAAATCATGTACAGGCAAGGTATCATTTGCAAGGAGGGTTGATGTGAGCTCCACATGGTTGCCTCTTGGATGAATTATGATAAGGTCAATGATGTAACGATTATGGAGCTAGGGCTGAACTGATCAAGATAGATATGGCATTAATAAGAGCATTAGTGATGTGTGGTTGGATGGTTGTCAATGATTAGATGCGTATCATCTGCCCATTCACCAAGTTGATTAATTAATTTAATTTTTTTATTATTATTAATGTGGATATTCGGGTCAGATTGTGCGTACCTCGACTAATCCCACGAACTCTAAAGTTAACGATCATGTAAGACTTCAATTATTATAAAGTTTATGAGACTTAAACTGATGATTTGTAAATAATAAACTTAGAAACTGACTAATTAAACTACACCGCTTAGAATTAATTGATTTAATTTTTGCAACTAAACGTGATAGGCTCGGCAACCCTTAATTTCTACACACATGATGATGCATCTTGTTAGTGTTCATACGTCCAGAACAAACATAAACATGTTTCATTGAAGAGATTTACTGTCTTCATCTCTTATATCTTAAGACGTGTTGTTTCTATTTTTATATTTTTATTTTTTCTATTTCAAGACAATAATCAAATAAAAATTATTAAATTAAGCAAAATCAAATCTTTCATCCACTAAGCTTTTACCGTCTTGCTAGCCAAGACAACAAATGACGATTCGAGTGTTTATCCAAGGAATATGATGATGAGATAAACATACAGAGTGCATGGACCCAGAGGGTGCTTACGTTACTTGTCTTTTTGAAGAGTGAAAAGGAGTGGATAAGTTGATGAGGGCTGTTGCAGTGAAAGCATTACAGCTTGGGAAAAATACAGAAAAGCTGACTGGTTTATTGGATGTAGTAGGAGAAGGTAAGTAAGGGAGGTGCTCAGGGATTTCAGAGAGATGTAGACACCTCTTTAGGCTCCATCTACATCAATCTTTGCTAGGTATTTAATGAAGGGGGAGTCTTATGAATCTGTGGTATACTGTAGAGGGACTGGAATGAAGAGAGTTAGAAATTTAGGCCCCACAATAGTAAATAGACGAATGGCTTTTGTGCCCACTAAGTTGATTTGGCCTAATATAGTCCACTTGAGTTCAGGAGGCTACCAATCCAAGTCGCTAGAACTTTCTAATCAATACAAGGCAAGAAGAAGGTGTGGCACAAATACACGAACACCCCCAGCAAGGAATTTATTAGGGAAAGGAAACAGAAATGGAATTGCCTTGCTCAGAAGGCAGCAGAACAGTACCAAGTGGAATGGTGTAATTTCATTGCAGTTCAACTGAGTGCTAGAGACAAATTTTCTGAAGGGTAGGGCCATAAGCCCTTGGTGTTTTGGGACCATGGCATGCCCATGCTGACAGTTCATGACTTCATGTGTTTTCCTTTGCATCATTTATGTATTCGGGTCACTTCTTATATTCCTGATCTATCTAGAGTTTGGTAGCGGCAATTAATTCTTTGAAAGTTGGTTCGAATAGTAATTAGATTTGCTAGCTATGAAATCATTTTAGATTTTCTTGTTAAGTACACTGTGATCATTTCACTTGAAAAGACATTGATTAGAGAGAAGGAGCTGCTGGTTTTGGTGTGATTCAGCGTGGCATCCCGTTTTTTCAATGTCTGAAAACAAATGTTGTTAATCATTGAACCCTTAAGAGCTTTCTGACTCGCCACGTGAATGCAGCTTGTCTGCCACTGTTGGATGGCATGATATGCCAATGGGACCTGTCATGTACCAGATGGCACACGGCCAGAGCTAACCATGTCTGCATTCTGATTTACGGCAATAAGGTACCAATGGGCTGTGGTGGCTACTGGCTACCCACCGCACACAGAAATACATTTGAACTTCTTTCAAGGAAAAAAAAAAAGAGCCTTGACGGCAAGGAGATCTTGCAGAGGAGGAATCGTGACGTAACGCACTCCTCTTCCTGTAGAATTAAGCCATGGTAGCCTCTAGCCTTCTAGGTGCATGCACCTCTTCCTGTTGTTTGATTGGCATTGATAGTGGTTGGAGCTCTGACTGTAAGAGGGAGATCATTTTCCGTGGACTGAAGATCCTTGCAATTGTCATTGCTGTTGAAACACCTTGAATTGCATGATTTAATTACAAGCGACAAGGAAAAATTCTAGAATAAGAATTTTTCTGCTGCCCAAAACAGGAGTTGTTCCTCCGACCTCTTGTTCAATTCTAGTAGAGCTGGTTGATAGGCATGATCTCATGTTCAATTCTAGTACCCTTAACATTGATAACATTCAATTTTATTTCTTATTTCACCACTATTCATTAATTTTGTAAACCGGTGAAGGAAGATGCAATGCAAGACAGATTTTACGTGGGTTATAGATAGTAAACGTGAAGGCAAAAATAGGCAAGGACACTGCTACATAAAGTATTGACCTATTTTCTCAACAATTATGACCGCATCTGCCTGAGCTTTCATCAAATTAAAGAAAAACGAGTTCTATAATATGTTGTTCAATAAGATTCTTCAGATAAATAAAATATAAAACATCCACTCATGTCTACCTTCTTGCCTTCATCATGTAAGACATATTTGTACTATAAGGGCATAGCAAGAAAATACAAAAGCAATCCCATCACATAACAAAACTTCTAAGAACAGAAACTCTAGCAAATAACCAACAGATGTTATGCTTTGAAAAAATTTTCAAAACCCAAAAGATTTAAAAAAGAAGCTTGAACGGAACTCCCACCAAGTTGGTGCAACTGGAATCGCTCCCCTCATTCTTCCTCAACCACAGTGCCCTTCTCACTCACGTAGATACCATCAAGAAATTTTCGGATATCCTTGTTCTTGACATGACATTTCTGTACAAAAGAGAGCAGGTAAGAGCATGAAAGCAATTCCAGTGACTTAGGATGCATCTTTCTCATCCACAGGAACAACAACTCTATATTGCGCAAGAAAGAATACTACAATGTGCTTAATGCTCATGAGTACATATTCTAGTGTGTACAGAAATGCTAGCACGCACTCGCACATGAAAAGAGAGAGAAAAAGAGACCTGGTTGATCAAAGCTGCCGACCGTGAAACAAGCTCAATATCATTCCCATCTAGGACGAGCTCATCCTTCACCTTTTCAGATCGGAGAATACTGACCCCGTCAAGCATATCAACCTTCCTAACCTGTAGAAAACGACTATAACAACATCAGAACATGTCCAAAGCCAATTACACGCCAATCTGCACCACAAAGTCTGCATTTTGTCACGGTATTGCAAACACTGCAATTCTACAATAACTCCTATCCATGAAACAGAAACTTAATCCCAGAAGCCATAATCAAAACAATCTTCATTTCAAATAATTAGAATACAGCTATCAGTAACAACCAATTATTCCATACTACCAATCTACAATAACTCATATCCATGAAACAGAAACTTAATCCCAGATCCCATAATCAAAACAATCTTCATTTCAATTAAATAGAATACAGCTATCAGTAACACCAATTATTCCATACTTGCATGTTGCAGCATCCAAAGAAAAATATAAAAAAACCCAATCCTTTGGGCCCTGGAATCCGAGCTTACTGTATTATAAGACTCAAATGAGATTTGAAATAGCACACTAGAGTCCATACACTTAGCACAACAGACCCCGAGACTGGACAGCATAGAAATCCAACAAAACTTGCATTAACAATATTCCACCGTGTAAAATGAAATCATCAGCAAATCACAACATTTAATTCCAAACACGTAGCTAGTAAGATACACTAGTAAAAACTGGCATCCTGCATTATCAATTCTAAAAACTCACTTCAATTCTCTCATATAAAAAGATCCTAAAACTAGGTTTCATTTTCCACTAATCACAGCATCTAGATTATTAACATTACCAGGGTTTTACAAAGCCTCGCTGTATTTCCATTAATATTCTGCTAATTCACCAATTACAGATATTTATTTCATGCTGCAGGAACCCAAATCTAAAACTTATTCACATATTAACTTTCTCGCAACTCTAAGATTTCTAGCAACAAAGTCTAACAAAAAAATGAAAAACCCTTGACCTGATTTCTTATACCATCACACCGGGAGTACCAGACGAGACAGAAAAAAACAAAACTAGGGAATAAATTCTTACCTTCTTCTCGCCGAGAAAGTTCCGGATCTCGATAGCAGTGTTGCTGTTAGTGATGGAAGCGTTGATGGGAAAGTGAGCATACACAAACCTCATCTTGTATCT
>Ga0307515_10023879_pt1 | contig 10688 bp, 3 predicted proteins | sample 17_EM_MG_FD_194513 | JGI IMG/M metagenome (GOLD analysis project Ga0307515, IMG submission 194513) | Populus trichocarpa ectomycorrhiza microbial communities from riparian zone in the Pacific Northwest, United States - 17_EM | ecosystem: Host-associated > Plants > Roots > Unclassified | place...
AGATAATTTTGTGTGTGTGTGTGTGTATATATATATATATATATATATATATATGAGAGAGAGAGAGAGAGAGAGCTAATTATGAATAATCAAGCGAGCTTTATATTTATTTGTTTTTTTTAAGAAGCCAAAACGTTCGAGAGTTTTGTTTCTTCCTCTTAAGGTATTTCAAAACAACCACTTTAAGTATACCAAATTTTGTTCAAGTTTTACTTGTAATTTTTTAGTTTGAGAATAACCTTTTACATATAAACTAATTATGAATTTAAGAATAAATTAACTTTTACATATAAACTTATGCATTAAATCAAAGCACATAATTACATCAAAATAAAAATGCTATATTTGTATTATGTCATTGAAAATATATTAAAATGATATTTTTCCAAGTTTGTTTTACATCAAAACATACTATCAAAAAAATCTAAAAATTTATTAACTTTTCAATATAAAATATAATTTTAAAAATATTTTACAAAAAAAAAAAGCCACTACAATGATACCAAGAGCGCACTTAGAGTTCATAAAACTTGAGGCAGAAGTCTAGCATGGACCAGCTTGCAATAATAATAAAACAATAACAAATATAATTTGTAATTAGACATTAGCGGTCTACTTCTATAGATTCTTTGGATACTTAATTAGTAACACAAAATTCAATCACAGTACTATAGTTCCTCTTAAATATTAATTATTTAGGATCAAGAAAAAATGATGCTTTCTTCACCCCGACAAGAAGGAGATCGAAGTTGGTTTCTGCGAATCTGACCGAAATAGAAATATTCTCATATCGCATGTATATACATGAACCAGAACGCAATTCTATGCTTTTTATATACTTGCGACCAGGAGGTTCAATGGAAATGAAACTGTTCCATTGTTTTCTAATATTTATTAATCCGTGATTATTGAATTTCAACAACAATTATTGCTAGCATTGTATTGAGTTGAACAAAACTTTTGTCTACAAATTGTTTAAGCAGAGATAAATTGGTATGGGACATTCAAAAGAAAACGTGCCCTTTTCCCCTTGTAATATAGTATTTCCTTTTTGCTGAAGATTGCTTTCTTGGTGTCTAAAGGTTGTGCTGAAACGCCCGCTTTCATGGTTTTTGCCTTTGGGATTTGTATCTCAGAATCATATGTGACCCATGCTGTCTCCTACTTAATTAGGACACTTATGATTGAAGGGCTGCCCTGCCCCTCTAATGCCTACCTCCATTTCTATATTCCGCGGACCCTTCATTAGTAGTTTCTTTTTCATTGCAAAAGAAAAAAAAACCCAGACTTATGATATCTTGAAAGAAGGAAGACATTGATGTCCATTGAGTTATATCTCCTCAAGGGCTCGTCATTAATTTGTATTAGGTTGTTGATAGATTCATCAGTATATTTTTATCAAAAAAAATCAGATCAAGAAAAACTTATGGGTATAAATTTTTTAGAACACCAACACGTCCCAGTAAAAACGCGTTAGGCATGATGCTAGTCAAACCCAACCATGATTAGACTTAGCAGTGTGTTAAGGCCCGGACATTGGGTCCGACGTTGGCTAAACCCATCCACGCTTGTGCTTGGTAATGTACCTAGCCTCGAGTGTTGGGTCTAGCGCTGGTAAGATCCAGCCACAGATGGGCTTGACAATATGTCAAGCCATATTGTCAAGCCACAGGCATTATGTCTGGCGCTAACCAGATCCAGCCACAGATGAGCTTGACAGTGTGCTTAGCCCAGACAAATTGGGTCTGGCATTGGCCAGATTTAAAAGATGATTGGGTCTAACCTATCAATTTTATAGATTTTTATATAAAATTATAGAGGATTTTCTCTCTCAACAAATAGGCTTAATTATACATGTCTATACTCTATCAAGATCATTACATGTATTAAAGCCTTTCATAGCAAGTCATTTCTCTATCTTTTAGCTGGATAAAATGAGTGGAATATAGCTTATAATAAAACTTAAAATATCACAAAAATAAAGTTACATTTCAGCCTATTTTCTCCACAAAAGAACAAAACTTATGAGCTATAAATACACTATGAGACCTTCAAAACAAAGGTTTACAATCTTCATTCTCTACTGCATATATATTTTCAGAGCATCTTTTTCTAGAATATTATTGTATCTTCTTTCTCTAAAAAAAATACTTATTTAAGCATCAGAAATCATCTTCATCAAAATTGACTTTTTACAAGTACTAGCCACAAATCACTTTGGTCTAACAAACATCAATTATAAGCTATCAACCACTATAACTAGTGAGAATAAATAAGATTGTTATGATCAATTAATTAACCAATTATCCACCCCGAGAGTTCTATTTCTAAACGAACATCATGTATACCAAAATATTTTTTTTTAAAAAAAAAAAAGTGACCATGGAATTATCACCTCAAAGTATTAGTTAGGGTGAATTTGGTATTCAAGAAACTATATATATCCTAGTACTCTCTCAACCATTTTTAGGGTGAAAGTTAGCTAATTTCTATCAATTTTATAAATCCTTAATTTGATTTTGTATCCAGAATTTATAATCTCGAACCTTTTTCTCTCATGGAAAACAGATTAAGTTTCTTAAAACGCATAAACTCTTCACTCTTGGATACTTGTAATGATCACTGGACAACTTACAGGCTAATTGCCATTGGTTGCGATTTCCTTTTATCTGGATTTCAGCACAGTACAAAAGAACCTTAAATCTAAATATTGGATATGGAAGGAAGAGATCCATCTCTCAAGTTGAAGGTGTTGGACATGAAAAATATTGCCACTTCTTGTTAAATATATTAAAAGGCGATCTATATATTAAGCATCAAATTAAGGTAATAATGTCGTTGTTCTTCGTTCTTAATTATTATGTATGGAGACTTCAAAACATAACTAAAGATTCAATCAATGGACTTATTTATAATTATATATATAGTGTCTTATTACTATTGTCACTTGCGTAGTTTTCTCATTAGACTAGTTTAAAACAAGCAAACATTGACCACCGAAGGTAACCATGTCTTGTTTGCCAATCTACCTATACTGGTCAAGGTCAAGGTTGCAAGTTGCAACTCGAGGAATCCATCAATGGAATTTTATGACACTTTCACATTAAGAAGAAGGCATCTCTCTCTCTCTCTCTCTCTCCCCCCGTCTAAGATGAAATGAGTTGCCCCCAACGACAAAAAATGGCCAGCTTTTAAGGGGCCAGAGAATCCTTCAAGTCTCGTTATTTTTTAGGGCTTAACCAAATTAAAACCCAATATGAGAAGACTTTAGCATCAAAATTAATTAATTTTGTCAACGAAGACGACCCACGTCTGGTTCTTCTTTCCTGTACAGTTTTTCATGCTCATCAAGACCCTTTCCATTGTCTCCTATAAGGGTGGCGCTGGTGGCCATTTTATAATTATACACACCCTCCATTCTTTTTAAGAGCTCTCAACTCCTATATGCTTTTCCATTCAATCATTTCTCTCCCCCTTCAAACAACATCCTTCTTTTTTTATGTCTGAATGAACTGGCAGCATCTTTTCTTGGATTATAAGTTTCTATATATAAAGGGTGGTTTCCCTTTCACTTTTTAGCTCTCGAATTATTTCTCAAGCGTCAAGACTAGCTTCCTAGCTTAGCTTAGCTTGATCATCACTTCAGGTTGGCAAAAATGGGAAGGCAACCTTGCTGCGATAAGGTTGGATTAAAAAGAGGTCCATGGACAATTGAGGAAGATCATAAGCTCACGAACTTTATCCTCAACAATGGTATTCAATGCTGGCGAATGGTTCCTAAGCTTGCAGGTGTGCATCTCTTTCCTTTCCTTTTCTTTCTTTCAAGCATAGTGCTGATGCATTTACCAACTTAATCATAGCTTTAACTAAAATGGTAGCATTTTGGTGGCATGGTTTTTGAAGGTTTGCTAAGATGTGGAAAAAGCTGTAGACTAAGATGGATTAATTATCTGCGGCCGGATCTAAAGAGAGGTGGTTTTACAAAAATGGAAGACAATCAGATTATCCAGCTTCATTCACGTCTTGGCAACAGGTATAATATTAATGCTTTCTTGTTTTTCGCTTTCCCTCAAAATTACTTTCAAGAAACTTTAATTCAAGGTCATTAATTAATTATTACGATAGTTACTTGTTGATGGATTTTTTTATTTTCTTGTTTAATTTTGTGTAGGTGGTCTAAGATTGCTTCACATTTTCCGGGCCGCACAGACAATGAAATCAAGAACCATTGGAATACTCGAATTAAGAAGAAGTTGAAGGTTCTTGGTTTAGACCCCGTGACCCACAAGCCCATTGAACAAACAGAGAAGGATGTTAGTGGTGAGGAGGATGAGACAATTCAAGAATCTGCTTCCTTAAAAGAACAAGAGGAAAGCTTGGAAGTCAAGTCAGAGGATCGTGATCAAGCCAAGAGTGATTTTGTACAAGAAAGAGATCAGAAACTTGAGCAAGATGAATTGAAGATATTGGATGAAACTGATCTTCTGAAGAGCTTTGAAATGTTGTGTGGGAGCTTGGATGTGGGCTCATGGATTAATCAAGAAACCAACACATCTACTTCTTATAGTTCTCAAGAATCTAATAACCTTTCAGCTGGTGAATTCCATTCCATTCAAGAAGACTCTGTAAGTCAATGGATTGAGAGTGTGGACTCTTTTCTCTCATGGGACAGCTTCAGTCATCTAGATGAAGATCTTTTCTTCCTGGAAAATAGCCAATGTAATTACATGACGCATTCGGCCCCTAAGCGCCTCTAATTTCTTTATCACTCAAGCATTTAGCTCCCATAAAAGTTAATCAGATGGTGTTAGTGATTTGAGTGCTACCTTATTTTATATGAAAACCATTTATTTTGAACAACTGAAGTTGTTCTTAATTATTCTTTGCCTTTTCCTTCCGTTCTTTCTAATGATGAAAAATTTAGTGCAATATGTTTTTGTACATAATTGTTTTCTTGTTCTTTCACCATCACAGGGATGTCTGAGCTTTGCCACATCTGATTAGTGAGGCAAAAAGCTTGATCCTTGACCGTAGTTGTTGTTATGAGCTATGTTAATTACTTTTTTCTTGTCTCCTATACATGCAGGCAACTGTAATAAAACTATCATTGGAGTCATAGTTCTCATTAAATGTAATTCTAAAAGTTTCTATGGGGTTGGATTTAATTACTTATCTTTTTTTTTAGAATTAAATTCTTCTTTTCCTGGATTTAATGATTATCATCCTATCATTGATTATTATTGAGCCTGATAACCAATCCCATCGTGGATAGTTTGCTTAAAAACCAATTGAAAAGAGATTTAATCTCGAGAAAAAGTTAATTTTAAATTACCTTAATGTTAAGATTAAAAAAAATTAAACCCAATACTTGACATGATTTCTTTTTCTTGATAGTAAAAAGGGTCGACTTTTCGAGTTCATTTAAAATTTAAAATTTAAAATCCTATCATTATCATCTACAAAATGAAAGCAAAGTCAGATTTGTTAATAATATATTTTTATACAAATAAATTTTTTTGTTGAAGCAATAATTCTTTGACTTCTACTCTGTCTAATTACATAATTTCTTGCAACTAATTAAACAAAGTTAGATTTGTGAGTTCACAACTACGATAGAAAGCAACCCTGCACAGTGCATGGTATCTCTTCATTTCCTTTTCGTTTGATACTTTCATATTTGGTATAAATTCAATGCTTCCTTACTACGTGAGAAAATTTATTTAATGGCAACATGATATATACAATCCTCTTCATTCTGAAAAGGAAACTTTATACCATATATATATATATATTCCTCTTAAAACTTGTGTAAATTTCTCATGTAGGTCCTATATATATTCATGCAAGTGGATGCCGTATGTGAAGAAAATATATAAAGAATCGGTCCCATTTCAAAAGAGAGCCATGAAAACTGATTTTTGTTTTTATTTTTGACTTACTTGAGCATTGTAAGGCTTGATCTTCGCAGAAAATATTTATAGGCAACTAGATAGAAGGAATCAAACCAATCATTATATACATGATGCATGGTAATGCTTTGTTTTTTATGTATCGTTTTCACCATATACTAAACTATAGCCAGTTTAATTACTGATAATAGAATAATTCGTGGACTTTCTCTGATTAAGATTAACAAATTGAACTGCCTGAACCAAATTCCTACGTGGTTTCCTTTGTGAATATGTCGGGGCCAAGATAATTGGAGAATAGATCGTGCAGAGCACTGAATCAAGATCTTGAAGTGGATGGATCATCGATCAAGCATCCCACCCCAGTGTTCTTGAGGCTAACATGTGCATGCATCCTGTGCATAGAGATCAAGGGATTTTATATATAGAACCTGGCAAATCAAATCTACCTCTGGAGGGAAAAAGAGCTTGCCCCACGTTATATGCTGATACGATCGATCTCTGGCCAGCTTTATAATTGATTAAGTTAATCATAAATTTGATTCCTTTGTTTCCCGTCTCAAGAATTTAAGAGGTCAAGGAGAAAACAAGGAGTGGTAATATTTCCTGGATTTAGTTATAATTAGCAGTTCCGAATGGCTAATAATCTGACTTTTAGACAGTCTCTTCAAGTAGAGGCTATGATATCTGGTACCTAATTAAAAAGGCCGCCACAAATTAAAGGAAGTGACGAACAACGAGTCGTTGCTGTCCTCCATTCCTCCATTCTTTCTTTTATGCTTTAAAGGTTTCTTTACTGCTTGTTGGCTTTATGTCATCCATGTATTTTACATTTTCTTCATCACCATATCTTTCTATTAGTTGGTGTTGCTTACGTAGTTAAAAACTAGACGTGGATCCATGCTATGTACGCTGCAGGACTGAATTTTTTTTATTTTTTATGTAAAGAATATTATTCAAGTCACGCATGCATGTTTTTTTAAAAAGAAAAAACATTCATGATTATAAATAAGTTAGTTTTATTTTAATTAGATGATAAAAAAATTAATAATAATAGCAAATGGATCAAATAAAAATAAAGTCATCATGACAATTTGAAAAAAAAAATCAATTAAAAGAATAAGTATTAGAGAACAACTACAAATTTTGTATTGAAGAGTGAGATTGATAAGAAAAATTATATCAACAAAAAGACAAAAAAAAAACAATCAAAAAAATAAGAACCAAATTGAAAAAAAAAAACATATTACAAATTGAGATTGAATGATGAAATTGAAAAAAAATAAGAATTTTATAAAAGGGTTAAGAACAAAAATTAAAAATCAAAAGAATAAGGACCGAAGTTGAAATCTCAATAAATATAAGGACAACTCAGAAATTTTGAACGGTCAGTGTGAAATTCAAGGATATGAGAGAGAAAAGAGGGGGGGAAAGCACCGACGAAGACAAATCATTCTACCATCACTGCCACGCGTCGTCCCATCATGAAGAAAGCAAAGTTTTAATTCTAACAACAAGGTGTAAAGGAATATTTGGCTATCAAGAGACGACGCGCGCACCGCCAAATACTGTGAGCACCTCCCATACAATGGCACATGCATTACAAGCACCAACCACTTTTTTTAATAATGTTTTATACTTATTAAAATATCAAATTACCTCTCAATCAACTTGATTATAACTAAAAAATCATTTTGAAAATATAAAAAAGCATTTGGATGCTAGTTTTAAAAATATTTCATTTAAGGGCAATTTAGTCATTTTTATCGTGCTTTAGAAATGAGAAAAAACCGAGTTGTCCCCGATCAATATAATAATGACCAATGAATTTTGTGAAAAGACCATATTGCCACTAATAACCAGTTCAAAGATTTTTTATGAGAAGGATAAAACTGTTATTACATGGTTCCATTAAACAATGACTCATGAAAAGTGTTTTTTCAAGGCCATTTAGTTATGGTTAATTGACACATGAGATGTTCCTCTAGCATAATGTTTTCCTTTTTTGATGTACATTTTGAACTTTTAGTTTTTTTTAAAAAAAAAAAATTGGTCCATATTTTTTAATTTCTTACAAAATAGTTATAATTGAAATTTTTTAGTCATCATATATATTTTACAGTACATATAATTTACTCCTTGAATATATTTTTTTCAATTAAGTTCCTATATGTCAACTTGTAAACTTGATCAAAATTAATCAAAGATTTAAAAGGCTTTCGGGGTGGACCCTTTCACTCTACTCTATGTTTATGTTCTTATATAATATACGGACGAATAATATAACAAGAGTTAAGTGAATTTAAATGGGTATATATGTTTAAAAAATAAAAATTTTATTTCTTATAATTTTATTACATCTATTCTGAGAAATTTTTCTTATTTTCTTTATAAAAAAATCATTTCCCTGCTTTTAACCTAAACGATTGAGACAAAGAACTCCAAAAAAAAAAAATAGTTATTACTAGTTTACTTCTCACACTATGTTGCGGGTTAGGCTAAAAAGTTTTGAACATAAAAAATGAATATCCAAGTCACAGGGAATTCATTGATATTTTCATTAAACTTGGTCTAGCAAGTCAAACTTGAAACTTTAGACTCAAGTCCTTGCAAAGTTTGGGTTTCCAATTAAATCATATAAGAGTTGTCTTGATGTGACTCAGTCAACTTGACAGGTTTCAAGATAATAAAAAATCAAAGAAAAAAAATAACATAAAAAACAAAAATCAGATATGCGGGTTTAAAAGCAACCTAGACGATCATTACATAGAGGTTTCACTTAAACAAAATACAGCTCACGTCTTTTTTCTAACATTGAGACGATGACGTATTAGATCGATTTCGGTTAACTCAAGCTAACTCACCAAACTCGTAACCTGGTTTGTGGATTCCAATAGGTCAATAACATTTTTTATTTATTTTAATTATATGATAAAAAATATAAAGACCAATTCAAAATCAACCCAATATTAAAGAATAAAATCGAAAAAAAACAATAAGAAATGCTAAAGATCTAAAGATTTATCAAAAAAAAAAAAAATTAGGCCAAGAGTGCGAACTTGAGTAGCCCAACATATCAGGACCTTAAAAAAAGTCACCACCATTAAACTCTCCTCATTGAACGAAACCATCAACATAAAAATCAACCTTTTTCGTGGATAGAATTTTTGTCAAACTTTCTCTCTCCTTGTCATTTTCAGGTAATTTTTTCTTTTATTTTTCTAACTCAAGAACTGAAATATAAAGAAATAGATTTTTAGATCAAAATAAAAATTCTCATTAATTTGGAGTTAGCCATAAATTTTCTCCATGTATTATATTTTTGTTTCATATCTATAAATATTGTGTTTTTACCATAATCCCAAGCCTAATGTCTTCTAATTAGGCTATAGAAGGGCTTGATTGAAAAGAAAAAAAATAAAATTAAAAAGAAATATTAGCTAAGGTGAGGTGCATGGTTCACTTTTCAAGTTCATTTGGTATTGTAGTAGCGGTTGCTTTTCAAAGTACTTTTCACTTAGAAATATATTGAAATAATATTTTTTTTATTTCTTAAAATTCTTTTTTGACATCAGTATATCAAAACAATCTGAAAACACCAAAATATATTAATTTGAAGTAAAAAATTCAAAAATTCAAATTTTTTTAAAAGCACTTTTAAAACATAAAAATAAGCAGGTTCTTCATTCACGTCTTTTATAAATGGATTATATCTCAACGTAATAGCTTAGTCTCTAAACTACTTGATACTTTTTGTTTGATTGGATTAGTTGATTATGGAAGTGATCAATTTTTGTGATTGTTGTTGATATTATTGTGATTTTTTTGAATTTTTATTTCTTATATATATATATATATATATATATAAAGAATTTTGACAAAGTTTATGATTTGAAATATACAAACTTATTGGAAAAATATTGTTAGAGACTAAATTATATTTATTGTAAAATATGATAACTAAAAAATTTCAATCAAGGACATTTTTTAAGTAAAATATTTTGACTAGGAACATTACATATGTCAATTTTTAATGGCCTTAATAACTCCAACATATAAAAAGATGTGATGATAACAAAGATATAATGTCTATAGATAATACTAGATCATTTACATGTGTTATATTGTGGGTCAGATTAAAATTTTTAAATATTAAAAAAATATTTAGATATTGCTAATGTATTTTCAAGAAGGAAAAAATTTAAATTGTGTAGAAATTGACCTGACATGACTCGATCAACTTGAAAAGTCCAAAAGTGACTTGGATAACCCAAAAAAAAACATAGCTTGACTAAAATAAACTTCAAAACGACATCTTTTTAAAAAAGATATTGAGATGACAACATATTGAATTGACTCGGATCAATCCAAGTTAACATATAAAATTCAAGATCTGAGTCATGAGGCTGTGATAACCTCATAGGAAGCAAATAAAAAACATATCAAAGCCCTATTCTCAATCAACTCAATGTTGAAAAATAAAATTAAGAAAAATTAATTAAAAAAAATAGTCAAGTCAACTCAGGTTATTTTTCCAAACCTAGATCATGAGACCCGTATAACCCAATAGAAAGAAAATCAAAACAAATTATGAACCTCGATTCCTAGTCAATCCAATATTGAATGATGAAATTGAAAAAAATCAATTAAAAAAGGATAAAAAAAACTTGAGTCAACCCGTGTTAACCCACCAAACCCTAGACTCGGGTTAGAAGACTGAGATAACCTAATAGAAAGTAAACTAAAATAAATTATGAAATTTAATTCATAATCAACCCA
>Ga0307515_10023880_pt1 | contig 10688 bp, 10 predicted proteins | sample 17_EM_MG_FD_194513 | JGI IMG/M metagenome (GOLD analysis project Ga0307515, IMG submission 194513) | Populus trichocarpa ectomycorrhiza microbial communities from riparian zone in the Pacific Northwest, United States - 17_EM | ecosystem: Host-associated > Plants > Roots > Unclassified | place...
TGTTGGAAATGGTAGCGGGCGCTGTGAGAAAGTCCAAAAGCGATATCGTTCTCTCTACTCTAGCGGTCTCTCTATATACAGAATGACAAGGCCACATTGGCCGCTCCGCCATCGGGCGGACTCGGGCTCGGGGTTGAGCTGATTTCCAATACAATGGAGTGTAATTGGGTGCGTACTTGGGAGCATGCAATGAAGTGCATTTAGAAGCGTGCAGTCAAGTGTGATGTACACAGCATGATGTATAGTATCGAGTACAGATAGGTGCCTGTATATCATAGTTATCTAGTCTACGAGCAGATCCATAGGACTTCATAGTGCCACGCATCAAATCTGCTATGGAATACTGTCCAAAAAACAGCTTCTCTATCAGCTGCACGTCGCCGTCGCCATGCAAAGTTATTTTTCCCGGTGCAGCGACAGGAGGAAAGCTGAAATGTTTAATGGAAAGGCTGCAAATGACTGCGAAAGGAGAAATGCTGCAAAGGTGGAGGAATAAGCAGGAAAGTGACCTAGCTAAATTCGCTATGTACAAAATGAAAAACCTGCACGGTGGTTAATGGCCTCAGCTGAGGTTAACCCAAGTCACAGTGGCCTGAGAAATTGTTAACTCGTGGCTTGAGAGATTGTCAACTCGCTAAGCGCCCACGAAGTTGGTTGTCACCTACATGTGGGAGTCAAATTTGTGTCTGCTGCAGGTCTGCAATTAGCATTTCAAATACTTGCTTCATCGTTTTCTCGGTAAAAGAAAATGTTCTGAGATTCAGATGCTATTATTTGCTTTTCTTGCAATTATCCTGTTGCAGGACATCCAGCAAAAGTGCACTGTACTTAACTCTTTTCTTTATGTCTCATTCATATCAAACGTTTTTCCTTTTACCGCTGTGTCTAAAGTGCACTGATCACGCCATGACGGAACTTTCCAATCAATGCAAGCACAGCCCGAGTGTTACACGATGTGAAGTTACTGCCAGCTGATATGCAAGCTCACACACTACAGTTCTGATAGTGATTCTCATAATATGTCACCTACCCTGACCAACTGTTTCTCCTAGGAGGTTTTCTATATTAAGAAGCTTTGGCCATATCGCTAGATTCCAGAAGAGCCCATAGATATGCACACACTTTCCAGGTGACCAGTGTGGGGTTAAAAGCAAGCAACGTGCATTTATTTTATTCTTCAGCCGCAACTATGCTTTATGCAGGAAAATTCCCTTGGCTCCAATCATCATTCCCTATGTGCATGTGGTTCTTGCTATGCGTATGTGCGGCTGTAGAAAAGTTCTTTTCATGGAGTGCGTCCTTTCGGGCAATACTAAGAGTTATAAGGACGCTGCTGTACAATGAATTTAAGAATGCAACACCATGAAATTCCATCTACTTCCAATATTTATTAGCGCTTTTCTTGCCGTAATCGTGTGGGCGGCGCCACAAGAGATTCCATCTCCTAGCTCATATCCACGAATTGCTGTCTCAACCGTATCATCTGACTTTTGGAGTACTGTCGACATGCAGCCAACACCTATGCCAGAACTTCGAAAACAGCTGAAAAGACAGGTATCTGATTCCCTAGGATGGAACAATCCTTCAACTTGCAACCTTGGTGTTTGCGATGCGACCGAGTATTGTACCGTATTCACAAGCGATGGATTGAGAGCCAATACAGCAACCGGCGGGTGTTGCGAAAGGTAAATCAGTCTGTTATCTGCAATGATACAATGCTGAATTAATTGAGTGTTGGCGGATGTGCATCGTTTCATGTGTGCGTGGACTACAGTAGTCACACTTTCAGCACAAGGAGTGTAGGAGGAGTTATAGCTGGGACTGGCTTCTGGTCCGTATTCAATATCTCTCAGGCATCTTGGAGTTCTGACAACTGAGCATTACTGATTTGTCATAGTGGCTCGTCATATCCCTATTGTGTCTCAACCTACTATGGATATGGCTGGGGCTTGGGAACCTTCCTTTACATTGCCTGTGGTAGATCTTCATCCGCAGCCTACTCCACCCTGAATCCATCATGGATGCTGTACGCAGACGAGACAAATCCAGCAAAGGGTCCGATGCCCAGTAAAACCCCGGACACGGTCAGCCAGGTGGCTTCCTCGAACCGTGCTACTCTGAGCCCACCCCCGACTACCATCGTCTCGCACTTACCGCCTGGGAGAAGTCTGTCTCTATCTGTTGGCGCAATAGCAGGCATTGTAATTGGCTCTATCGCTGTTATTGGACTGAGCGTTGTGGCGATAATGGTAGTTCGATCCAAGCTCCGAAGGTCGGACCAGACGCAGCCAGGCACAGCACCATTCCAGATGAAGGAAGCTACACCGCCATACGACAACAGTGCTCATCAGGGTGCAACGTATCTGTCTCCACAGCAGGCAGTGCCCCAGTAAGGTATTAGAATGAGTGGAGTTACTGATGGGAGTACGTTTGCGTCATGGTTGCTAGGAGTTTCCTTCTGCTCGAGAACCAATAATCTTGTTCTTCCTTCGTATAGTATGTCTGCGGGGTTCAGTGTCTATGTCTTTGTGCGCGGGGGGCAATACTCGTTGCGCTTTATCTTCGAAATTTATCTATCTAGCTAGCTGTCATCATCTATCCTCGGTTTCCACCTACTCCCTACAAACAACCTACCGTTTTCTCATAATCGCTTCTTTCCCCCTCCCTTTGTTCCGGTTTCTGGGAAAACAACTTCTGTTTTTCGTGTAATAGCAGCGTCATCGTAGACTTGGCAATTAATCTATAGCTTCTCCTTCGGTCTGCCGCATTATCTACACTGTTGATCGGCTTGACAAAGATTGTGGGTATATAAGTGGCTTGTATTTTTCCCATCACCCCAAAACTATTCAGCTTTAAGCATAGAGTGCAAAGAGAATAAGGCCCTGCAGGGTTGTAGTCAGGATATTGGAAGCCCTAGGGCAAAGGCGGGCTGGAATTCTCTGCCCCGAAAATTGTAGTCCAGGTTTGGACATGGCTCTACCTGGACGTGACAGACGGTTGGGAAGCCTGGAGTCCGGATTAGGTTAATGTTGTCTAGACGGTTAACTCTGCTGATCGCCGTTAAGAAGCAGTTGAGCTCTTACGCTCTCAATATTGATGGTGTAAAATCTCGCATTTTGCAATATTTAAAGGTGCTGATGATCATGTTAAAAGTATAAATAGAGACGCTTGATTATATCCTATCTAAGAGGACCACAAGGCCAATATATATGAGAGTACAAGTACGGCTGAATGCCATCAGCCCGTATCAGAGTCAACTGTCATCGCCGGCCATACGAGAAATCACCGTCTCCGGCCATACAAGACATCACCGTCTCCGGCCATACAAGACAACATCTCCAGCCATACAAGACACCGTCTCCGGCCATTCGAGGCTCATCTGCGGCTGAGACCTGTATATGCAATGCGCCCCTCTGTTGCGATGAAGAAAAGAAGCAGATTGTCTTTTCTACCGAGAGATTCTACGTTGTCTATATACAAGTGAATTAGATCACTCGAGGTCGTCGGCACGAGCGGAGCTTGGTGCGGGTGGAGTTTATCCGGCGGAGAAACTAAGCCCGCCAGAGATCCGGCCTAGATCCGAATGTATCGATAATAGGCTTTTCTTGGCAGAACTAAGCCTAAAAGAATATTTTGTTCGAAAAACTCTCGGCCGCCTACACTAAGAAAGTCTCCAAAGAACGAAACATACACCATATCCAATTCAACCATCGTAGCCCTGCCATTGCCACATTCCACCCATCATCTAGACCAAGGTGTATACAGGCTGATGTAAGCCGATGGAGGCTTTTTAAATCACGTGCAGGCTGCCGCTAGCGCAGACTTTCAGAATAGAGGCCGGCCGCTTAGGAACACTGTACAGTATAAGAGGCAATGCAATCTCTGTGTTCTTGATAGATCATATCATATTGTCCCTGCCATGGCCCTTTCTTTCTCTAGCTCTATTCGATTATCTTATTCCCCCCCGCTACAACACGAAGAAATATCTTTACACTACTGAATGAAGACTGAGAAACACATTTTTCATTCAGTAAGCTAGATGTTACAAGGAATTGAGCTTGTTCGAGCCAGTCCCCAACCAGCTCTTCTAGCCTCATGGAAGTAATTGATGTCAAGCTTTGGGGGATATGAATCGTGCTCAGGACACGGTTAAGAGATTGAGAAATGGGACCTACAAGTGCAATTATGCCAAGTAGGATGAGAATCAGTCAAGCTCTTTACATATAAGGCAATAAAATCAAGGTTACGTTCCGAGTCCTATTTATTCCTTATAGTTGGCAAAGTACAAGAACCAACTTAGAATTGTGTACAGCCGAGAGATTCGGGGTGGCAAAAAATTAACTATTTCCTGCCAAAGTGAAGATAACAGTACTAGAAACCATACAAGGAATGCGTACTACTACTACCGCGAAGGCTGACATGTACACCGGGTGACTTCTGAAAAGAGAATCATAAGTGTATTCTAAGGAAGAGTCAGTGAGCGCATGTGAACTTCGTATAATTGGAACTTAAGCTGCCTACCTAGCATCTAAGCGCGATCGAAGGTGCAGTCAAGCGAACCTGGAATGCTACCAAAACCAATTGCGCATGGGCGTTATTACACGTCGTGTGCAAGTTTTACCCTGTAGTCTCCAACTCGAACACATACTCGTGCCAAACACGTCTCGAACTCGTCCCGTTCATACGCCGTTCCGCTGAGAGCCTCTCTAGACTAATTGTTTTCGTTGTTCATGAACGTCTATATGATTAAGATTAGAGCATGGGTGAAGCTATGACATTATTGCGTGCCGAGCCATGAGACAACCCACGACTATAAGATCTTGTGTGCTACTTAATTTCGGGTATGAGTTTGGCTGGTCGTACAGTACATCTATGTTATTGGGGGAATTGATTGTTGTCATGTCATAGTTTTACATTTCCTTCCTTATGTGGGAGCTAGTATTTAGTCTGATGCATGTGAGGAGGTATGGAGGAATATTTCTTCTGTTCACTCTCTGTTCACCAATTGTTGGGAAGCTTCGCAAAGTTGTGTGTGGTGAGACATGTGCGGTGGGGGACGTGCGTGCATTAGCGCAGCTCCATTTGGCAGGTGGGGTGTGTAAAGTGGGGTAAGCGCTACTCTACTCCGAGACTAGCTAACTGCCCAACTAACTCTGCGGCCGTCTAGAACCTCGAAGAAGTGTCCACGCAGCAGATAGGGGCAATAGACAAGAGATTCATTCCGGTAGCTGGTGGTTACTACAGTATGAATAAGGCTGCAGTTCATGTACCGTGTGTGGCAATGATTGGCAATGGTCTTCTGGCACCACCTCCGACAATCTCACCAGTCGTACTACAGCTTCTTACCGCACGTCCTTGTGATCACTAAAACCGGTTTTCTATAGAGATGGGTATTCTCTATAGATTTTGTCTTCCCGCTGCAGGTTTAACATTCTCCCTGCGGACATTCGCTTTCCGCTGGATGATACATGTTTCGGGTCAAAGTTTTTTCCAACTGCATTGTGCACCTCAGTACACAAGTCATAATTCGGTCTTATTCCTCCAAAGTTTACCGCAATTTATCCCCTGGCGTTATCATTTCCTCCTCTTTTGCGTACAAACCCCTGCGTTGATGTTGGTAGGAAGAAACGATGTATTGAAGAAGCGTCTGCATGGTCGAAACGGCACCGATCATTTGGTTTAGATAGGGGCCGATGGAAAACTTGGAAGAGCGGTAGGGAACATCTCATAATAATCCACAGTGGAGATCTACAGGTTCTATCAAATATTCCCAAACTCGCTGCTAAATGTACCGCTTGAATTTCTGCAGAACTATAAGGGGGGGTTGTGTAAAAGTTGATGATTGGTTGTCTATTGTACTGACGAGGCTAGAGCGCGGACATATATATATCGTAGTATCTCTGAGCATACTTACACACTTATCTAAATATAGTTAAGTGACTCACGGTACAAGCCCATCAGTCTTGTCATTTTGCAACGACAAATTATGTAACAGATTGTTCGCATATAAAGTAGCCGCAATTTTCGTCCAGGTAGCTGTGTGTCTCCAAATTGTAGACCCCGCTAATACGAGCTCTGTATCTCAGTAATCATAAGTCATCGTCTTCCATTGCCCTCCATAATAACATCCGGGGTGTTTTGCATCAATCGTGATCTGGTGGAAGGGTATCTGTTGACTTGAGATTACCCCGAGGGTGCCGAGGATTAGACTGAAGGTACTCGAGGTTCAGCCTCGATAACCTCAGGCCCGGGTAAGGTACTGGGCTCTCCCGTGACCAGTAACCTTGGGCATGGGCAGTTCTGCTCTGGTAACCTCAGACCTGGGTAGTACTCGGCTCCGGGTATGGTATCTTTCTTGTATATATGCTCTCTGTGTACCGTATACAATTCAACATCTGAATTGATACTTGATTGTACACATCAGTATCAACTGTATAACCCGATTCAGTGTTCAAAATTAGTCCACATCAAAGTCATGAAGGATTACAAGACACACAACGTGTAGCTCAGATGCCGTGCTATCAGCCATCGGGCAGTGATAAGGGATTCTGTGGCCCCTTTCGATAGACCAAGGGTCCAGAATTGAGCAAGTGGCATGTGATGTTAAATCGTTCCTCGATCATTCGTGATCACTCGATGAGGAGTTACCAGAGGCTGTTGCATAAATAGATCTTATACGGGCTGACTGGGCCTGGCCCTCATACGGGCTGACAGGGCTGGCTCTCATACGGGCTGACAGGGCTGGCTCTGATACGGGCTGACGGAGCTCAGCCGTCTCTACATTTAGATGAGTACGTACGTGCTCGTACCGCATATATATGGCCTTGTGGCTCTCTCAGATAGTTGAATTAAGCTTCTAGCAATCAGTATTTCAACAGGTTATGAGCCTGGATATCGCTACCATATAAAATCCTATTCTCACGATTTCAAAAAGAACCCTAAACCTCAAGAACCCTAAACCTCAACACCATCGCTACAATCTGATGATGTCTTCCTCGATATACTCCTCCGAACCTGACTTCAACAAAACCAGGTGGGGCGACATTCCCAAGCTCACTCATGCAAACTACGACGAATGGAAAGACGATATGATACTCATCCTATCAGCCATGAGAGCATACGCAATCGTCACCGGAGATAATCCTGAACTGCAACCCATTGATTTCGACGACGATGACAACTATGATGATTGGAAGGCTAAGGAAGCCGAAGCTGCGTCTATGATCAGACTGTCCTGTTCCGCCGAAGTACGGCGTATCGTCAAGGGAATGAGAAACCCTCTCGAGATGTGTAATACACTAGAGACCAGCTTGGACACAGCCGGATCTTATATCGGCAGACAGGACATCCTTCACCAGTTCCGTGCTTGCCGACCCAAGGAGCACGAACCACTTAAAGCATACTTCACCAAGCTTAGTAACTACCGCACACAACTGGACCATACAGACGATGCAATCACCGATCGCGATTTCCCCATGCAAATATTCACATCATTGCCATCACAGTATGCGATGATATTAATGGTCCTGAAGCATAGAAGACCCTTGCCTACACCCGAAGAAGCCATGCATGACCTCCTAGAAGAAGAAACTACAACCGGCCTTACCAAGGAACTTGGAGATGCATCCACGGGGGCCGCCCTATCTGCCCAACGTGGGAGCTACCGTGGCCAAGGGCGAGGCCGAGGCCCTGGGCGCCGTGGGTGCGGTGGACACGGTGGAAGCGGTGGAAGCGGAGATAGCCACGAGAGTAAGTGCACCTATTGCAAAATTGACAGCCATACTACAGATGCATGCAGACAGCGGAAACACGCTCAGGAGGGAGGGAACAACGATGAGCGCATTTGCTTCCAGTGCGGGCTCCCAGGCCACGTCAAAGTCGATTGCGTCTCCTACAAACGTATAGAGGAATGGTGGAAAGTGAAGAAAGCCACTGCTACAGCAGCTCTCGCTACGACCGGAGACTGCGATCCCTTCTGACTTACTGATTGTGCTCTCGCCGCTGCCGCTCCGAAGTGGGTCATTGATTCCGGAGCGTCACACCACATGTGAAATGACCGCAGCAGCTTCTGAATATTCAAAAAGCTCTCACTTCCTATAGTAATCGAACACCGACACAACAACTCAGTCACCGCCATGCATTATGGCTTCATCAATGTCATACAGGGCTATCAAGTCGAAGCCCTCCATATTCCTACTTTTCGACTTTCCCTTCTATCGATCAACCAATTGGATTTGGGCGGGCATACGACTATATTTCAGAACAGAAAATGCTCCATAACTTCGCCATCTTCTTGCACTCTCGCCGGGAAACTGATCAATGGCATATATATCATAGTCCCCGCAACCGCACTCTTATCGACTACCGAGAACGGGAAAAAGCGAAAGAGAGACAGCTCAAGAGTACTAATCGCAGAACCTATGATCGCATCTACGAATCCACCTGCTTCCTGTGCTCCAACTGCACCTTCGACTGGCTAAACTAAGTCCACTCGAAAGTTTCTCACGATCTCAGAATCTAGAATATGGCACTGACGACTAGCCCATATGATTCCTACCACCATGAAATCTCTAATTGTTGGATATACACACGATGATTCCATGTGCACAGTCTGCATCCAAGCCAAGCACAAGCAAAGGTTCATTAGAGTGCCAGTCATACACACTACGAAGCCTTTTGAACTGGTACATTCGGATGGGTGCGGTCCCTTCAAAACACCGACGTTGGGAGACAATCGATACTATATACTATTCATTGACGACTACACGAGGTGCACATCCGTATGGCTGCTCCGAAATAAGAAAGCCAAGACCTGCACCTCCGCCCACCAGTCATTTCAGGCCCACGTAGACTGAATGGGATACGACATCAAGCGATTCCAGTGCGATAATGGACGGGGAGAATACAACAATAAGACGTTCCGGTATGTCCTCACGGCCCGCGGTACTACATACGAGCCATGCCCTCCATACGCCCACCATAAGAACGGTATTGCCGAACGAATGATCCGTACAATCACTGAAAAAGCCACGCCGATGATGATTGACTCTCAGGCTCCCATTCAGTTCTGGGGAGAAGCGGTTGATACCGCAGTCTATCTCCATCAAAGATCACCGAATGAAGGCCTAAAAAGAAATGACCGCGATGGGTATCAAGCACTGTACGAAACGCCATATGAGATGCTGCATGGATTTGGCAAAGCGACGCACGATGCAGCCGGCAACGAAATATTGTTTCAAGCCTCTATCCACAACCTATGCCGATTCGGATGCTATGCCAGTAGACTCATTCCCGAAGTTCAACGCCACCAGGGCAAGTTCGGCCAAAGGTCAAAGCCCTGCATGATGGTAGGCTACACACACGATTCAAAGACGTTGTGGAGGTTATGGGATCCCGAATTCCAGACGGTGAAAGCCCAATCAGAAGTCGTCTTCGACGAAGAAAGAAATGCACACATGTCATGTCAGCATGGAAGCAATGAGAGCGACATCTTTGGATTACCAGAAGATGAGGAATATGTTGATGAAATAGATACCGGAGATGAGCCTCTCCGAGGACAAGATAGTCAACCTACGCAGCTAGGTAAGAGATCCAAATCTCACATGCATCAAGCTCCTGACGAGGAAGCAGAAAAAGCCCACAGCCGGCGCCTCTGCCGTGAGGATCAGACTGCCCAGCGTTCGGCAGCAGAAGCAGAAAACGCCCACAGCCGGCGCCTCCGCCGTGAGGATCAGACTGCCCAGCGCTCGGCAGCAGATGCAAAAAACATCGCCCACAGCCGGCGCCTCCGCAGAGAGGATCAGACTGCCCGGCGCTCGGCAGCAGCAATCAAGAAATCCAGCCAAGTCCCGCCAGCAGCTCCAGCTCCAGCTCCAGCTCCAGCTCCGCCGATAGGGAGTCACGTCACAAGAAGTCAAGGTAAAAACACCACAGAAGCGTTAACGGCATCCGCAGCAGATCTATTCACCTATGCGGAAGCTATGGAAAGCCCTGTACGAAATCATTAGAAATGAGCAATGGAGGAAGAAAGCACCTCAATCCTGCTCAATAACACCTTCTCCGCTCTCAACTCCAGGGAAGCACGGCAACTGCAAGTTAAGCCAATTGGCTCTAAGTGGGTCTATAAGACTAAACGCAATCCTGACGGGTCCACACGATACAAAGCACGGCTAGTCATGAAAGGATACGAGCAAACGGATTTTGGTGAGACTTATGCCCCTGTTGGGAAGCTAACTACATTTCGGTATCTCATCTCTCTCATCGGGGGATACGGGTGAAATATGGACCACTTGGATGTAGTTACTGCTTTCCTAAACCCCGAAATTGATGATGACGACATCTATATGACTTTGCCAGAAGGCTGGCCAGAGGGCCTCAACGCACCAAAGATCATTGTCAGACTCAGGAAAGCTCTCTACGGCCTTAAACAAGCACCACGGCTATGGCACGACGATATCAATGCCTTTCTACTCTCTCCTGGGTTCACACAGTCCTCAGCCGATCCTAGTGTTAGCAACGGTTCCGGGTCACCCGGCTGCGGTCCGGGTTTGGAACCGGACCGGATGGTCCAGTCCGGGTTGTTACCCGGAAAACAGGGGTACCCACCGGGTTCGGGGACGGGTTAGAACCGGACCGCGGTTCCATTTTACGGTTCCTACAACTTTGGCTCCAATTAAGTATTTGAGTTC
>Ga0307515_10023881_pt1 | contig 10688 bp, 6 predicted proteins | sample 17_EM_MG_FD_194513 | JGI IMG/M metagenome (GOLD analysis project Ga0307515, IMG submission 194513) | Populus trichocarpa ectomycorrhiza microbial communities from riparian zone in the Pacific Northwest, United States - 17_EM | ecosystem: Host-associated > Plants > Roots > Unclassified | place...
CCTGCTCGACGGTGGCGTACGCATCGAGCAGCCCCTCGGCCACGAGCTGCTCCCGCATACCGGCGCGATCCGCCGCGGTGTAGTCGAAGATCGTGTCGTCGATGTCCCAGACCACAGCGCGGATCGTCATGACACCGACGGTACCGGCAGACGCCGGAGGGCGGCGCCCCGACCGGGTGCCGCCCTCCCAGCTGCCGTACTACGCCGCCAGCTTCGCCAGTGCCGCGTCGATCCGTGTCAGCGTCTTCTGCTTGCCCAGGACTTCCAGGGACTCGAAGAGGGGCAGGCCGATCGTGCGGCCGGTGACGGCTACGCGGACCGGGGCCTGGGCCTTGCCGAGCTTGAGGCCGTGGGCCTCGCCTGCGGCCAGGACGGCCTCCTTCAGGGACTCGGGGGACGTCCAGTCGGCCGCCTCCAGCTTCTCCCTCGCCGTGATCAGGAGCGCGTCGCTGCCCTCCTTCATCGCCTTCGTCCAGGACGCCTCGTCGGTGGCCGGCTCCGGGAGGAACAGGAAGTCGACGTTGTCCGTGATCTCCGAGAGGACCTTCAGACGGGTCTGGGCGTGCGGGGCGATCGCCTGCCACTTCGCCTCGTCGAAGTCCTCCGGCGACCAGGGCGCGAAGGGTGCCTGGAGCCAGGGTGCGCAGCGCTCCGTGAAGTCCTTCACGTCCAGCAGCCGGATGTGGTCGGCGTTGATCGCCTCGCACTTCTTCAGGTCGAAGCGGGCCGGGTTGGGGTTGACGTCCGTCACGTCGAAGGCGGCGACCATCTCGTCGATCGTGAAGACGTCCTGGTCGGCCGAGAGCGACCAGCCGAGGAGGGAGAGGTAGTTGAGCAGGCCCTCGGGGAGGAAGCCGCGCTCCCGGTAGAGGTTCAGGGACGACTCGGGGTCGCGCTTCGAGAGCTTCTTGTTGCCCTCGCCCATCACGTACGGCAGGTGGCCGAAGGAGGGGATCTGCTTCGCGATGCCCAGTTCGATCAGCGCCTTGTACAGGGCGACCTGCCTCGGCGTCGACGACAGCAGGTCCTCGCCTCGCAGGACGTGCGTGATCTCCATCAGCGCGTCGTCGACCGGGTTCACGAGCGTGTAGAGCGGGGCTCCGTTGGCTCGTACGATCCCGTAGTCCGGGACGTTCTCCGGGAGGTACGTGATCTCGCCGCGGACCAGGTCCGTGAAGGTGATCGTCTCGTCGGGCATCCGGAAGCGGACGATCGGTGTGCGGCCCTCGGCGGTGTACGCGGACACCTGCTCGTCGGTCAGGGCGCGGCAGTGGCCGTCGTACCCAGAAGGCTTGCCGGCCGCGCGGGCGGCGTCGCGGCGGGTGTCCAGCTCCTCCGTGGAGCAGTAGCAGTAGTACGCGTGGCCCGCTTCCAGGAGCTTGGCCGCCACGTCCTTGTAGGTGTCCATGCGCTGCGACTGGCGGTACGGCGCGTGCGGGCCGCCGATCTCGGGGCCCTCGTCCCAGTCGAAGCCCAGCCAGCGCAGCGAGGACAGCAGCTGCTCGTACGACTCCTCCGAGTCGCGGGCCGCGTCGGTGTCCTCGATGCGGAAGACGAACGCGCCGCCGGTGTGGCGGGCGTAGGCCCAGTTGAACAGGGCCGTACGGACCAGGCCCACGTGGGGGTTACCGGTGGGCGACGGGCAGAACCGTACTCGGACGGCGGGGGCGGGTGCGCTAGCCACGCTTGACAACCTTGTTGGTGAGAGTGCCGATGCCTTCGATGGTGACGGCGACCTCGTCGCCGACGGTGAGCGGTCCGACGCCTGCCGGGGTGCCCGTGAGGATCACGTCGCCGGGGAGCAGCGTCATGGCCTCGGTGATGTTGACGATCAGGTCCTCGATGGAGTGGATCATCTCGCTGGTGCGGCCCAGTTGGCGCTGTTGGCCGTTGACCGTGAGCTGGATCGTGAGGTCGGAGGGGTCGAGGTCCGTCTCCACCCAGGGGCCGAGGGGGCAGCTGGTGTCGAAGCCCTTCGCCCGCGCCCACTGCTTCTCGCGCTTCTGGACGTCCCGCGCGGTGATGTCGTTGGCGCAGGTGTAGCCGAGGATGACGTCCTTGACGCGCTCACGCGGGACCTCGCGGCACATCCGGCCGATGACCACGGCGAGTTCGGCCTCGTGGTGCAGTTCCTCGGTGAAGGAGGGGTACTGGATGTCGTCGCCGGAGCCGATCACCGAGGTGGACGGCTTGAAGAAGGCGAACGGGGCGTCGGGCACCTCGTTGCCCAGTTCCCGCGCGTGTTCCGCGTAGTTGCGGCCGTAGGCGACGACCTTGTTGGGGAGCACCGGCGGCAGCAGCCGGACCTTGTCGAGGGGGACCTTCGTGCCGGAGAGTTCGAAGTCGGCGAACGGGATGCCCTTGATGATGTCCAGGACTAGTTCGTCCGGCTTGTCGCCCTCGACCGCGCCGAAGGCGACGTTCCCGTCGATGGAGAATCTGGCGATGCGCACGGGATTCCTGCGCCCCTCTGCTGGTCCGGCTGGAGTCTGACGCTCCAGGCTAACGCGCCGTGGACGGGCGCCTCGCGCAATAAGGCGAGGGCGCCCATGACCTTCGTACCGCCGGAAAGCGGGTACGAGGGGCAGAGCGCCCTTGACACACAGGCATTCACAGGGGCCGCCCTGAACACCCGGGCGGCGCTCGTGCGTACTACTCGGCGACGGAGGCCGCGACCGGGGCTTCCATGAGGATGGTGCGGCGGGGGTTGGCGGTCTGGGTGGGGAGGTCTACGGCGTGTTCCGGCTGCTCGACGGGCGTCAGTTCGTCGGCGTCCGTGAGGTGGGCCAGCGTCGTGCGCCGCGGGTTTGCGATGTTGCGGAACATCGTCGTCGTCTTCACTGTTGTAGTCCTCGACCCTGTCGTGTCCGGGCGCTCGGCGGGGCAGAGAGCCGTCGGCCGTGCGCGGGTTGTCGGATTTGCCATCCCTGTAAAGCGCCAGGCTAAACATCCGATTCCCTGGGTAAGTCACGGAGACCCCTTGAACGGCGTGTGAGTTTGCTCACGAGCCCATGGGCAAACCGGTCAATTCAGGCCTCCAGCACCCCTCTACGAAACGGACATTGCTCCACTGAAGCCCTCATTCCGCTCCTGATCATGGCGACCTGGACACCACGACTATCCATGCGACTCGTGGAATTTGGTCCGTTATGCACTGGATCGCTCCGCACGCCTCGTGATGCACCGCTCACAAGGCGTCATCGTCGTCACACCGTGACCCATTGGCCTTGTTGGAGATCCGGCACTGTGCTGGAATTCCACGGACCGCCGCGGGATACGAGCCGGCGCACAGGGGGCGCGAAGCAGCGCCGAGCGGCGGCACGTAAGGGGGAACCAGCGCCGGGTTACTCAACGACCACCATGGGGGGCGTATTTCAGGGCGCCCCCTATACGCCGACACCGTCCGTCCGTTCACGCGGAGGGGCGCCTGGTCCAGAGGTTGCGACGCTAGTGCAGGGACGTTTCAAGAGGGATGGCAGCGCTTCGGCGGAGCCGGAGCCACACAACGGAGCCGGTAACGGTTCCTCCCCCCAGCACGCCCAGAACCCGGGCCAGGCAGCTCTGACCGGCGACAACGGCGAGCGGTCGACGCGCCTCGGCAGTGGCGCGCCCGGCGGACCGGGCGGACCCGGCGGCAAGGGCGCGGTCACCGGCCCTCCCGCGCCCGCCGCGCCACCGGTGAAGCCCGCCAAGGGCCCGAGCGGCCCCGGTACGCGAATAGCTCTGCGCAACTGGCGTATCTCGACCCGTCTGGTCTCGCTGCTCGCGCTCCCCGTGGTCGCCGCGACCTCGCTCGGTGCGCTGCGCATCAGCGACAACATGGACGACATCCAGCAGCTCGACAACATGCGGCTGCTGACCGACATCACCAAGCAGGCGACCGAGCTGTCCGCCGCGCTCCAGGAGGAGCGCGACCAGTCGGCCGGTCCCCTCGCCCACGGCGCGCCCGCCAACGACTACAGCGTCAAGGGCGTCCGCGAGAAGACCGACCGGGCCCTCGCCAACTTCATCGACGGTGCCGAGGAGATCGACACCGCGAGCAAGAGCGGCAACCTGGAAGGCGTCCGCGACAGCCTGGTGGGTCTCGTCGGTGAGCTGGCGAACCTCAGCGAGATCCGCAGCAGCGCCTACGAGGACCGGGACAACTCGACGCAGACGGTCGAGTCCTACCACCGGCTCGTCACCCAGCTGCTCGACCTCTCCCAGGACATGGCCGAGGCGACCAGCAACCCCGAGATGATCACGCGCACCCGCTCCCTGGCCGCCTTCTCCTCGGCCAAGGAGTACGCCTCCATCCAGCGCGCGGTCATCGCGGCGGCGCTGCCCGAGGACAACAAGACGGTCGGCGACCTCTCGGAGAACGACCGCCTCTACGCCGACTCGGCGCTGAGCAGCCAGGACTCCGAACTCCGGAGCTTCAAGAGCATCTACGGCAACGGCGCGGAGGAGCTTCTCCAGTCGATCGACGAGGGCAACCCGACGATCACCGCGGCCGACCTCTATGCCAAGCGCATCCTGCAGAGCAGGGACGGCATCCAGGGGCTGCAGAAGCGCTCCTACAAGGACTGGATCGACGACGACTCGGCCAAGATCCTTCAGATGAAGAAGATCGAGCTGACGCTGCTCAACGAGATGGAGCAGAAGGCTCGTGAACTGCGCAACGAGGCCGAGCAGGAAGCGATCGTCTCCGGTGCGCTGATCCTGCTCGTCCTCGGTGTCTCGCTGGTCGGCGCGTTCGTCGTCGCCCGGTCCATGATCCGCTCGCTGCGCCGCCTCCAGGACACCGCGACCAAGGTCGCCCAGGACCGGCTGCCCGAGCTGGTCAAGCAACTGTCGGAGTCGGACCCGCAGGACGTCGACACCTCCGTCGAGTCGGTCGGTGTGCACTCCCGGGACGAGATCGGCCAGGTGGCCGCGGCCTTCGACGACGTGCACCGCGAGGCCGTCCGCCTCGCCGCCGAGCAGGCCCTCCTGCGAGGCAACGTCAACGCGATGTTCACCAACCTCTCGCGCCGCTCCCAGGGCCTCATCCAGCGTCAGCTCTCGCTCATCTCCGAACTGGAGTCCCGCGAGGCCGACCCGGACCAGCTGTCCTCCCTCTTCAAGCTCGACCACCTCGCGACCCGTATGCGCCGGAACGGCGAGAACCTTCTCGTCCTCGCCGGTGAGGAGCCCGGCCGCCGCTGGACCCGTCCGGTCCCGCTGGTCGACGTGCTCCGCGCCGCCGCCTCCGAGGTGGAGCAGTACGAGCGCATCGAACTGTCGTCCGTGCCGACCACCGAAGTGGCCGGCCGGGTCGTCAACGACCTCGTGCACCTGCTCGCCGAGCTGCTGGAGAACGCCACGTCGTTCTCCTCCCCGCAGACCAAGGTCAAGGTCACCGGTCACGCGCTGCCCGACGGCCGCGTCCTGATCGAGATCCACGACACCGGCATCGGCCTCTCGCCCGAGGACCTCGCGGCGATCAACGAGCGGCTCGCCGCACCGCCCACCGTGGACGTCTCCGTCTCCCGCCGCATGGGTCTGTTCGTGGTCGGCCGCCTCTCGCAGCGCCACGGCATCCGGATCCAGCTGCGGCCCTCCGACTCCGGTGGTACGACCGCGCTGGTCATGCTCCCCGTCGATGTCGCCCAGGGCGGCAAGAAGCCCGCTCCGGGCAAGCCCGGCCAGGGTGCCCCCGCGGGCGGTCCCGCCGCCGCGCAGGCCGCCGCCGGTGTGGCCGCGGCCCGCCGGGGCGCCGGTCAGGGTGCTCCCGCCGGTGGCGGACTCCTCGGTGCCGGTGGTGCTCCGCGCGGTCAGGTCGGCTCCGGCCAGGGACCGCGGGCCGCGCTGCCCGGCCGGGACGCGGGCGGTCGCCCGGGTGGACCGGGCGGAGCGCCGCGTGGACCGCAGGGTCCGGGCGCCCCTCAACAGGGCGGCAGGCCGGCTCCGGCCGGTGCGGGTGCGGGCGGTCTGAGCGGCTTCGGCGGCCAGGCGCCGGGTGCTCCGCAGGGCATGCAGGCCGCCGGTGGCTTCGGCGACGTTCCGGGCGCACGCCAGGGCCAGGACGCCTTCGGCAACAACACCTCACGCCAGGACGGCTTCGGCGGCTCGCGTGGCCCCGTACCCCCGCAGCGCCCGGAGGGCCAGGGCGGCGGTCGCCGTCCGCAGCTTCCGCCGCGTGGCGGTGCGGCCCGTCCGGAGCTGCCCGGCGGCAACGGCAACGCGCCGTCGCGGCCGAGCTGGAGCGACGAGAACGCGCAGCCCCCGGTGCCGCGTGCCTCGCTGGACACCCCGCGCGGTCACGAGGAGCCGGACTCCACCTCGCGGATGCCGCGCATCGACAGCCGCCAGGACCCGGCCGCGACCTCGGAGATGCCGGCGCTTCCGCGCATCGACGATCTCCAGAACCCGGCCGCCACCTCCGAGTTCGCCCGCCCCGACTTCAACGCCCCGCGTCCGGGCGGTCCTTCGGACACCGGTCAGTTCGCGGTTCCGGGCTTCGGCCCCGCCGACACCAACGGCCAGCAGAACAACACCGGTTCGTTCGTCCGCTCGGACGTCTTCGGCACCCCGCCGAGCGGCCAGCAGAGCCCGCAGAACCCGTCGCACAACGGGCAGTTCGCCCCGCCCTCGTACGACAACGGTTCCACGGGCCAGTTCCCCGCGCCGACCGGGTACGACTCCGGCTCGACCGGCCAGTTCCCCGCGCCGCCGGCCCCCTTCGACAGCCGGGGTCCGGTACCGCGCCGCCAGCAGGACCCGTCGTCCACCGGCCAGTTCGAGCGCCCGCAGCCGGGCGCAGGGCGTGGCCCCGGCGACCTCGGCGGCTCACGTCCGCCGGTCCCGCCGCGCCCGCCGCAGCCGGAGGCACTGCCGCCGGCCGGCCCCGGTGACGGACGGACGCCGCTGTACGACACCCTGGAGACCAACTGGTTCCACGGGCAGGGTCAGCAGGGCGGCCGGCCGCAGACCAACGGCACCAACGGCAACGGCGTCAGCAGCAACGGCGTCAGCAATGGCAACGGGAACGGTTCGGCTCCCTCGCAGCCGTCCTCCGCGCCGACTCCCCCGCGTCCGGCGACCGCGCCGACCGCGACCAGCTCCTGGCGCAGCTCGCCCAACGACGAGCTGATCCGGCAGGCCGAGCGCGTCCGCCAGCCGGCCGCCGGTGGCGTCACTACTTCCGGCCTTCCGCGCCGGGTCCCGCGTGCGAACCTCGTACCGGGTACGGCTCAGCAGCAACAGCACCAAAGCGGTCCTGCGGTCTCACGCGCGCCCGATGACGTGCGCGGCCGGCTGACCAATCTCCGTAGGGGCATCGCCCAGGGTCGGCAGGCCGGAACCGGCTCCGACCAGACGGGCAGCTTCCCCAGCCCCACTCACCAGCAGGAGCGTTAGTTGAGCCAGATGAGCCAGGCGGCACAAAACCTCAACTGGTTGATAACCAACTTCGTGGACAACACCCCGGGTGTGTCCCACACCGTCGTCGTGTCCGCCGACGGTCTCCTTCTGGCGATGTCGGAAGGCTTCCCGCGGGACCGCGCCGACCAGCTCGCCGCCGTCGCCTCCGGGCTCACCTCGCTCACCGCGGGTGCCTCGCGCATCTTCGAGGGCGGCACGGTGGCCCAGACGGTCGTCGAGATGGAGCGGGGTTTCCTCTTCCTCATGTCCGTCTCGGACGGATCGTCTCTGGCGGTCCTCTCCCACCCGGACTGCGACATCGGCCTTGTCGGCTACGAGATGGCGCTCCTGGTCGACCGGGCGGGCGCAGTGCTCACCCCGGACCTGCGCGCCGAACTACAGGGCAGTCTGCTCCACTGACCGCTCCGGATCCACCCGTCTCACCAAAACACCGTCCGGCCGACACAATCCCCCCACCGGCCATGTCAGACGGCACGACTGACCGACGCTGTCCCGCCCGGAGGATTCATGACCCCGCCCACCGCCTCTCACGATCCGTACGCTCATACGTACGAGGACGAGGGCGACCAGCCGCTGGTACGGCCCTACGCCATGACCGGCGGCCGGACCCGGCCGCGCTACCAGCTCGCCATCGAGGCCCTGATCAGCACCACGGCCGACCCGGCGGCGCTCATGGGACTGCTCCCCGAGCACCAGCGCATCTGCCACCTGTGCCGTGAGGTCAAGTCGGTGGCAGAGGTGTCTGCGCTCCTCACCATGCCGCTCGGCGTGGCCCGCATCCTGGTCGCGGACCTCGCCGAGGCCGGACTGGTCGCCATCCACCAGCCGGGCGGCGACGAGAACAACGGCGGTGCACCAGCGGTGACACTGCTCGAAAGGGTGCTCAGTGGACTTCGCAAGCTCTGACGGGGGCCGGGCGACCACCTCCGCGAAGATCGTGGTCGCGGGTGGCTTCGGCGTCGGCAAGACCACGTTCGTGGGCGCCGTCTCGGAGATCAACCCGCTGCGTACCGAGGCTGTGATGACGTCCGCCTCGGCGGGCATCGACGACCTCACCCACACCGGGGACAAGACCACCACCACGGTGGCCATGGACTTCGGCCGTATCACCCTGGACCAGGACCTGATCCTGTACCTCTTCGGTACGCCGGGCCAGGACCGTTTCTGGTTCATGTGGGACGACCTGGTGCGCGGCGCGATCGGTGCCGTGGTCCTGGTCGACACCCGCCGGCTCGCGGACTGTTTTCCCGCGGTCGACTATTTCGAGAACAGCGGCCTGCCGTTCGTCATCGCCCTCAACGGCTTCGACGGGCACCAGCCGTACAACCCCGAAGAGGTGCGTGAGGCGCTCCAGATCGGCCCGGACGCGCCGATCATCACGACGGACGCCCGGCACCGCTCGGATGCCAAGAGTGCGCTGATCACGCTGGTCGAGCACGCGCTCATGGCGCGCCTGCGGTAACCAAGTCAACGATGCCGTACGGCAGTTGTCGTAGATACACCGGAGCCGACTGTGGCCTTTGACACGGTCGGCCCCGGTGTTCATAACGTTTCGACAGAGATATCTGGTGGTACGGCCACGCGTCGCGGTCACCTGGTCTCGCTGTGCTCACATCGGCCCCGCCTTTTGGCGGGGCTCGTTCTTTATGACCGTTTTATCTGGGGCTTACATCACTACGGATCTTCGCATTCCACTGTTTGGAAGAGCGAAGGCTGACGTGCTGGAATGCCTGAACTGCCTAATAGTCAAAGACGTACCCCCACCGGGGGTCTTTGACTTACCGGCTCTGAGAGACTGCGGCACAACGTTGGTGCCTTCCGCCGAGAGGTTGTTGGTCGAGTGAGGCGAAGCAAGAACGGTCCCGAGCCGTCGGCCCGGGGCAACTTCACCCCGCCGCCGCGCGGAGCGGCGCCCGCCCATGTGCCCGGCTCGGAGCCGATGGCGCCACCCGCTCCGAGCGGCAGCCGTTTCTCCCCGCGCAACTGGCGCGTGCCGACCAGGCTGAACGCGATTCTGCTCATACCCGTGGTGGTCGGCCTCGTCATGGGCGGCTTCCAGGTGAAGAGTTCGATCGACACCTGGCAGGAGGCCGAGGACGCGGAGAAGACCGCGCGCCTCGTGCAGGCCGCCCTGGTCTACGGCGACGCGCTCTTCCAGGAGCGCGACATCACCGCGGCGCCCCTGCTCCAGGGCAAGGGCCAGGACGACGCGACGGTCGTGAAGGCCCGCGCGGCCACCGACAAGGCCGCCGACGCCTTCGACACCGCCGCGCAGAGCATCCCGGACAAGCCGAGCGTCGAGCGCCGGCTGAAGCTGTTCCGCGAGGTCGAGCCCCAGCTGGAGCAGGTCCGCGCGGCGGCCTACACCTCGAAGCTCACCGGTGTGCAGTCCGAGGAGAGCTACACCGCCATCACGCACACGCTGATGGAGTTCTCCAACGAGCTGGGCCTGGGCACGGGCAACATCACCGCCTACGGCCGGACCGTGTACGCGATCTCGCTCACCAAGGCCTCCGTGTCGCTGGAGCGTTCCATCGGTATGCACCTGCTGATCAAGCCGGGCCCCGACCAGAGCAGCTTCCAGGCCCAGCGCATCGCGCTCTCCTCGTACGCGTACCTGGAGCGGATCGCCATCGCGGAGTACATCGCGGGCGGTACCGCCGAGGACGCCAAGAAGCTGGAGGACGCGACCGTCCAGGTCACGGCCACCGGCAAGGAGATGGCCGAGCAGGCCGCCCAGGCCGCCGCGGCCAAGGGCGAGACGTATGTCGCGCCGCCGGCCGACCCCACCAAGATGATCTCGGCCCTGGCCGCGCTCCCCTCGACCGAGGCCGGTGCCCGCGCCCAGCTCGCGGCGAGCGGCGTCACGCCCCAGAACTGGTGGGCGCTCAACACGCTGAAGTACAACGCGTACCTCAAGCTGGAGTCGGACCTCTCCAAGTCCGCGGTGGCCGAGGCGTCCAGCATCTCCGACGACGCCAAGCAGGACGCGATCATCGTGGGTGCGGCCGTCGTGGTCGCCCTGCTCGCCGCGTTCATCCTGGCCGGCATGGTCGCCCGCCAGATGAGCCGCGCGATGCGCCAGCTGCGCAACGCCGCCTTCGGTATCGCCGAACAGCGCCTGCCGATGCTGGTCGACCAGCTCTCGCGCACCGACCCCGGTCGCGTCGACACCCGGGTCGCCGCCATCCCCATCAACACCACGGACGAGATCGGCGAGGTCGCCCGCGCCTTCGACCAGGTCCACCGCGAGGCGGTCCGGCTGGCCGCCGAGCAGGCCATGC
>Ga0307515_10023882_pt1 | contig 10687 bp, 3 predicted proteins | sample 17_EM_MG_FD_194513 | JGI IMG/M metagenome (GOLD analysis project Ga0307515, IMG submission 194513) | Populus trichocarpa ectomycorrhiza microbial communities from riparian zone in the Pacific Northwest, United States - 17_EM | ecosystem: Host-associated > Plants > Roots > Unclassified | place...
TGAATGGTCAGCGTTATCTCTCATCCGCACACTCACCTGCAAACAGCGAAGGATATTAACAGTTATATTTTTCATAGCCGAAAAGAAGAGAAATTATCCAAAGATGGAACTTTTTGGACCACACTGATATAATATTTTTGTTATAGTTTTTGACACAGTGGTGCCAAGGAAAAAGAGGTTCCTGGGGCATAATCTTCAAAATCATACTAATATTTGGTCCACAACTTATTTTCAATCGCATGTATCTATGCCAAGCAAAATACTCAGCATCCTTATAAAGGGCAGCTGACCGCGACTTGTTAAATCAAGAAGTCATGTATATATTAGTTCATTTAATAGATCATCTGTATTACCTGTCCAGTTTTGGCTTCCTCTTCACCCACAACCAGTATATAATTGTACTGTGCCAACTGAGCTTCTCGTACCTGAACGAAGGGCAAAAAAATCACTAAACAAACCCAATTGTGTAGCATCCATTTTCAAACTAATTAGCATCACAAGACCACGACTGAGCCCGAATAAGTCGCTGGAATCAAGGAACGGCGTTTATAACAAAGCATATGTTATTTATTTTACAAGAGAAACAAAAATAAAAAGATGCAGGATGCTAATTTGATGTCAAGGATGGGAGTTGTAAAAGCACCTTTTTCTGGATCTTTCTGTCAGTTGTGTCCGCATCAACAAAATAGCCAGCTTCATGAATCTGATCCTGCACCTATAAAATGCAACAAGAAAAAGCATTGGTTTGTGTTCAGTGCTGGGTATAGAGTCAAAATATGAAAAATAACACACCCAAAAAGCTTTCACACTGCATCTGTTTCGCAATAAAAACAAGATAATCCAAAACTAAAAAGGACACAATATTCCACTATTCCAGCAAGAATTCAACTAGTGAATCCCTTTCATAAACATCGCTCCGTAATACACTTGAAAACCATTGCTGTATGACACGAGTGAAATATATTGAGAATAAGCAACTGAAACCAACCCCTCAACACCCCCTCCCGAAAAAAAAAAAAAAAGCAGAGTGCAATAGAATAAATAAATAAGAGAAATTTAGATCATCTTATCATGTACATAGCATATACTGATATAGCAAAAGAAACACTTGCCATCAACTTAACGCATGAAGCAAGGGGCAAGCTGAGCATATTACTAGACCATAAAGGATATCATGTCAATGAAACCCCATCACCCTGTGAGCAGTGCTATGCCAATCAAGATGTAGATGAAATTGCAATGTAGAATTCAAGAATGTTGACAAGGAAGATTTTATGTGATACACTAATAAGAAGTTCATTATCTAGGGGTTGAAAAGCATGCAGCAAACCAACCAACCTGTAATGCATAAGACTGAGATTTCTCAGACACAGGGCAGACAATTGCTTGACGAGGACTAAGCCAAAAGGGCCACTTCCCCTTGTAATGCTCTAATAGTATAGCAAACATACGCTCAACAGAACCTAGGATCGCTCTGTGTATCATAACAGGTGTTTCACTCTTGGCTTCATCCTCTGCTGAATATTCCAACTTAAAACGATCTGGAAGCTGGAAGTCAAGCTGCAAGGAGAGGCATTCATTAATTACATGACAATCCTGCATTACTGTAAAAAGCCCAAGAGGCAGAAAATAAAATAAAATTCAACAATCTAAACCTGCAATGTAGCACACTGAAATTTCCTCTTCAATGCATCAGATACACTGATATCTATCTTTGGTCCATAAAATGCACCATCACCTTCATTAAACTGTAGGGCATGAACCAAAATATCACATCAGGAGACAAAGATTACAAAAGAGAAAAGGAAATGCGTAATAAGAAAAGTTACCAGTCATTTTCTAGACATCCAATTGGCTGAACTTTCACAGTGATAAAAACGGAAATATGAAGTAAGACAGACCACAAATCCTTTAGAAATCAAACCACTTTCTGTTGTTCACCATATTTTTCTAGACTTCAGAAAATTGGCCTAGCTTTCATGTGATTCAACGCCTCTCATCCAATTGATGAAGCCTAGGCACAATTAATTATGGTGCAATGGGCACAGTAACAGACTCTACACTCTGCAAGGAAAACTAAAAAGAAGCTTCAAATTTTGTTATTTACAACTACTGCCTCTTTGCATGATTTCAGTGATGAGTAGATGAACTGCAAACTTAGTGAAATTTCTGAATAAAAAGTTAGCTCTCTAGAAAATCTAGAGTTGGCAAATTGAAGATGTTAGAGGCATTACAAACAGCCATGAAGAAGAATTTCAACTGCATGTATACCAAAAGCAACCAAGAATTTCAAGCAAAGACCAGAAGTGCCTAAAGAATAACAGTACCTTCCACGGCTTTCCAAACTCGTTCAATGCTTCCGCGAGATCTTTCTCAGCTTCCTCCCATGTTTCCAAGGCTCCTAGGTATTTCTCTGGCCTCTACAATATAGACATCAGGAGGCACAAAATAAAATCCTTTTGTTTGTTTTTTTTCTAGGTAGCAAGACACTGTAAAATCATCCATTTCTTCAAGATAATGGTAAATGGTCAACTTAATTTACAAAATTGTTTCCAAAAAATCTGGAGAACAGAAAAACTGCATTAGTTTGAAATGACTGAATCAAGACGCTGTAAAATCATCCATTTCTTCAAGAAAATGGTAAATGGTCAACTTAATTTACAAAATTGTTTCCAAAAAATCTGGAGGACAGAAAAACTGCATTAGTTTGAAATGACTGAATCACTAGTATCTAAGAAATCCAAAACATCTCTAACAACCTTTTAAGCCTTTAAGTTACAGTTCCAAACCTATCTCTAAAAGCGAAGGATATTAGAAAACTGTTGTGTAAAAAAAAATGCCAGAATAAAATTTAGCTTGGTCAAGAAATAATTCAGTTTGTCTATAAACCCACCAAGGTAAGGTCAAAAGGATTTTTTTTTTAATATTAAGATTTGTCAAATTTCATTCAAATCAGGCAAAAATTTCTCGTCTGAGTTGACAAGATTGTTTCCCTTTTACATCAGCACAAAGTGCATAATAAAAGAAAAGACAATTGATTTGCAAAAGATTCAAGATCATACAGTAGATAGCTTCAGCTCATAAGTGAATCCGAATTTTCCATAGGCATAATCAATGAATTCTAAGACACCTCTGACTTCAGCTTTTATCTGAAAAGCAGAGCACACAATTTATGTAAGGGTTAGGCAACAAAAGAAATTAAGATGATGTTAGTCGGGTTTCAATTTAACTTATATTACCTGGGATTTCCTGCAGAATATGTGAGCATCATCCTGTAGCAAAATGCAAGAAAAATGAGGAAAAGAAGTGCAGCTACTATGATAGCCATGTATAAAACCTATGGCAATGGATTGGAAACTAAATAAATAAATTACTATAGTCCAATGCTACGAACAACGACTAATCACATCCAATACTCATGAATTCTTAAACCTTGTGATATTTCAAAGTCACAAATTTGGTAAGAGTTCAATAGAGCTCTAAAAAGAATATAAATTAACTCAGAAACCTAAATTAATAACTATTATTATTTAACCAAAATTACAGAGTTACGCCACAAAAGTTACAAACATAAAATGGAGGAGTTTTCCTAAACGCAGACCTGCTGAAATCTTCGAACACGTGTTAGTCCAGTGAGTGCACCGCTGGCTTCATTACGATGCAAGACCCCAAAATCAGCAAATCGAAGAGGAAGTTCTGAAAAACAACACCAGACAAGTTAAGATGATGGACCACTCAAATATTCACATCACTAGAGCTCTCCACAAGCAGCAAGAAAATTGAGAAGAGAGAGGCAGTGACCAACAAACAGCAATTGATTCTCATAAAAAAATGCACATAGTTTCCACATCCATGATATCAGAACACTAAAAAAACTTAACAAGTCTGCTAAAAGTAATTCAAGGTAAAAGAGAGCAAACAACCCACCCCAGCCCCGCTAAACACTCACAGACACACAAGAATGATAACAGTGGAATAAAATTCAGAAGGAAATAAACTTACCTCTATATGAACGAACTCTATGTTGAAACATCAAACAGTGCCCAGGGCAATTCATTGGTTTCAGTCCAAACTCTTGCTTTTCAGTCTGCAGCAGACAAAGTACCATCACAGCATTTTCTTTTTCAATTCCAAGACAAAGAAAAAGAATGTTCCAATCATTTGAAATTTGCACACCCCCTGAAGGTTTCTTGCACTTCCATAATATCATTTGACATTTCAAGACAAACAAGAACGTTCTATTCATTCAGAATCTATTAACATAATCCGTAAAGAATTTCTCTATATAATTTTTTATGAAGCACTGTGGTGCTTATCAATGCAACAGCCAACTAATCATGTTTACAACCCCCCACCCCTCCCAAAAGCAAATAAGAAAACCCAATTGGTCACAGGTATGTGTGCTTTGTATATTGTTCTCATAATAACTGGATATTCCTGATAGCATGTGTTGGTTCTTTTTCCAAACTCTTTATCCTCCAAATTCAAACTAAATATAACCTGCACCAATTGATCATCATCTAACTGTCCTCTTAATCAGAATTCAGTAAAATATAGAAGACTCACCTCAAGCAAAAACATATTCTCCTTGTAATTGGCAGCATGACCAGATGTCTCCCAAAGTTTCATGTTATAAATATTTGGAGACTTAACCTGCCAAAGTTGATAAATTTAGGCATTCACTTTTAGACATTATATATTATGAGATCCAAACAAGCATTTATGACTTCTACCTCTTCATAACCTCTTCTTCTGTACTCATTTTTTATAAATTCCATTAGTTTGTTGTAAACCCGAGTTCCATGCGGAAGAAAAAACCAACTTCCTGGACTGAAACACACCAAAGATGCAAAATCAGCATCATGGAATACATCGAACTACGAAGATAGGCAAAATACAAGGGCACATTCGCACCTAAGTGGATGACAAAAGAATAGTTCCTGTTTAGTACCCAACAACCTGTGGTCGTACTTCTTTGCTTCTTCCAAGAAATGCTTGTACTCCTGTACAAAAAAATAATGTTAAGAAAACAAATGGTAACATCTAAAACCAAATAATATAACCACGTTTCTCATTTTCATATCACTGAATGAATCTCTCCAGATCAGAGAGAACACAGTTTTGCATAAAGATTCATAAGGAAAATAAGCTAGGTGTTTACATTGTAAATGAATCTGTGTCACCCAAAACTGTTACAAGTTTCTTTACATACACAATGCTGTGGCACCTTTTCCAGTTTCATCAGACGGCAGCCAGCCTCACTCAATAGTACACCCTGTGCTATTGACTCCAAAAAGAGCAGCTCGATGTCTTTGATTTTTTCTTGAGAGACACAAATCCAAGGCTTCAAAACAATAGTTTCATTCCAATTCAAAGTCCTTGTTCGTTTCATAGGTTTAAAAAGATTGATAATAGTTTGTTTAAGCCCAGAATTAAAAGGCAATCTGCTGCAATGAACACAATATTGCTTTTGCTTTTACAACACACGGATAAGTGCACATCATATAATAATAAAGCAACCTGTTTCGGTGTTTATGTGAAACATTTTGTCAATGTATATGCAATAAAACATCTTTTTCATAAAAAAAATTAACAAACCAAAGATTTTTCTTTTCCCTCTTTTTTCTTTAGCAGGACTTTTCACAACCTATATTGCAACCACGTGAATTAAAAAGTTAACACTTGATGGATCATAATACAAGCCCATAACCTAATTACGACACCAAAACTGAAATTAATTATATCACAAAAAATCATAAACCATTTGAAAGCATTCTTGAAAAATTGTAGCATCCATCAAGACAAAGGTCTTAACAACTAAATTTTAATACTCATTAGACTGCCTTCATAGTAAGGGGTAAATGTCAAGAATTCCAACACAACCATGCTACAGCACACAGCTACATGTTGCAAAAGCCTCTGCAGGTGAGAAGCAGAAATGCAATTCAAAGGGAAGAGAGATGAAAATTAGGTACCTGCAAACGTTTTTTATCAGGAAAAGAAATTCCATACACTCTTTGTAAACTTTCACGATCTCTATTACCCCTCCAATAAGCCGATGAAGCCTGCAATAACAAATTCAAAAGTTAAACAGATTACATTTGCTAAAGCGAACCAATTGTATATCAAATAATGATCAAACATGTGATTAAGTATCACCTTCAAACATGCAAGTGCTTTCACAAAGGATGTGTTTGGTATATGAGGCCCACGACACAAATCTACCAACGGGCCACATCTGTATACGGTTATTGTTTTGTCAGGGGGCAGATCATTGATGATTTCAACCTGGTCATAACTGAATTTAAAAAAAAAATGATGAAGGTGGTTTAGTTTGTTTTGGAAGCAGAAAAATCATTAAGACACTAACTAAGAAGCGTTCTGCTTGCTCAGATAAATTTGCTACTTAAACTTGCCTTGAAATTATTGTCCGAAAACATCTCAAGTGCATGTTCCCGTGATACTTCAATGCGCTCAAAAGGTTGCTTCTCCTGAAATTTAAGTTATTGAATCAGTAAATATAAGTGAAATGCACCATTAAGAACAATGAGTATGTATGAAAAGGAGACATTGGTTACAATATCCATGCATCAAAAAAATCGAACAAATTAGAAACATGTTATAAATCTTGCATTGTTTGCATGTCATGCAATCCTACCCAACCCACCCTCCTCTGTCACTAAAATGAGTTGCATTATATTTATTTATTGCAAAATAGCAATTATCTGCATGGCCTTCCACATGTCATATGCATCCAGCTCTCATGTAAAAAGATTTAGAACAAGAAACAGCTATATATCTTACACTCTATCAGTACCAACTTGACATTTTAAACCATTTACCTTGTTGATCCACTTTTTATAATAACAAAATTGCAGAACATACTCAAGATTGTCTTAAAAAATCAGCTACACGCCTAACCAACATATCAATGCAAACCCCCTCTATCACTACAGTGAGTTATATTATATTTATTTATTGCACCAGTAGCAATTAACTGCATGCCATTCCACATGTCATATGTATCCAGTTCCACATGAAGATATTTCGAACAAGAAACATCTATACACCACGTTTTATATAAACAAAAATACAAAACATACTAATGATTATCTACAAAAAGAACCAATATAACTTACTAAAACCAGCAAGAGTAGTTATTAAAAGCCTTCCTTTATATACTAGAGAGCCAACATCGCTACACTACAATAATAACTCTAAGGATGGCAAATTCTAAGATCAGGGAATGAAACAATACCGCAACAGCTTTCAGCGCAGCTGCATCTATCTGCTTGAAGTGATTATCATTCAATCCCAATTCACCATAGTATGCATCATAATAGAATCCCTACAAAAACATATAAATTTCAAAATCAAATTTTAGCTAGGGCCTCAGGAAGAAATGCTGTCATGGCAGCAAAAGGCATGATGAAAACACAACATTTTTAAGCACTTGAAGCAGGAACATCGAGTTACTAACTTAACCATCCAGATGCTTTTTTTGTAAAAGATCAAAATAACGAAGAAAATTGTGTGAATGAGCTGGAGCTCACATATGTACTGGTCACAGAGATGTTACAGTCCCAGCTGATCACCTAAAAGACAAAGCCCCACTAAAGAGCAATCATCAACAGGATATTAAAACAAAACCAGAAAAAAGTCCTGCTTCATTGAAAAAGAAATGCATCAATGCAATCCTCCATGCTATAGCTTGTGGGAATATCACAGAAGCAAGGCTTCAGATAATACTCGTCAGATACATAGGCTTAGATATTGCTTCCTCTGTCTGGTAATTTAAACTGGGATCCCAATCATGGTGCCTTGGCGAATGTGAAGACTGGCAATTTTTTCGTTATACTTTATGCTAGATTTACGAGTATTTGTGTTTAATATAGATGTAAGCGTGTAAAACCTATATAAGAAAGGAAATATTCAGAAAGAACTATATTATTAATTGGAAGCTGAAAATCAAGATCATAGTTGCAGAGACTTAAACATTGGAACTAAGTCTACGCGAGATATAACACTTGCTAGTTTATCATTTTAACTGACTAAATATGCTGTGAACTTGGATAAATCCCAACAAAAACCCTTTGAATCTAAGAAAAAAGTGGATTTCTTACGTTGAATAAACAAGTAAATCAAGGTAATTAGTTCCGTGAACTACACTGCTGGTATAGTGAGACTCGTACTCAGATCTCTTGACAATTTTAGTGAGTTGTGACATGGTAAGAATTGGTATTCACATATATTATTTATAACATAAACGACATTACAGAGATACGTATAAATGAACCGGGAATCATACCAAAGAGGTAAACAGATAGGGGAACACTTGAATTGTAAAGTATATGAATACATCCAACCTCTCCTCTTGTGGTACAGGGTCCAATGCAAAGTTTGCAACCATACTCCATTTCAAGTGCCTGTACCGCACCGCACCATGATTAAACCCGATATTATTAAAATTCAAGTAAAAAGATGGCGATGCATTGCCGCTAATCAAGCTCGCTCAAATACCTGGCCGAGAATGTGAGCACTTGAATGCCAAAAGGTGTCGCGTCCTTCGTCACTTTCAAAATTAAAAATCTTGAGCTCACAGTCATCCTCTAAAGGCCTATTCATGTCCCACAACACTCCATTGACTTGAGAAATTAACGCATTCGCAGCCACACTCTTCCCAATCTCCTTCGCGATATCCATGGGAGACGAGTGCCATCTCTTTCCTTCCTTCACTGTCCCGTCAGGCAAAGTAATCCTAGAACCAAAATGAAAAATCAGAATACCATTTTTTTCAAGCATACGAGAAAATAGAAAAATTAGGGTTTTACTTGATGGAGTCGTGAGGGAGGGATTGGATGCGGGAGAGTTGTTCAGACTGAATGGATTGGAAGAGTTGGATGCGTTTGGGGATTACTGTATTGAGATAGCCTTCGTCTTTTTGGTGAGAGTTGGAGGCAGCCATTGTCGTGGAGGAGGGGAAGGAGGAGAGGAGAGGAGACGGGGAGGAGGTTTGGCAAGAAGGAGAGATGAGGAGGGCAAGAAACGGCGGAGAGGAGAGAGCAGCCGAGGACATATGCACATAGCATGCGGGAGTTTCCGGTTTTGGACAGAGGTGGGGTTTTCAAAGGCGTATCTGTTATGGGACCTAGCGTGGGGATCAAGCAGAGGCCCGTGAAGTTCCCGCCAACGGAGATTCCGACTCTAGCTTGGTTATGTTACCGTCGGTTTTGGGCTTAGCCTACAGGTCTAGTTAAATAAACCTCTTTTTTAGCGTCCAATTTGAATAAAATTTAACTCATAGTGTTGTAACTCGGTTTGAACAAGTCAATTTAAAATTAGAATAATTCAAAATTAGAATCAGGTTGAATTTAAAAAAAGATAAAACTCGAGGTAATTCGGTGACCTAATTAACCCGGCAAGATCTGGTCAAAAACCCATTGACTTTTATTTTTTTATTAAAACTACGTCATTTTAATTGAAAAATAGAATTGATCTAATTGACCTAATGAACCAGTTAAAACCAGAAACTTGAACTTTAGACCGAATCGAGTTTAAAAATTATAGTTTAAACAAAACATAATAAACACGCGTTTGCAGGACAAGACATGGCTATTTTGTTTTTTCGTTGTCAGTTTGAGTGTATTTGTTTTTTTATTTTATAATGAATAATATATAGTATACAAGATAATGGATACTCAGATAAATAACTAACTGAAATTCAACGAATAGGATATGGGTATATTATTTTGATATTTAAAAAAAAAATGGTTTGACAATCATTAAATATTTGGTTTTTAACATAAACAGCATGTATATTAATAAAAAATTATCTTGACTGAAAAATAAATAAAATAAAATAATTATATTTTCAAGTTTAATAACATATCAAAATTTTCCTTGAAATAGTATCCACTCCAACAAAAATGAGGACAGTCATGCTTGACTAGTAGCCATGAAAAGAAAAGAAAAGAAAAAAAATAATAATTTTGTTTTGGATTCGAGAAAACCTTATTCTCTAGAAAATATATTTTATGAAACTAAATAAACAAGTTAAATCCCAGTTGTTTTAGATTTTTATAAAAAATATATATTCTGACTCGAATTTAAAACTACTATACAAATGTCAAGCTTTTTATTATCACACTATGTACTTTGAGGATGAAAAAAATAAAAATTCCAGCTCTTTAACTGAGAAGTAGTGCACCGATGTTCAAGAGAGGGTAAACAGGAGGCTAAAAATATTGAATATCTACTCATGATTACAATATTTAATAATATACCTTCCTGATTTGTATATATATATATATATTTTTTGGTTTCTGCACGGATTGTTTTGTTATCTCATGATTACATGAAAAAAAAGCAACAAAAAGTTTTAGTATATTATTCTTTTGTATTTGAATACACCCGTGGTATAATAATGAAAAACTTATTTTTTTTATTAAAATTTTTATTTATGATTATGATAATTTTCTACTTCAAAAAGTAAACATTATATTAAGAAGATTACCAATAAAAAGAAATTGCATTAATAAAATAAAGAGGTTTTTAAAGATATGTTTCTTTTGGACTCTTTAGAGTCTTTTGGATATTTACTTTAATAGCTTTTGGTTTTTATTAAATGAAGCATATTGTTGGAAAAATAAATTATGTTGAGAAAAAATAGATTAATAATAGAAAGAGA
>Ga0307515_10023883_pt1 | contig 10687 bp, 1 predicted proteins | sample 17_EM_MG_FD_194513 | JGI IMG/M metagenome (GOLD analysis project Ga0307515, IMG submission 194513) | Populus trichocarpa ectomycorrhiza microbial communities from riparian zone in the Pacific Northwest, United States - 17_EM | ecosystem: Host-associated > Plants > Roots > Unclassified | place...
TAGGTTAGGTAATATTAATAAAGAAGGATTACTAAAGAATAAGTTACCTAAGGGGGACCTAGGAAGAGCGACTACTAAACTACTTAGAGTTGTTCCCTTTATAGGAAGAGAGTTAGTTCTCTTATTACTAAGTTCCTATAGACCTTATTCTATAAGTTTCTACTCCTTAAAATGGACCTTTTTATAAACTTTTTTAAGACAAATTAGTTGGGTAAACGTAGCAAGATAGAAGTTAAGGGCGCGCCATTAAGTAGCAGCAGCCTCCTCCTTAGCGTTATAAGAACGATAAAGTTCCGCTAAAGCCACTAAGAGCTTATTATTAAGCTTTATAGCAGTAGATTAAATATAAAACCCTATAATAAATTATTTAGGGAACTTAATAACTACTAAGAGTTATAGGATGCGTATACTTAGCGTTAGAGATAGAGTAAACGTTATAAGATAAACAAATATTTACTTTAGTGTACTCTAAATAAAAAAAGGGTTACTAGAAGGAAGGACTTGCTAATATAATATAAACTAACCCCTCTTTTATATAATAAGAATATAGAGATAGTATAATCTTACCTAGTAATAATATAATAGTAATAGTATAAGACTAACAGGCTATAGAAGAAGAAGAAATTACTTTAGGTATAATAAGTAATAATATTAACTAAATTAATTAAAAGGATATTATACCTCTAGTAAATAACTTAAAGATACTAGAAATCTTTAAGGATAAAGATAAAAAGGAGGGAGATAGTATTACGGACGCTTTAAGTATAATATTATAACTACTTAGAGAGGAGTTAGAAGAAGCTAGTTAGTTAATATAAATATAGTTTAGGATAAAGCCGGTAGAACTATATAATAAGGAATAGTAGTATAAGTTACGTAAGGTAATCTATATAATCTATATAATCTATATAATCTATAATAAAGTAGATAGAGCACACGTACATTACGTATAAGAAGGATTTCTTAGGAGTATAGTTATGTATTTAAGGACCCTTAGTCCCTACCTAGATAGTTCCTTCCTTATAGTAATTCTTAGAATACAATTAAAGTTAATCTATTAGGCAACCACTCCACTAGTTATTATTACGTTATTAACTTACTTATAATACCTACACACCTAGCCTAATAATAAGCCTATTGTAGTACCTACTATAAGGTTCCGTTATATACCTCTCTATTAATATTAATCCGTAGTAGAGAGGGACTAAGGCCTACTTAGATCTGCCTGTAGTAATTAACTATAACGTTATATATATAACGCTAGCCTAGTTATAAGGAGGATAGAGTTACTATTTAGGACAGGCAGCTCTACGGTAGAGGCTATAGCTATACTTCCTGTCAATAAGTCCTCTTATTAAGCTGCGGGTATATACCCCAATATATACTCTAGTCGTAGTTATAATTAAACTCCCTATTACTAAGCCTATTAGGATCCTTAATTTTAACTCTATTAGTATTTTAAACGCGGGCATATAGGGCCTTAAAGGATTAGTATAGCTCTAAGTCGTTTACAAAATCGCCCTTAAACTTATTAATATTACTAGTAGTTTTATAACCTTTCTCTAGTTTCCAATTATAGAAGTAGTTAGGTAGGTACTAATAAGAGTTAATATAAGCCTAATAGGAAGCTATATAATTAGGGGCCCCAAATTTATTAGTATAAGTAGCTACTTCCTTATACTCCCTCTATAAATAATAAAGAATAAGCTTTATATAGTAGAACTTAGAATACTACAGATAGAAAGAATCGCCTTTATATCGCGGAAAGTATAATATAACTTAAGGCCTTACTCTTAGTCAATGCTTATAAGTAAAGTAATTAAAATAGAGTAGAAAATTAAGGAAAGTAACGTCCTCTACCCCATCTAGGCGGCGCTTATATTTCTTATAATTAGATAGTCCGTACCCTTTTAGTTACCTATCCTTAAGCTTGTATATAGCGTTTTAATCGTCCTTCTAGTAGCAGTTTAAAGTTACTATATTCCTTAAGCCTTCGGAAAAGGGAATATTAAAAAGTAGATAGTATACCTCCTATGCTAACCAATCGCGTTTAGCAATAAGCTTATTTATAAACTTAGCTACTACTATAGGCATAAAGACTGTTGGCGTACGGCTATACTAATTAGAGTAACTCCTAGTAGGAAGTTAACCTCTCCTCTTTCTTGCTGCAATATTTGCCTATATAGTTAACAATTACTAATATGCTTATAGCGGGCGATGTATTAATATTTACCATCCACGCTAGTATTATAGCTATATTATAGCCATTAAGAAGCTTATTATTACGCTATAGATAAAACGTCCAGTAATATAGATTTTAATTCTTTAATATAGCGGCCTTATTACAGAGAGAGCGTAAAAAGTAAAAGTAGCACTCCTTTACTCCAGCGGAGCCTTTCTTTAATCTTAAGCAGTAAGACTTAGTGCAATTACGGTGCCGTTAAAATCGATTAAGGGAGGCGGTAAGAAGCTTACTAATATTAAGCTATTCTTTATAGCTAAGAGCAGAAGAATATTAAAGATTAGGAGGCTTAGATTAATTAGGGTTTATTACGGATATAAAAGCAGCCTAGTGCTTAGTAAAAGCCGCCCTTAATTTACCAGTTAACGGATCTAGCTTTAGGGCTATTAAACTCTATAAAAAGCCATATATATAGCCACTACCTCGCACCTACTACTTATATTAGGACTAAAAGTTAGTGCTATTAAATAGACCTATAAGTACGTACTTCCTAAATAGATTAAAGCGGCGATATAGCCAGTAAGTAGTAATATGCGGATTATTATTAAGATTCTAAAAAGCAATCTAGTAGCGTTAAGCCTTATTAGTAGCCTTATATTTATTAAATAGAGGCATATAAGAGTATAGATTATACTAATATAAATCAGCCGCGCTAAGTATAAAGAATAGAGACCCGCTCTTAATATTTTTAGTATAAGCCGTAAGCTTATTTCTCTTCTACTTCTAATAGGGCCTAGTACCTTTAAGCTTCCATATATACTATATAATTGTAACAGAACCTTATAGTAGGTACTACGGTAGGTCCTATTAATGGGCTAGGTATATAGGTATTGCAAGTAAGTTAACAACGTAATAATAACTAGTAGAGTAGTTGCCTAACAGATTAACTCTAATTATATTCTAAGAATTACTATAAGGAAGGAACTATCTAGGTAGGGACTAAGGGTCCTTAAATACACAACCGTGCTCCTATAAAATCCTTCTTATACATAATATACGTGTACTTTATTTACTCTATTACAGATTCTATAAATCTTATAAATTAGACAGATTACCTTATATAACTTATACTACTATTCCTTATTATATAGTTCTACTAATTCTCTTCTAGACTATACCTATATTAACTAACTAGCTTCTTCTAACTCCTCTTCTAGTAGTTATAATATTGTACTTAAAGCGTCTATAATACTATCTCCCTCCTTTTTATCTTTGTCCTTAAAGATTCTAAATATCTCTAAGTTATTTACTAGAGGTATAATATCTATCTAATTAATTTGGTTAATATTATTACTTATAATACCTAAAGTAACTTCTTTTTCTTCTATAGCCCGTCAGTCTCGTACTATTGCTATAATATTATTATTAGGTAAAATTATGCCATCTCTATATTCTTATTGTTTAAAAGAGGGGTTAGTTTATATTATATTGGCGAGTCTTTCTTCCTAGTAACCCTCTTTATGTTTAGAGTGCACTAAAGCGAATATTTATTTATCTTATAACGTTTGCTCTATCTCTAACGTTAAATATACACATCCTATTGTTTTTAATAGTTATTAAGTTTTCTAAGTAATTTATTATAGGGTCTTGTGTTTAATCTACTGCTACGAAGCTTAATAATAAGCTTTTAGTAGCCCTGGCTAAACTTTATTATTCTTGCGACGCTAAAAGGGAGGCTGCTAATGCTTAACAGCGTGCTCTTAACTCTCGTCTTGCTACGTCTACCCAGTTAATTCGTCTTAAGAAGGTACGTAAGAAGGTTTATTTTAAGTAGAAACTTATAAAATAAGGTCTATAGGAACTTAGTAATAAGAGAACTAACTCTCTTCCTGTAGTAAAGGGAGCAACTCTAAGTAGTTTAGCAGTCGCTCTTCCTAGGTCCCCCTTAGGTGACTCATTTTTTAGTAATCCTTCTTTATTAATATTACCTAACCTATTTTCTTCTAATACTCCTATACCTTTCCTATAGCGTTTTTTAGATTCTTTAGTAGCTCCTAGGTAGTCTTATTATAGCCTATCTACTTTACTTTATACTATATTTCATTATTAACATTCTTATAGTTAACGATCTTTAAAACTTACTATTTATCCTCTTCCTTCCCTCTATACGTGTCTTCTTCGTAAATTAGTGGCTTAATATTCCCGTATACTAGCTTTAGCATTAAGATGTGCTATATAGGGTAGATCTTTATCTTAGCTAGTAGGTTTAGCTTAAACGTAACTAGTAAAATCCTTTATATAATTTCAAAAGGTCCTAATTTAACATAGTCTAATTTCTTGCTTAGTCGTTAACTCTTAAAAAATTTATATAGTAGCTATACTTTATCTCCCTCCTTAAGATCTGGTCCCTTAGATCTCTTAGCGTTATAGTACCTTTTTATTCTTTACTGTATTACTTTAGCTATTTCTATAAGGTTTTTATAAAGTTCTATTAAGGTCTTTATTCTTTCTCTAGCTGTGCTACTTATTTTCTTTACTTAGTGTAATAATAACGATATTCTTAGCTTATATCCGTAATTTGCCTTAAATAGTAACGTACCTATTTCTTCTTATGGTGTTATATTATATATAAACTGTATAACTGGTAATAACGATACCTAATTATTCTGTGCGTAATTAATATAGTGCCTTAGATACTGCTCTAGTGTCTAATTTAATCTTTCTATTTAACCGTCTGTTTGCGGATAATATATAGTAGAAGTTACTACTCTAACTCCTTACTCCGCTAAGAATACCTCCTAGAATACTACTATAAATCTTAGATCTCTATCTAATATAATCTTACTTAGTGCTCTATATCTTATAAACACTTCTTTAATATAGATTTTAGCGACATCTTCCGCTAAGATTTCTTCTATATATGCTATAAAGTATCCCCACTTTATAAGCTTGTCTACTATTACTAAGATTATATTATAATCTTATCTAGTAATAGGGTCTCTTACTTTTGGCAACTTAATAATAAAGTCCTATAATATAACCTCCTATAGTCTCTCTAGTACTTTAACAGGTTGTAGCCCTTCATATAGCTTATACCTCGTTAGTTTGTTCCTTTAGTAATCTAGATATTTCTTTATAACTTTTCTAGCGATCCTCTAGATTCTATTAATAATGTACTCCTTTTAGAGTCTTAACACTAAGCCCGTAGCTCCGTTATGTCCTTAAGTTATTCCCTTATGGAAATCTTCTATAAAATGCTCTGCTATACTTCTTTAGTAAGCTTGTATATTGGAAAGAACCTTAGACTTATTCCTAGTTCTAACTCTATCTTATAGTCCTATGCTATATACTCTAACAGCTTTTTACTCTCTAGTGACTATAACTTTTTACTATATTTATGGTATCTCTTTAGTATATAATCTAACCCTTTTTTAGTTTCTTTATATGTTGCTTTAGCTTAGTACCATACTAACTTAGTTTATTATCGCATTTTGCGGCGTTAAGTATCTCTAATATCGACCTAACCTATAACCCAATTGATTTTTAGATTATATTTCTGTAATTAAGGCATTCCTAATACTGCCTTATTATTCCCTAATAGTAATATGTTAAAAGATATCTTAACTAGTCTTCCTTTAATAGTTAACTAAATAGGTTCTGTTTTAAGATTAATAATACCTCCTCCGTAGGCTATTAGATCTCCTAAAATTGTTACTAATAAATAAGGGTGCTCTTTTCTTTGGTATAGTAGCCCTATTTTTTCTACTACTGCTAGCGAGATATAGTTCCTTATTGCTCCACTATCTATTAATGCCTTAAACTGCTAATCTTGCTATTTAACTTATAAATTTAGGTGTTGTCCTTAAATTCCTTTAAGGGTCTAAGGCTCTACCACTGGCCCCCTTTGGTCCCGTGGGCCTCTACTTTTCCTAATTATTAGCTACTAGATCCCGTTTATACTTGGTCCACTTTTAGCTAATACTTAGTTCGCTTTTTATCTTTAATATACTATAGATAGGTGTTCTCTAGATATTCCCACTATTGTTATCTATCTAGGCATTCTTCTATAAGGAATCTTTCTAGTTAAAGTATTAAGTCCCCTTATTCTTAAACTTCTACTAGGTACTAACTATATATATACTTAGCGTTTCTATATTTCGCCTTATCTAGTACCTAATATATTCTTACTAGATACTTCTAGTTCTTATCTTTAGGTACTCTATGCATATTATATATATTATCTATATATGCGATCTATGCCAATATATAATACACTTAGTGTCTTAGGTTAACTCTTGGTTTATTTTTATCCTTAAGTTTAAACCTTTTTTATATTAATCTAAGCGTTGCGACTTCGTTCGTAGGTACTAAGATTCGCCTCTTACTTCTCTAGTCCTCTAATTGCTTCTTTAGATCTTTTAACGTTATAATTAAGGCCCCTTTAATATAAGTTATAGCCTTTTCCGTAATTAAGTGGTCTTAGATAACTTTTTCATCTAACTATATATAGAAATCTTCCCACTTATTATTATGTCGTTACCTATACCACTTTTAGTATAGCTCCTTAAGTATATACGGTTGGTCCGTAAAGAAGTATCTTTTTATTACCGCGTTATAACATCCCTTAGTATATCATTCCTTAAACCTAGTTAAAATCCCTAAATCCTCTTCTTATTCCAGTTTAGTAAGCTACTTAGCTCTTAGTATACCTATTCTAGGTTTATTAGTAATTCTTTATACGGGTACTCTATCCCTTATACGTCCTAGTATGCTAGATCTCCTATCTAGTTTCTATTCTTGCTATTTAGCAATTCTTAATCTAAATTCTACTATAGTTTCTTTCTTTTTATATCTTGCGAGTGGATCCTTAAAGTCTTCCTACTTCTTAATTATAGTATCGAACTTTTAATCTTTAGGCTAAATACCTTATTCCCCTAGTAAGTCTTCTAGGTTTATGTATTTATCTCCTAGTCTAACTACTGTTTGTATTATAGATTCTCTAATCTATAAAAAAGCCTTACGCCTCTTACTTATAGGTATCTTTATTTGTACTCTAAATTCTTAGTCCTTTAAATTCTTTAATCCTAAGCTAGCTTCTAACTTAAGCTTGGCTCCCGCCTTAGTCTAACTAGGTGTCCGCGGTATTCTTATCTTATCTTAAGAGTCTTAAATCTTACTTATCTCGTTTTAAGAATCTTATACTATTGGGAATTCTTATCCTAAGCTTATTTATATATTTTTAAACTAAGCCGCTGCTCTACTCTATTGGTTTTCGTCTATTATAGATCCTTAAGCTATCCTTATCCTTTCTTTAGAATCTTAGATCTCTCTTATCTTATCTTAAGAATCTTAAGCCTTTAGCCTTTTGCCTTTATTAAGTGGTAAATTAGTACTAGCACTTGTTTGCTTACTTAATCTCTGTAAGATACTCTTCCTTCCGTTTTATAAAGTAATAGATACCGTATCTAACGGTATTATAATGCCCGTTACTAAACCTTGCTCTATAGCGGTCTTAGTCTCTACTTCTATTGCGTTATTAAGGTTTAAATACCCCTAGTTAGTTCCTTTATCTTCCTTATTGCTATTAATTAATAAATACTCCGACTCTATTATTATTATTACTAATCTTTATCCGCACGTTGCTGTAATATCTTAATCTAGCTTATAGAGTTAATCTTGTTCTTTATCTAACTCTTTAGTTTCTTTAAGTCCTTTTAACTCTAGCTCCTATAGCCAATAGCTTGCGCCGTATTTAGCGTCTTTATAAATTTAGCATGCGTTATTATAATAAAACGCAAAACTTCTAATTAAACACTCTTTTATTCCTTATAGTATACTATTATCCCTTTATATATATATATCTTCTACTAGTCTAGTTCCCTTTATTGTATAGTAACTCTAACTATCTTTATAATCCCTAGCAAAATAACCTTATTTTCCGCAATTTATATAAGCTCCGTCTCTAAACCATTAACTTTACTATAGAGTCCGCCTAAACGTCTTCTACTATTAAGATCCCTAATTTGGCCTATGCTCCTTAGTCCTATAATTACTAGATCCTTAACCTTTAGGTTTCTATAGTTTCTTACTCTATCTTCTATAGGTTTCTTTAGTACCGCTTAGGTCTATTAGCTCTACGCTATACCATAGTTTCTAACTTAGCTTTAGTTATTACGTACTCTGCGCCTTATATAACTATAAAACTCTATTTTAACCTCTCTTAGTTTATTCCCTTTAGTAGATCCTATTATTAATCTTTATCGCTTAATTTATTAGTTCCCTTAGGGTATCCGCATCTTCTATTAGAATAATTACATCCTAAACTTTAGCCTTAAGTCCCTATTTATACTGTGCTATAAGCGCCTTATTATTCTACTTAACTTACATTACTAGCGTTTAGAACTACGTTATATACTTAATTGCTAAGGTTTATTACGTAATATCTTAAAGTTTTCTTTCTGCTGTGGTTATTGCCTCTAGGTCTCTAAATATTTATATAAGTCGCTCTATGTTGGTTTCATAAGGTGATATTACATATCTACAAGTTGTAGGTAGTATGATGATTGTTGTTCTATCTTCCTCTTACTTAAGGAAGGGCGAGGAGCTTAGGGCTCCTCGCCACGCTAGTGCCGCGGCGATACGTGACGGCAACTTGCCTTATATGACGGCAACTTGCCTTACGTAACGGCAACTTGCCTATATTCCCAATACTAGTAACTCTTCTTTTGCGGTTGCTATCTATATATATATACCGCTCGACTAGCGTAATAAATATTAATCCTCCTTATTTACTATTGCTATTATAATATAAGTCTCGCTATCCTAAAATGTGCCTCTTAGCACATAGTGCTTTCTTACTTAGGAGTCGCAGGTAGATATCTTGTTAGGAGGGCCGCTAAGGCGCTAGTAGTAAGCGAGCTAATAGCAATTTTTCATCCCAGGGATAGAAAATCCTAATTAGCTGGTTTAAGTTAGGGTCTATAGAATGTTATACTCCTACTCCCTTTTAACCTAACCTTTAACTTGTATATATAGAGTATTTGTATTAACAAACGTCTCTAGTGCCTTATTTAGGTTCGCCTTTATTATTATATCTACTAGGTTATCTTAGCTATTAATCCATTAAATCTTAAAGAGTTTTTAACGCTTATAGGATTACTAAAGTGCCATAATATTAATTATAAGGCGCTTTTTCTTTGTAGTACTAAGCTTAACTAAATACTTATAAAGGGAATATAAGTTGGTGTATACAATTATAGGGATAGTAAGAAGTTTAAGTTAATCTATAATTATCTTTAGGGTAGTTCTAATTGCAATTACTATATTAACTCCGCTAACTATTTTATATATCTCTAACACTAGAACGCTTTAAGTAACGCGCTTACTCTTAGTTAAGCTCTAGTAAATAAGATTACTATAGATTATAAAGTTATTCTCTCTAGTAGATTTATTTGTAATAATAATCTTATATTCTAACTAGGAGCTAAAATCTTTATTATTTATAAATAATCTATTAATAAATATAAAGAGCTTAGCAGTGGGAAAATTAATAGGTATATAGAGTAGTCCCTAATTAAGGTGGTTTATTTACTAAGAAAGACATTTATTTAGGGTAAGAACGTTATCCTTAGTTAGTTCCTGGTGTTAAGCGGTAATAAAAAGATTAAATAAAGCCTTAGGTTAATAAATAAAAGCAATATATACTCCGCAAGCGCGTTGCTCTACATATCCTTACTTTAGAGAATTAACATTAATAACGTTAATCTTCTTACCTTAACCCTTCTAGCGTAAAGTAATAAAATCCTTATTTAGGGCGAGAATACATCCATTAAAGAGTAATAGTATTATTAAATTAAGCTTTTCCTTTAGCTTTGCTATAAGATTTGCCTTTACTAGCTCGTCTTCTTTAAGAGCTAAGAACTAGTCGTCTCCTAAGATAATTGTATTATTAGCTTATATGCCAATAATTCTAAATAGAGTTCCTGTAATTATAATAAGGAAGCAGGGATTAAATATAAAAGTAGTTATTAAAAGCTTCTCTTTATAGTGCTTGCTATAGGTAGCCTACTAGTAAATTCCTACCTCTGCGATTCTATATAATGGCTTAAGCATAATTATAATTATATCTTTAGGATACTAGTGGCGAATTTACTCCGGAAGGTATGCTAATATTAAGCGCTAAAGGTGCGTCTCTAATTAGGTGTAGGCTTAAGTAATATCTTATAAATAAACCGCTATTCTATTCTTTATTAAGGAGGAAGCTAGCGTAATAATAACTCGCTAACTAGCTCGTTAAATTATAGGAAATTGCGTAAAAATTACCTTCTTACTATTATTGTTATAACCTTAGATAATAAGCCTTAATTTCTTAAATAGGGCGTTAGTAGCTTTGCCTTTAATCTTATTAACTATTCTTAACTTAAAGATGCAAACTTTATTAAACTTAGTAGGGTTATACTTCTTAAATTTAAAGACTCCTCTTATAATAAGACCGTTAATCTCCTA
>Ga0307515_10023884_pt1 | contig 10687 bp, 10 predicted proteins | sample 17_EM_MG_FD_194513 | JGI IMG/M metagenome (GOLD analysis project Ga0307515, IMG submission 194513) | Populus trichocarpa ectomycorrhiza microbial communities from riparian zone in the Pacific Northwest, United States - 17_EM | ecosystem: Host-associated > Plants > Roots > Unclassified | place...
AAAGCGTTTGATGCGGCCCTGATGCAAAAGCCTACTGCATGACCTCGACGCGCGGCGCTCTATTCCTCATCATTCGCATTTTCCGAGCGCAGGCCGGTATGGCGGCCGAAGCCGGTGACGTTGCGGGCGCCGGCCAGCAGCACCTTGGCGTATTCGGCCAGCATGACGCGCATTGCGTTCGGGTCGGAGAACCAGTTGCGGCTCTTCAAATCCGAATTGACCACGGGATAAGGGATGAACTCGATATCGGGATCGACATAGGAGAGTTCGGCAAGGCTTCGCGGCATGTGGTAATTGTTGGTGACGACGAGAACACTCCTGTATCCCCTCGTGTGGATCCAGTTGGAGGCCTCCTCGGCATTGCCGATCGTGTCGATCGCATCGTAGCCGATATCGACGCAGCAGGAGAAGAGATCGGCAGAGCCTTGCGTCATCTTGCGGATCTGCGCCGGCGTTGTCGTCGGGTGAACGCCGGAGATCAGCAGCCGCTTGCCGGCACCCTTTTGCAGCAGTTCCACGGCCTGGTCGATGCGCTGGTAACCGCCGGTCAGCACCACGATTGCGTCTGCCCGCGGCTCGGCCGGCGGCCTGAGCGTCGTGACCGAATCGGCAAAACGCAGGAAGCCGCCGAATACCAGGGCGATCGCCAGTATGCAGGCGAAGCCGCCCCAGCGCAGCAGGCGACGGAGCAGCCCTCGCCGCGGCGGCAAACCCGCCGGGCGCTCAAGCTCCGGGTCCTGACGAATCGGGTTTGTCGTATGGCCCATGGTCATGAATCGTGATTATACGCTGATTGCGGCGCAGAACAGACGCTTTCATGGCAAAACGGCATCGTCACGATCAACTTGCGATGCCATCTGTGCGCGTCGGATCCGAACGCAGTGTATCGATTTCGTAGATCGTCCGCATGACGGTCAGCCGCGCCGTGACGGTGGTCAGGAGCGCAATGACGATCATCGTCGCGAAGATGCCGGCATAACCGAGCACGCCGACGGAGAAGGTGCCGAAGAGTGCGGTCGCCTGGTCCGTCTGCGGGGTGGCGAGGGTATGGCTCTGCCAGAAGCCGGCGGTGGCGAAGAAGAGGGCAGCAAGCGCACTGCCGATCGCCGAGCCCTTGAGGCTGATCTTCAGGAAATGCTTCTGGAATTCGGTGGCGACGAAGGAGCTTTCGGCGCCGACGAAATGCAGCACTTCGACGACATGGCGGTTGCCAGACAGCGCGCCGCGCGTGGCGAAGACGACCGTGAGCACCATCGCCGTGAAGACCAGCAACAGGATGCCGGTGCCGATCATCACTGTCGTATGCGCCATCGACACCAGCCGGTCGACCCAGGTACGATGGTCGTCAAGGCTCGCCTGCGGGATGCTGTCCTTCAGAAGCGCCCGCATCGAATCGAAATCCGGCGGATTGCTCTCGTCGATGGTGACGATGACGAGGCGGGGAACGGGCAGATCCTTCAGATCGAGGCCGGGGCCGAGCCAGGGTTCGAGCAGGCGGGCGGTTGCCGCCTCGTCGACGATCTGGCCGCTCTTGGTGCCGACGAAGGTCAGTGCCAGGTCGCGCGCCTGCGTCAGCGCCTTTTCCATGTCGAAATTGTCGTCCGGCTTGATTTGAATGGTGATCTCGCGGGAGATCTGGCTCTCCCAGCTTGCCGCCGTTGAGCGCACCATGCTGACGCCGCCGAGCGTCAGGCAGGCGAGGAAGGACATGATCGCGATGACAACAATCAGCGCGTTGCCCTGGATGTTGGAGGGCGGCAGGATCGGCGCTGTCGGGCGCACGCGCATTTCCGGCCGCTTCTGCTGGACCGTGGCCGGCGCCTTCCCGCGATTTCTGGATGGGGGCTCAGTCATAGATATCGAGATGCCCATCTGAGAGGATCATGCGGCGGGCTTCCACCTGATCCATCAGGGCCAGGTCATGGGTGGCGATCACGACCGCGGTGCCGAGCCGGTTGAGCTCGAGGAAAAGATTGAGCAGACGTTTGGCCATCGGCGGGTCGACATTGCCGGTCGGCTCATCGGCGAGCAGGACTTCCGGCCGATCCATCAGCGCCCGGGCGATCGCGGCGCGCTGCTTCTCGCCGCCAGAGAGCACCGGCGGCAGCACATTGATGCGTTCGCCGAGGCCAACCCATTTCAGGAGTTCCAGCACGTCGGTCTTGTAGGAACTCTCATCCTTGCCGCGCACCCTGAGCGGCAAAGCGACATTCTCATAGGTGGTGAGATGATCGAGCAGGCGGAAATCCTGGAAGACGATGCCGACGCGGCGGCGCAGCAGCGGCAGTTCGGGGCGGGGAATATCGGCAATGTCGCGTCCGAACATGCGAATCAGGCCGCGTGTCGGCTGCAGCGACATGAAGAGCATCCGCAGCAGCGACGTCTTGCCCGCACCCGAGGGGCCGGTCAGGAACTGGAAGGATTTCTTCGGGATGTCGAAGGTCAGGTCCCGGAGGATTTCCGGGCCCATGCCATAGCGCAAACCGACATTCTCGAAGTGGATCAACGGGCAGCTCAGTCTGTTGTGGGTTTCACCGCATGACTTGTTAACCAACACCGTTAACAGCCGGTAAATTTTGCCGGAAAGACGCCCGTTTGATGGCAATCTTTGCGAAGCATTAACCATTAAAATTTACGACTGAGCAGGATTCGTTTCAATGCCAAGTTTTCCCAGGCAGCGAAACCATGTGGACATCTGCGAGGCAGCCATCATGGAAGCATCCTCCTTCAGCCGCCGGACGCCCGGCCAGGCCTATGATTTTCTCCCGCCGGAACCCCCAAGCCGCCAGCCGTACCGTGCTGCGCGTCCTGCCGATATTTCCGACGCCGAATTCATCACCATCGGCAAAGCCAGATCGCAGGAATTCAGCGCCAGAACGTATAATGACAATCGCAGGCGCATGGCGGCCGCGCAAGCTGCAAAGCCGCCGGTTTCGCTTGCGATGGCAGGTTCCGCCCTGCGGGTTGCGGAAGCCTGGCTGCAGCGTGCGTCGCTCAGGAGCTTCGCAGCGCTGGTGCTTGCGCTCGTCGTGCTCGTTTTCGGCCTTGCGGGCGGTTTTTCCGGTTTTTCCGGCTTTTCCGGTGAACGAGCCTATTCCGGATCACCGCTGCATTTCACCCATGTGACCGCGACGCCGCGCGAAGCGAACGGCATGCGCGTGCTCGTCATCAACGGCATCGTCGAAAACGAGAGCGGTACGACGCAGACGGTGCGTCCGATCCGCGCCGATCTCGTGACCGACGAAAGATTGACCGCAAGCATCGTCATCAATCCACCTGTTGATGTCATCTATGGTGGCCAGAGCAGGGGATTCTCAGCGCGGGTACAGCATGCCGGCGGGAAAATGCCGGAGGTCCGGCTTTCCTTCCTGCCGTAGAAGCACGGGCAGGCCATTCGTTGGCATTCCCGTCACAGGCCGCGCCAATCCCGTTAATTTCATCGCCGGCGAGGCTGTTTCAGGCCCGCAGATGTGCTAACGGCTTACCCTTCTTTTTCATGGAGCAAGCCCTTATGCCTGTCGTGCGCGGAAAAAACATCGAGCCGCTCTTCACCGCCGAGCAGATCGCCGAGCGCAATCATTCAATGGCGCGGGAGATCGCCAACGGCCCGACCCAGGACCTGCTCGTCATCGCCGTGCTCAAGGGCTCCTTCATCTTCGCCGCTGACCTGATACGTGCCCTGCATGATAGCGGGCTTGCCCCGGAGGTCGAGTTCATCACGCTGTCGAGCTATGGCATCGGCACGGTTTCGCAGGGCGTGCGCATCGTCAAGGATATTGACAGCGACGTGAAGGACCGCGACGTCCTGCTGATCGACGACATCCTCGAATCCGGCCGGACGCTGCTTTTCGCCAAGGAACTGCTGTTCGAGCGCGGCGCGCGCAATGTCACGATCGCCGTGCTGCTCGACAAGAGCGTCAAGCGCAAGGAAAAGCTGGAAGCGGATTATGTCGGCTTCGAATGCCCCGACTATTTCGTTGTCGGTTATGGCATGGATGTCGCCTATGCCTTTCGCGAGCTTCCCTTCGTCGGCGTGGTTACCGGGGATGCCTGAGCTACTGCATAATTCCTTAAATCGGAATCGATTTAAGGATAAAATTATGCAGCAATTCAAAGTGTTACAGCGTCCTTTGCGCGTCTGAAAGACGCGCGGCGCTGTAATGCTGTTCAAGACGGGTTGTTAACCATTTCGTCTATCGCTTCGTCATCTTTACCTATCGAAAAGGAAAGTCTGGTGATTTCCGTCGCGGGGCTGACGACGGAGCGATGCACATATGGCAAGAATTCTGATTACGGAAGACGAAGACTCCCTGCGGTCCTTCGTAGCCCGAGCCCTGCGGCTTGACGGCCACGAGACCGATGAGGCCGCCGATGGGGCCGAGGGCCTGGAGAAGCTCAAGGGCGGGGTCTACGACTTGCTGCTTTCAGATATCCGCATGCCGGTCATGGACGGCATCGAACTCGCCCATCAGGCAAAAGACGCCTTTCCGGGTCTGAAGATACTGCTGATGACCGGCTATGCCGAACAACGCGAACGCGCCGACGATCTTGCCGAAAAGATCATCGACGTCGTGGCCAAGCCATTCGCGCTTCCCGATATTCGCAAGGCGGTCGCCCGGGCGCTCGTCGCTTAAGGCGACTTACATCCAATGCGGGCAGCGTAAGACCTACTGGATGTCCAGCAGCCGTTCGAGATAGCGCCGTTCCATCTCCTGCGGCGGATTGTTGCCGAGCTTCTCGCGGATCGCCTCGAGAATCTCGCGCGCCCGCTGAACGTCGATTTCATCAGGCACTTTCACCTTGTTGTCACCGAAATCCGGCCCCTCGACCCGGCGCGGCCGTCCGAGCGGGTCGCGGCCGTTCTGGTCGCCCTGGCCCACTTGGCCGTTCGGACCTTGCCCTTGCTGGCCCTGCTGCGCCTGCATCATCTGGTTCATCATGTCGCGGGCGCCCTGGCGAAGCGCTTCCAGCGCGCGGCCCTGGCCCTCGACGGCCGGTTGGCCGCGGCCCTGGCCGAGTTCGCGGCCCGCACCTTCCATTTCACGCTGCGCCTGGCCAAAGCCGGGGCCGGGTTTCATGCCCATGTCGCCGAGGCTCTTCTGCAGCTCGCCGAGCTGTTTGCCGAGCGCATCCTGCTGGGCGCGCAGCTGTTTCAGCGCCTCGCGCAGCTGCTCGGCCGTCATCTGGTCGGAGGGCTGCTTACCCTGTTCGCCATTCTGGCCCTGTTGCTGATCCTGCGGCTCGCCGTTCTCTCCGGGGTTCATTTCGTCGAGCAAGGGATCGTTCTCGCCCATCTCAGGATCGCCGCGCTGCATGCGATCCTTGAGCTGCTGGTCGAGGCGGAAGGTCTGCTCCATCAACTTCTGCTGGTCGCGCAGGATCTCGCCGAGTTTGTCGATCTGCTTGCGGGCCTCGCTATTGTCCTTGCCCTGCTGGCCCTGCTGCGGGCGACCCGCCTGCAGGTTGTTCATCATGCGCTGCAATTCCGACAGCATCTGCTGGGCGGCGTCACGATTGCCGGAGCGGGCGAGGTTCTCGATCTGGTCCATCATCCGTTCCAGATCCTGCTGGCGCAGAAACTTCTGCGCATTCTGGTTCGGCTGCATCGGCGCGTTCTGCATGCGCTGGGCAAGCTCGCTCAAATAGTCCTGCATCGCCTTGCGCAACTCGTCCATCAGTTTCTTGATCTCCGCGTCGGAGGCGTTGCGGTTCAACGCGTCGGCGAGGTTCTGCTGGGCGTCGCGCAGTTTGCGCTCGGCAAGCGAAAGATCGCCGTCTTCCATGCCGAGGGCGATCTCCCAGAGATATTGGGCGGCATCCTTCAGTGCATCCTCGCCCCTGGCGAGCTTCATGCGCGTCAAGGCGGATTCCAGCAGCAGGTAGTTGGTGAGGCTGGGGATCGTTTCCTCGGGCCGGATGGTCAGCGCTTCGTTCAGCGCGATCGCCTGCGGCATCTTCCGGGTATCGAGCGCGAAAACCTGCCGCTCCTCGGCGACGGCCGCGGCGAGAGGTTCGTTGAAGGGACGTGATGGCAGCGTCATCTCGTGCGGCGGGCTGCGGCCGGTCTGGCCGGCGGCATCCTTGGCGATGAGGGTGATGCGTACGCGTTTGCCGGCAAGCGGATGTTCGGTCAGGTTCCGGCTGCTCACGCCCTTGGCGTCGCGAGCGTTGCGGCGGGGAATGTCCAGCCGGTATTCCGGCAGCGGATAGAGCGGTGTGGCCGTCGGATCGGTTTCGACAGGAAGGATCTCGGCATGGGCCTCCTGGACGCCGTAATCATCCTTGACGGTGAAGCCGATTTCGAGGGCGCCGTTGACGCTGGGCTTCGGCAAGCCGTCGAAGGCGATTTCCGGCGCCTTGTCGGGCAGCACATCAAAGCTCCAGCGACGGCCGTTGACCTCAAGCGCGCCGTTCTCCTCGAGCTTCATCATATGCGTCTGCGCGACGAGGCCCTGGCTGGCAGGCACAGCATTCGGCTGTTCGCTGCCTGACGCCGCCGTCTGCTGCGGCTTCGTGTCCGCCTGCACGGATATATCCTGAGCCTCGCCATTCGCCTTGCGGAACACGACTTTTTCGGCCGATTTTCCGCCGCTGACGCGCACGGTGAGGCTTGAAAACTGGGGAATGCCGATCGGCGCCTGTTCGCTGCCGTCCGCTGTCAGATAGACCGGCGCGCGCCCGGTATAGGAAGGCGGCGTCACCCAGGCGTCGATGCGCACCGTGGGATCGCTGACCACCTGCTCCGGTGCTGCCTGAAATGCGTCGGCGATCGAGCCACCATTGATCGACAGCGAATAACCGAAGGCGGTGACGAGCAGCAGCGCCGGAACGGCGCGAAGGGCGAAGCGGTCATGCGCGGCGATATTGGGCCGCGGCAGGCCGGCATCGAGCGCCGCGATCATTTCCGCCATGCGCGTCTGGTGTTCGCGCCAAAGCGCCCGGGCGAAGGGCGTATCGAAGGCCGGCTCGTCTTCCTGCACGGTGACCGGCTGGTGCGGCAGGCCGTTGCGCTCCTCGAGCATGCGGTCGGCTTCAGTGACTTTCGGCCAGCGCAGATTGCGGAAGGGAATGAGCGAGACGAGGAAGGCTGCGGCAAAGGCGATCAGCAGCAGGATGCGCAGCCCGTCCGGCACGCTGCGGAAAATGCCGAACCAGGAGGCGCAGAGATAGAAGGCGACGACCGAGAGCACCGGCATCAGAGGCGGCAGCAACTGCTCGAAGAAGAGCACGATGCGCGCAAGCAGGCGCTTTACCGTCACCAGTCGGGCAAGCGACGGGCGGAGCGCAAATGCACCTTTCTTCTGCCTTGAAGGGCTTGTCATCATCCGGTCTCCGCGATCTGGCGTTCTGGAACAGAGGGCGCTTCCGGCGATTGCAGGGCAATACGCTCGCGAACAAAAAGGATAACACTCTTTGTGGCGAAGGCGAGGGCGAGCGGCCGGTAATACCGGCTGTTCACGTTTGGTCGCCAAAAAGTGATTGCTTGATCAGTCGAGCCAGGCCGGAACGGAGTCGAGGCTGATCAGTTCGGCGTAGGTTCTGCGCGGGCGAATCACATGGAAATCACTGCCTTTGACCAGAACCTCGGGCACCAGCAGACGGCTGTTATAGGTGCCGGCCTGCACAGCGCCATAAGCGCCGGCGGTGCTGACGGCCATCAGCTCGCCGGGCTTCGGCATCGCCATTTCGCGGTCGAGCGCCAGATAGTCGCCGGTCTCGCAGACGGGGCCGACGACATCGGCGCGGATGCGCGGCGCATTGGCCGCCGAAAGTGTCACCGGGCGGATCTCGTGATAGGCCTCGTAGAGCGTTGGGCGGATGAGATCGTTCATTGCGGCGTCGACGATGACGAAGGTCTTCTCGCCGCCGTCCTTCACATAGAGGACTTCGGTCACGAGGATGCCGGCATTGCCGACGATCAGGCGGCCGGGCTCGGTGATGATCTTGCAGTTCAGGCCGCGCAGCTGGTTCTTGACGATCGCCGCATAGGCGTCCGGCAGTGGCGGCGGATTGTTGTCGTCCTTGTAGGGGATGCCGAGGCCGCCGCCGATATCGACGTGGTGAATGGCATGGCCGTCGGCGCGCAGCGTCGCGACAAGATCGTGCAGCAGCTTGAAGGCGTCGTCGAAGGGCTGCAGCTCGGTGATCTGGCTGCCGATATGCATGTCGATGCCCGTAACTTCGATGCCGGGCAGCCTGGCGGCCTGGGCGTAGATGGCGCGGGCGCGCTCCCAGGAGATGCCGAACTTGTTTTCCTTCTTGCCGGTCGAGATCTTGGAATGCGTCTTCGCATCGACATCCGGATTGATGCGGAAGGAGACCGGTGCGCGCTTGCCCGCGCTGACGGCGCGCTGGTTGAGGATTTCGAGTTCCGGTTCGGATTCGACGTTGAAGCAATAGATCCCGGCTTCAAGGGCGAAATCCATCTCGGACGGCGTCTTGCCGACGCCCGAGAACATGATGCGACTTGCCGGAATGCCGGCGGCAAGCGCGCGGCGCAACTCGCCTTCCGAGACGACGTCGATGCCGGCGCCGAGGCGGCCCAGCGTCTTCAGCACCGCCTGGTTCGAATTCGCCTTCATCGCGTAGCAGACCATGGAGTCCATATCGGCGAAGGCTTCGGAGAAGACGCGGTAATGGCGCTCCAGCGTCGCTGTGGAATAGACGTAGAAGGGCGTACCGACTGCCTTGGCGATCTCGGGAACGGAGACGTTCTCGGCGTGAAGGATGCCGTCGCGATACTCGAAATGGTTCACGGGCCTATGCCTTAAAGAAGCGGATCGAGAAGGAAGGGCTTGTCAATCGTGCCCGGCTGTTTCGTCGGCTTGGAGGAGTCACCTTCCTTGGTTGCCGCAGCGCTTGGCGGATCGAGATCGCCCTTGCGCCCGCATCCGGCAACGGCAAGGCCGATGACGGCGAGAACCGCCGTCAGGCGGATGAGGTGCGGCAAGCTCTTCTGCATGGATTTCCTCTTCTGCGGCATATGTTTGATATCTTCTTATCGAAGTTTATCCGCCTTGTGCACCCTGATTGTTGGGCGTCTTTCCGGCGCTACGAGAAGGGCGAAGCGGCTTCCGCTTCGCCCGATATGCTTTCAGTTGCGGGCGCGCCAGAAGGCGATCTGCTTGCGCACCTCGGACGGCGCCGTGCCGCCGAAGCTCTTGCGGCTGGCGACCGAGGCCTCCACGGTCAGCACGCCGTAGACCTTGTCGGTGATATCGGGGTGGATGGCCTGCAGGTCGGAGAGCGGCAGTTCGGCGAGATCGCAGCCCTTGCTTTCGGCGAGCGCCACGGCGCGGCCGGTCACATGATGGGCGTCGCGGAAGGGGAGGCCCGCTTCCCTTACCAGCCAGTCGGCAAGGTCGGTCGCCGTCGAATAACCGGAGCCGGCAGCGGCCTTCATGCGCGCGGTGTTGACGGTCATGTCGCGCACCATGCCGGTCATGGCGGCAATCGCCAGTTCCAGGCTCTCGGCGGCGTCGAAGACCTGTTCCTTGTCTTCCTGCATGTCCTTGGAATAGGCGAGCGGCAGGCCCTTCATGATCGTCAGGAGCGCCACCAGCGAGCCGTTGATGCGGCCGGTCTTGGCGCGCACCAGTTCGGCTGCATCGGGGTTCTTCTTCTGCGGCATGATCGACGAGCCGGTCGAAAACGCGTCGGAGAGGCGCACGAAACCGAATTGCGGGGTCGACCAGATGACGATCTCCTCCGCAAGGCGCGACAGGTGCATGCCTGCAATCGCCGCGATCGACAGGAACTCGATGGCGAAGTCGCGGTCGGAGACCGTATCGATCGAGTTGCGGGTCGGCTCGCGGAAACCGAGCGCCTTGGCCGTCATGTGGCGATCGATCGGGTAGCCGGTGCCGGCAAGGGCGGCAGCGCCGATCGGGCTTTCGTCCAGATGTTCGATGGCGTGGCGCACGCGCGAGCGGTCGCGGCCGAACATTTCGACATAGGCCATGCAGTGATGGCCGAAGGTAACGGGTTGGGCGGTTTGCAGATGGGTAAAGCCCGGCATGACGCTGTCGGCATGCTCTTCGGCCCGGTCGAGGAAGGCAGCGATCAGGCCGGTCAGCATCTGCTCGGTCTTCTGCAGCTCTTCCTTCACCCAGAGACGGAAGTCGAGCGCCACCTGGTCGTTGCGCGAGCGGGCGGTGTGCAGGCGGCCGGCAGCCGGTCCGATCAGCGTCGCCAGGCGCGCCTCGACATTCATGTGGATGTCTTCGAGCTGGCGGGAGAATTCGAAATTACCGCTTTCGATTTCTGACAGGATCGTGTTTAGCCCGTGAACGATCTTGTCCTTATCGTCTGTCGAAATGATCCCCTGATGGGCGAGCATCGTCGCATGGGCGATCGAACCGCGAATATCCTGCGCGAATAGCTTCTTGTCGAAACCGATCGAGGCATTTATCTCCTCCATGATCGCGTCCGGGCCGGAGGCGAAGCGCCCGCCCCACATCTGATTGGAGGATTTGGTGTCCGTGGTGCCGTCGGCCATGAAGGTGCCTGCCTTGAAGAATGCATGTCCTGGAGAATGAAATGACGACAAGAAAACCCTTCGGGCTGCCATCCCTGAAATGGATCGCGATAGCCGCCGTCGCGGGTGTCGTTGCCGGTGCGGCAGCGGTATACGTGAAGGAGACGGGGATTGGCAATGGCGGCAGCGAAACGGCGTCAGCAGAATGCA
>Ga0307515_10023885_pt1 | contig 10686 bp, 2 predicted proteins | sample 17_EM_MG_FD_194513 | JGI IMG/M metagenome (GOLD analysis project Ga0307515, IMG submission 194513) | Populus trichocarpa ectomycorrhiza microbial communities from riparian zone in the Pacific Northwest, United States - 17_EM | ecosystem: Host-associated > Plants > Roots > Unclassified | place...
ATATTAAGAAAGTATTTATAAGATATAGAGCACTAAGTAAGATTATATTAGATAGAGATTTAAGATTCGTAGCAGTATTCTAAGAGGTATTCTTAGCGGAGTAAGGAGTTTAAGCAGTAACTTCTACCGTATATTATCCGCAGACAGATAGCTAAACAGAAAGATTAAATTAGACGCTAGAACAGTATCTAAGGCATTATATCAATTATATATAGAACAATTAGGTATCGTTATTACCAGTTATATAGTTTATATACAATGCAACACCTTAAGAAGGAATAGGCACATTATTATTTAAGGCAAATTACGGATATAAGCTAAGGACATTATTATTACTAAGGTAAGCGAAGAAAACAAGTAGTATAGCCAAAGAAAGAATAAAGACGTTGATAAATCTTTATATAGACCTTATAGAATTAGCAAAGAAAGTATAAGAAAGAATAAAAAGATACTATAACGCTAAGAGATCTAAAGGACTAGATCTTAAGGAGGGAGATAAAGTATGGCTACTATATAAAAATTTCAAGAGTTGACAACTAAGTAAGAAGTTAGACTACGTTAGACTAGGACCTTTCGAAATTACGTAAAGGATTTTACCGGTTACGTTTAAATTAAACCTACTAGCTAAAATAAAGATCTACCCTATACAGCATATTGTAATGCTAGAGCCAGCACACGGGAATATTAAGCCACTAGTTTATAAAGTAGATACATATAGAGGATAGGAAGAAGATAAATAGTAAGTTTTAAAGATCGTTAGTTATAAGGACGTTAATAATAAAATATAGTATAAGGTTAAGTAAATAGGCTATACTAAGACTACCTAGGAGCTACTAGAGAATTTAAAGAATGCTATAGGAAAGGTATAGGAGTATCGGAAGAAATTAGGTCAGGCAGCATTAAAAAGGAAAGATCGCTAAAGAATAAGTTACCTAAGGGGGACCTAAGAAGAGTAGTTGCCGAACTACTCGGATCTATTTCCTTCTCTATTAAAAGAGAATCTGTTTTTTTATCGCTAAGTTCTTATAAACCTTATTCCACAAGTTTTTACTCCTTAGAATGTACCTTTTTACGCACCTTCTTAAGACGGATTAACCGAGCGGATACCGCAAGGCGAGAATTAAGGGCTCTTTGTTAAGCTTTAGCAGCCTCTCGTTTAGCATTATAAGAACGGCGTAGTTCCGCTAGAGCAATAGACAGTTTATTATCTAGCCGCGCAGCAGCAGATTAAATACGAGACTTTAAGATAAATTAATTAGGGAACTAGACGACTATTAAGAGTAATAAATCGCGTATATTTAGCATTAGAGACGGAGCGAACGTTATAGGACAAACAAATATTTGCTTTAATGCACTCTAAGTAAGAGGACGGTTATCGCGAAGATAGGTTTGCCAACGTAATATAAACTAACCCCTTTTTCGAACAGCGAGAATACGGAGACGGTATAATCTCACTAAGAGACAATATCGCAGCAACAGTGCAAGCACGACGAGCAGTCAAGGAAGAAGGAATTGCTTTAGGTATAATGAGCAATAATGTTAACTAAATTAATTAGACGGATATTATACCTCTAGTAAACGACCTAGAGATGTTTAGGATCTTTAAGGACGAAGATAGAGAGGAGGGAGATAGTGTTATGGACGCTTTAAGTACAATGTTATAACTACTAGGAGAGGAGTTAAAAGAAGCTAGTTGGTTAATTTAGGCACAGTCTAGGATAGAGCCGATAGAGCTATATAACGAGGAATAGTAACTAAGGTCACGTGGGGTAATCTGTATAATCTATACAATCTATATAATTTGTGATAGAGTAGATAGAGTACACGTATATTATATATAAGAAGGATTTTATAGGAGTACGGTTGTGTATTTAAGGACCCTCAGTCCCTACCTAGATAGTTCCTTCCTTGTAGTGATTCTTAGAATATAATTAGAGTTAATCTATTAGGCAACTACTCCACCAGTTGTTATTCGTTGTTGACTTTTATACTTGCATTTCCTATATACCTAGCCCAATAACGAGCCTATCGTAGTTCCTGCTACAAGGTTCCGTTACAGTAAAGGGCACTAGGTTATTAGAGTACAATAATATAAATATTAGTGTATTGCGCGGGACTAAGGAGTGTTTAATTAAACACTTTGTATTTTGTTATAGTAATATATACTAAATTTATAAGGACGCTAAGTATAGCGTAAACTATTGGCTATAAGAGCCAGAGTTAAAAGGACTTAAGGGAACTAGAGAGTTAGATAAAGAATAAAATTAACTCTATAAGCTGAATTAAAATATTATAGTAACGTATAGATAAAGATTAGTAATAATAATAATAGAGTTAAAGTACTTATTAATTAATAGTAATAAGTGTGACGGCTCGAACCATTGAACAAATATCTCAACAGAGACTTGAATAAATGCTTGCAAGATGAAGCGAACGAATGCTATATTACGAAGATATTAAGCTAAGGAGCAAGAGAAGGTGGTGAGGCGACGTCTATATACACATGCCAAGTCTTACGCGAACCCCTGACTAGGTGACGCGCTCCAGCGCCGTCACAATAAGGAAGAAAAAGGGACTAACTAGGAGTACCTAAACCTTAATAACGTAATAGAAGTAGAGACTAAGACTACTATAGAACAAGGTTTAGTAACAGGCATTATAATACCATTAGATATAGTATCTATTACTTTATAAAACGGAAGGAGTAATATCTAAAGACAATTAAGTAAGTAGATAACTGCTAGTGCTAATATACCACTTAATAAAGGCAAAAGGCTAAAGGCTTAAGATTCTTAAGATAAGATAAGATAAGATATACCTAAGGACCTATAACGGAAGGTAACTAATAGGAAAGGGCAGTAGCTTAGTTTAAAGATAAATAAATAAGTTTAGGATAAAGATCCCTAGGGAGCTAAGAATTTAAAGAATAAATAAGGTCTATAGCAATTCTAGGTAAACGCAGTATTTAGCCTAAAGGTTAAAAAGTTAACACTGTAATTAAGAAGTAAGAAGACTTTAAGGATCTAACTATAAGACGCAAATAATAAGAAAGTATAGGTAAGTTTAGGTAATAAATTATCGCATAGTAAGAATAGAAACTAGACTAAAGATCTAGCATACTAAGATATATAAAGGACAGAGCACCTGTATAAAAAGTTATAAATAGGCTAAAGGTAGGAATGCCGAGAGCTAAGTAGTTAGATAAACTAGAATAAGAAGAGGATCTAGGGATTCTAACTAGATTCGCAGAATAATACACTAAAGGTTATAACAATATAGTAATAAAAAGATACTTCTTTACGGACAAGTTATATATACTTATTAAGCTATACTAAAAGTGGTATAAGCAATAAGGAAATAATAAGTAGGAAGATTTCTATATGTGGTTAGATGAGAAGGTTATACTAGATTAAGCACTATTTAAGAAGCAGATAAGTTATATTAAAGGGGCGTTAGTTGTAATATTAAAGAATCTAGAAGAACAGGCTATAGACTAGAGAGAAATAATGCAAATATTAGTACTAGGTAATAATATAGTAGTATTTAGATTAACATAAGAGAGATTTAAACTTAAGGATAAAGATAAACCAAGAGTTAACCTAAAGCACCTAGCGTATTATATATTGGCATAGATTATATATATAGATAATACGTGCAATATATATAGGACACCTAAGGATAAATATTACAAGTATTTAATAAGGATGTATTAGATAACAGATGAAAAACAGTATAGAGATACTAAGTATATATATAGATGGCACCTAGTAGAAGTTTAGGAGTTAGGTAACTTAATACTTTAACTAGAAAGATTCCTTATAGAAGAATGCCTAGATAAACAATAATGGTAGAAATGTCCTAAGAATATATATCTATGGCATATAGAGGAAGAGAAGTAAACTAAGTATTAGCCTAAGGAGGACTAAGTATAATTAAGAAATAATAGCCAATAGTTAAGAAAAGGGGAGGCCTATAGGACTAAAGGGAGCTAGTAGTAGAGCCTTAGACCCTTAAAGGAATTATAAAACAACACCTAAATTTATAAGTTAATTAGCAAGATTAAAAGATTAAAGCGCTAGTGGATAGTAGAGCAATAAGGAACTATATATTACTAACAGCAGTTAAAAGAATAAGGTTATTATATAGATAAAAAGAATACCTATACCTATTAATAATAATTTTAGGAGATCTAATAGCCTACGGAGGAGGCATTATTAATCTTAAAATAGGACCTATTTAAATAACTATTAAAGGAAAACGAATTAAGATATCTTTTAATATCCTATTATTAGGAAAGGACAAGGCAATACTAGGAATGCCTTAGTTATAAGAATACAATCTAAAGATGAATTAGGTTATAGGTTGGGTTAATATTAAAAATACTTAATAATATAGAACGCAATAACAGACTAAGATAATATAGTACTAAGTTAGAGCAATATAAAAGGAGACTGAATAAGGCTTAAGTTATATACTAGGGAGATACTATAAGTACAGCAAAAAGTTATAGAGCCTAGAAAGTAAAAAGCTATTAAAATATATAGTATAGGACTATAAGATAGAATTAGAACCAGAAATAAGTCTAAGGTTCTTTTTAATCTATAAGCTCACTAAAACCAAGTCAGTAGCACTTAAAGAGTTTATTTAAAAGAACTTATAAAAGGGATATATCAGACCATCGCAATTATTAGTAGGATATTTAGTACTATTTATCCTAAAGAAAAATAGAAAACTTAGGATGTGCATTAACTACAAATAGTTAAATAGCATTACTAGGAAGGATAGGTATCCTTTACCTTTAATTAGTGAAATCTAAGATAAGATTAGTAATGCGTAAATCTTTATAAAGATAGATCTAAAATAGGTATACTATTAGATTAGGATTAAGGAAGGCAACAAATAAAAGGCAGCCTTTAGGTCAAAGAAAGGACTGTATAAGCTATTAGTAATATAGTTCAAACTTATAAACATACCCATAACATTTTAAAAGAGAATTAACAGTGTGTTAGGAGAACACCTTAATATTATTATTATCTACTTAATAAATAAGGAAGAGCATAGAGAATACATTAAATGGGTCTTAAAGAGACTATAGGAAGAAAAGATACCAGTAGTAAATAAGAAATACGAGTTCTTTACTAGGAAGACCAATTTTATTAAATTTATTATTAAACTAGGTAAGATTAGTATGGACCTAAAGAAAGTTAAAGCTATAGTAAGCCGGTAAGAACTAGAGAACGTTATATAGTTAAGATTATTCCTAGGGTTTTATAACTACTATAGGAGGTTTATAGCACAGTAGTTAAAAAATATTAAGCTATTTACAAGACTTATAAAAAAGGAAAAACTATAGATATGGGGTAGTAAATAAAGGAAGCTATTTAAGGAACTTAAGGAGCTATTTACCCAAGATTTAATCCTTAAGATCTACTAACTAAAGCTAGATACGGTTATAGAAACGGACGTATTAGACTTTATACTAGGAGTATGCTTACTATAGAAGTACTAGAACGCATAGCATCTAGTAATATACTATAGTTAAAAGATAACACTACTAGAACTAAACTATAACATTTATAATAAGGAGTTGTTAGGTATAGTTATAGTACTTAAAGAGTAAAGAGAATTCTTGCAAGGCACAGAAAAACTATTTATAGTTAAAATAGACTATAAGAACCTAATAGGGTTCCTAACTACAAAAGAACTTAATTATAAATAAGTTAGATAGGTAGAAATGCTTACAGAATATTATTTTAAAATTTAGTATACTAAGGGTACTAAAAATATAAGAGCAGACGTATTTAGCAGAAAGGCAGAATTGCAAAATAATAAAAAACTATTAGGCGCAATGGTACGCAGAGATAAAGATGGATTAATTAGGTATAATTATCCCAAGATTATAGTAACTAAAGAAGAAAGCTAGACCTATAAGACACCTAAGAGTATATAGGCATAAAGAATATAAAAAGCACAGGATAAAGATCTAGACTTAGAACAATATAAGTACTAGGAGGCTATATATATACTAAAAGAAATTATAAAAGAGTTTATAAGAGAATTTTATAAGGGAATAACTTAAGGACATAATAGAGCTATAGGCTTAGTGTTAAGACTTTAAGAGGAGTATATTATTTAAGGAATCTGGGGACTAGCGAGATAAGTTATAAAAGAATATCTAGATTGCTAGAAAAATAAGCCAATAAGGCATAAGCTATATAGAGGGCTATAACCTATTAAAATGCTAAAAAGACTATAAGAAATTATATTATAGGACTTTATTATAAAGTTACTAAAGTTAAAGAACCCTATTACTAGATAGGATTATAACGCAATCCTAGTAATAATAGACAAGCTAGATAAGTAAGGCTACTTTATAGCATGTATAAAAGAAATCTTAGTAGAGGATATAGCTAGAATCTATATTAAAGAAGTATTTGTAAGGCATAGAGCACTAATAAAGATTATATTAGATAGAGATCTAAGATTTATAGTAGCATTCTAGGAGGTATTCTTAGCCAAATAAGGAGTTTAAGTAGTAATGTTAATAGCATATTACCTATAGACAGACAGTTAAACAGAGAGACTAAACTAAACATTAGAATAGTATTTAAGGCATTATATTAATTATACATAAAATAATTAAGTATTATTATTACTAATTATACAGTTTATATATAACGCAATACTATAGGAAGGGATAAGCATATTACCTTTTAAGGCGAATTACGGATATAAGCTAAGAATATTGTTATTACTATAATAAGTTAAAAAAAATAAGTAGTATAGCTAAGTAAAGAATAGAGAACTTAATAAATCTTTATATACACCTTAAAGAAATAGCTAAACTAGTATAAGAAAGAATAAAAAGGTACTATAATGTTAAGAGATTTAAGGGACTAGATCTTAAGGAGGGAGATAAAGTATAGCTACTATATAAAAATTTTAAGAGTTAATAACTAAGCAAGAAATTGAACTATATTAAACTAAGACCATTTATAATTAAAATAAAGATCTTAGAAGTTATATATAGACTTAACTTACTAAAGAAAATAAATATTTACCCTATATAGTATATTACAATACTAGAGCTAGTATATAGAAATATTAAGCTATTAGTTTATAAGGTAGATATATATAGAGAACAAAAAGAAGACGAATAAGAAGTTTTAAAAATCATTAGTTATAAGGACATTAATAATAAAATATGGTATAAAGTAAAGTAGATAGGCTATAAAGAGACTACCTAAGAGCTATTAGATAACCTAAAGAATGCTATAAAAAAGGTATAGGAGTATTGGAAGAAAATAGGTTAGGTAGTATTAATAAAGAAGGATTACTAAAGAATAAGTTACCTAAGGGGGACCTAAGAGGAACACCTTCTAAGGTATTTAGAGCTGTTTCCCTCTCTATTAAAGGAGAATCTATTCTTTTATTACTAAGTTCCTATAAACCTTATTCTATAAGTTTGTATTCCTTAAAACAAACCTTCTTACAACCCTTTTTAAGATAGATTAACTAAGCGGACGCAGCCAAATAAGAATTAAGAGCATATTATTAAGTAGCAATAGCTTCTTATTTAGCGTTACGGGAATAATAAAGTTTAGCTAGTACTACTAACAACTTATTATTAAGTTTTATAGCAGCAGATTAAACCTAAAACCCTAATAGCAATTAATAAGGGTACTTAAAGACTATTAAAAGTAATAGGATATATATATTTAGCGTTAGAAACGGAGCGAACATTATAGGACAAATAAATATTTACTTTAGTGCACTCTAAATATAAAGAGGGTTACTAAGATAAAGGGCTTACTAACGTAATATAAACTAACCCCTCTTTCGCACACCAAGAATATAGAGATGGCATTATTTTAATAAGAGATAATATTGTAGTAATAGTATAAGACTAATAAGCTATAGAAGAAAAAGAAGAAGCTTTAGGTATAATAAGCAACAATATTAACTAAATTAATTAAATGGATATTATACCTCTAGTAAACAACTTAGAGATATTAGGGATCTTTAAGAATAAAGATAAAGAGGAGGGAGGTGGTGTTATGGACGCTTTAAGTATAATATTATAACTACTTAGAGAAGAGACAAAAGAAGCTAGTTAGTTAATAAGGGTATAGTCTATAATAGAACTAGTAGAGCTATATAACAAGAAATAGCAAGTAAGGTTATATAATATAATTTATAAAATCTATAATAGAGCATATAGAGTAGACAGAGTAGATAGAGTAATAACTTTCTTAGGAGTATAGATGTGTATTTAAAGCACCACAATCCCTACCTAGATAGTTCCTTTCCTTATAGTAAATCTTAAAATATAACTAGAGTTAATCTATTAGGCAACCACTTCACCAATTATTATTATATTGTTAACTTCTTATTTACCTACATACCTAGCCTATTAGTGAGTCTACCGTAGTATTTCCTATAAGGCTTTAATATAGTAGAAGTTACAAAAACCTAGAAATAATTATACTCCCTTTACGGTCCATAGGGATGCCTACTAGTTAATTACGGCCATTTTCTCCAGGTCGGTCTTAATTCTATATATACTAATAATAAATCCTAAATACTTCATACGCTTAATACTAAACTCTAACTTCTTAATATTAGCCTAGAGGTTAGCCTTATAGAGCTGCTATAGGACTTTATAGACATACTCCTCGTATTCTAGCTCATTCTTAAAGTAGATTATAATATTATCTAGGTAGGCCGTATAGAAGTCGCTAAGGTAATTAAAGAGTATATTATTTATATATCGCTAGTACGTAGCCAGTCCGTTAGTTAATCTAAAAGGAAGTACCTTATACTTATATATTCTATAATAGGTCTAAAATATAGTAAGATCCTTAGACCTAGGGTTTATCCTAATTTGATAGAAGGCCTAGCGGATATTAAACTTTATAAAGACCTTAGCTCTACTTATTTAGGCTAAAGTCTTATTAAGTAGAGGTAGCGGATAACGGCCCTTATAGGTTATATTATTTAGCTTATAGTAGTTAATACAGAAGTAGACTCCTCTATTTAGTTTTTTAGTAAAGAGAATAGGTAAGGTAAAAGAGGCTTAGCTAGGCTTAATAAAGCCCTTATTTAGGTTATTAATAAGGTACTACTTTATAGCCTATAATTCAGCAGTAGACTACTAGTAAAGGGGGCTAAAGCTAAGGGTGTTTTCCTTATCTAGCTTAATCTCAATCTTATAGTCGTACGGTTAGTAAGGCGGGAGTATATTAGATGCTGCCTTAGAGAATATATCCTTAAATTTCTAGTGTTAATAGGGTAGTTTCTATTCTTCCAGCTCCTTATTATAAGCTCGCTTTCCTATCTACTAAGTTCACTTTCCCTTTCCTTCATTATTTAATCAATTTTATATAAGCTAGTAGTAAAGGTAATAGTATTAAGTTAGACTAAGTTTTAGTAGAATCCTACAGCACTAATATAATAGATATTAACTAGTAGGAGGTCTATAGGTTTCTTTACGGACTTTTATTAGGCCGTATTTTACGGTATAGGGTTTATAGTCTTTCTTAGCTTATATTCCATCTTCCATAGGTTATCCTTCCAGTCTATTAGTTTAGTATATTATCTAGTATACCTAGCTTTCCTTTATAGATGTGTAGGGCCTAAGGTTTCTATAAGGGACGTAGCTAGGTTATTACTAACTTCCTAAGTCTTTAGTGTAGGTGGCGTAATATAAGTAAACTAAGGGCGGTGTAGTATATGGATCCGTTGCTAATTAAACTATACGTCCTTCTTAAAGGCTAGTCCCTATGTATAGTATTAGCCTAATAAATAGTATTAATCTAGGGCTGTATAAGGTTTTCCATTATAATACTAATTTCTTTTATAAAGGAAGGGGTTAGGGGTAGGGTTTTAGGCCAGATAAGCCGTCTTCTCCGTATATTAAGCTGTAAACCTAAATAGGCTAGCCATTTTCTCCCTAAGATTATATTATAGCTTCTTAGGTCCGTAATAATAAAGGGGACGTTATATTACCTTTATTTATTAACATAAAGGTAGATCCGTAAGATAGTTATAATAAGTGGCCCTATTTATCCGTTATACCCGCGAATAGGAATTAGTTTAGGTAGTTCTTTAAGGGGTGCATTTAAAAAGTCAGCTAGCTTTACGGCATACTAGGTGTCTATTAAGGTAAAGGTATTTACTCTAGAGTTAGCTAAAGTAGAGGTTAAAACTTAATATCTATTACGGAATAAAGTATAAGGGATAGTACAGATTCTTCCTCTAACTAGCCGGCTTAGATTAACATATAACATATTAATCTCTTTTAACCCTAGAGAGGAGTCTTCCTCTAGGGTTTCTCTTTTTCCAACTCTATACTATCCTCCTAAATTAATAAAACCTTATTTATCTTTACTACTATTAGGCAGTCCTTTATAAAGTGGTCTTTTTAACTCTATAAAAAGCAAGCTCCCTAATTACTAAGAGCTTATCTATAAGGGTTACTGTATATAGGCTGAGTATATACTGGGCCTATAGTAGGACTAGCTATATAACTAGCTGCTAGATAAACGGCAGGCTAAACGGTTAGTACTATAGGAGTTGCGGGTTGTATTAACGTACTACAGGCCGTTCTTATAGTACTTACGGCCTAGTTTAAAAGGTTTCTAGTTTTTAATTAATCTAAGTGTGCCTTAATTTAATAGAGGCCTA
>Ga0307515_10023887_pt1 | contig 10686 bp, 3 predicted proteins | sample 17_EM_MG_FD_194513 | JGI IMG/M metagenome (GOLD analysis project Ga0307515, IMG submission 194513) | Populus trichocarpa ectomycorrhiza microbial communities from riparian zone in the Pacific Northwest, United States - 17_EM | ecosystem: Host-associated > Plants > Roots > Unclassified | place...
CACCATCTCATTATTTATCCTTTTCAGGCTTATAGCTTGATAGCAGGTCATTTTGTTGGACCTTCAGAACCTGCTCTTGGTTGTACTTTGTACCTTTCCTTTATGTCTAGTTAATGCTCCAAAACTTTGAACTTATATAAACTCTTGTATTAAGACAATTCAATTATATTATGAAGTTGATTTTGTTGTTAATGCTGCGTTGAACTCTGATTGAGTTAGGATAAGTTTGTTTGTAAGTTTGGGTTCGCATAGGTATGGAACCTTGGAGGGGAACCTTGCCTATGTGCCGGTCATGGATCCGGGATTCGGGTCGTGACAGAAGCTATCGAAGGAAGTTCACGTGTATGTGAATGAGGATCCACTTACGCCACCACTCAAACTTGTTCTTCCTAAAGACTTGTCTCAGAAAATTACCCAGTCCTTAAATCAGGTCTCACTCTAGCGTAAAAAACTTTTTTTTTTGGGTAGAAATCATGTTTTATAAAATTTGATTTTTTTAAAATTAATTTTTTATATTTTTAAATTTTTTTAACGTGGTGGTGTCAAGAATAAATTTTAAAAACTAAAAAAATATTATTTTTATATACTTTCAAACAAAAACACACTTAAAAAAAATAACTATTTTATAGTATCAAACACCATCAAGCACCATCTGAATCCGCTGATACAGGAGTTCTTATAGATAATGATTTTTATAGAAAGTGTGATTACTGCGTGAATGGCTATATTATGATTGAAGAGATGGTTTGTGGGTACAATACTAATTAAATTAAATACTTAAACTAAGTAAGAAACAAGTAATTAGAATCTATTTATATCTCAATTTATATTAATACTGAAATCTTTTATAGAAAAAAAATTCTAATTGAAAAACTTATAACTAATAGAACCCATTTAATATTAGAATTCTTAAATGGTACAATACTAATTAAATTAAAATCTTAAACTAAGTAGGAAACAAGTAATTAGAATATAAAATTAACTAGAAAAACAATTAAAACCGAAAACAATAACCTTATGCTTCAATAACTTTTGAAATAATTGTTCTATGTCAAATAGCTGGAGTTGTGTTTATAAGTTTATTTTCCAATGCTCTGTGCATATATCAAGTTAAAAAGAAATTCACGATTCCAAACAGATCTTATAGTTTATAAAACTTCAAGCTATTTTTTTTTATAGTGAAACTTTAAGCCAGGTTTGAATCTTTTTTACATGTGGATTATTTAGTCATGAAGTTATTAAAAAAAACTCACACAAAAATTGGGTTTTTTTCATGGGTTATGTTCCTGGGATGAGATGTGTAGACTTTAATATAGATTTTGTGTCCAGACTTACTTATTCTTTAAAAAACAAGTTCCTCGTTAAAAGAGAAATTCTCTCATATTTAAATCAATAAATATAGAAGAAAATGTAATGTACAAGAGAAATCACAAGCAAGAGAAAATGCATATAATGTTTAAAAATATTTAATATGACAGCCGTATTTAATTTTTATCATGTGTTTTAATAACAATTAATTGATGAAAATATTAGTATCTATCATTGATTGTATTGTTTGACTTTATTATTAATAAAGAGGTCTGTAATTGTCAGCAACATATTTACAAAAAAATAACCTTTGCTGGAATTTATGAAAAAAAACTATTATTTATTTGAATTTATTTAATCGAGTGTCTTTTTTTTTTTACAATCACTATTATGTCTATCTATATCGGTACTTTTTTTTTTTTATCTGGTTCGTTTGATTTATTAAAAAGAATTTCACTATAAAAACAGGTAGCATTTTCTCACTTTATACTTTTTTTTAGTATTATAAATCATTCGATTGTTTATTAGTTACCCAATTCATTTGCGTAACGGTACGTACCACTCGTTTGAGAGGGCAAACTCTGAACAGTTTAGCACCTTCGGATGATTTGGTTAAGAAGATCAGCACGAACGTGATGGGTCTGCTTAAATCTGACGAACCGAGCCAGGCCGTTTTCCAGGTTTGGTCCAGACTTATGACTAGCCTCCATTTTTCCTTGTCATTGCTGCTCAGGCTCACTTCTCTGTTGGGTTTGAGCTCGATAACTAAGTTTTAAACCTGTTCAGCCCATACCATTAGATGATAATTTTCTCTTCTGAGTTGAAAATTTCCACTTTCTTCCTTTATTTTATTCAGGGATGAGAGTGACTGTCTTGACAGTAGAATCTGAGGTCGAGACGACGTGCGAAGATAAAATTGCACGCTCCTAGATGCTAACGGCTAGACTCATCTGGGCGGCTGCCTCTGCCTCAGTCACGTTCGCCTTGGGACTTGAAAGGCCAAATAAACAAGGGGAATGCTAGCGTTTCGGCAATTTCTAGAAACCTTCTCCCTTTACAAGAAGCCACGTACTAAAAGTTACGGATAATCGTTTTTTTTTCCCTTTCAAACTCAAATATGGTATCAAAAATTAGGAATAGCACATTTAATAATAAAAAAAATAATTAACACACACACATGAAGCGTGTGTGTGTGTATATATATATATATATATATGTATGTATGTATCATATTACATTAAAAAAATATAAATATTTTACAGATATATTTATATAATATAAATATATATTTTGAATTAAGTTCAAACAAGAGTTTTGGATAAGATAGATCAAGTTTAATAATATTTATATTCTACATATTATTTAAAAAATAATTATATATTCGAGTCGAGTCAGGCTTACTGAGTTTATATTAAATTTTCATCTTTATCAATTAAAAATCCAACTCTTAAAAAAAAAAAAACATAAACCTTTCCATTCCCAACAAACAAAAATCTCCATGAGAAAAAAACCTTTTTTTCCCTTGGAAAATGCTTTTGCAGGACAGATACTTTTCAATCAAAAGTTAAAACCAAATCATTCAACAAACCTTCAAACGAGTTTTAGAAATAAATAGAAATAAGAATTCTTCAGATTGATTTTAAAAGTGTTGTGGAACTCAGTCTGAAGAACTCGAATTGAGAAACTAGCTGGATATGATGTTTTACGAAGAGGTTTATTGAGTGCTAGATCGGAAAAGAAAAGGGAAGTGATACATCGAGAGTTTCTCCTTTTCGCTTCCTTTTCATGTGCTAGATCGGAAAATCCCCGGTATCTGACTCTGCTTTGCTTTTTTTTTTTTTAGTTTTCGATGAAATTTCTAAATTGGTGCTCATCTGTGTTCCATTTTAGAAAAAATTGAAAGGAGAGGAGGTAGGAAGCATAAACCTTATGGAACACATCCCTTTCATATCATATTAGCATCTTGGATTTACAGTTAGATTTTGATCTGAACTTCAAATCTTTCAATATATGTTTTATACTAGTCTATATAAATAATTTTAGATATTTAAATAATCACACACTTCAAAATTAATTCTAGCATGGCACCCTTCCGGCTCTTCAATAATCACACTCTTCAAAATTAATTATAGCCGTTGTTGAAGAAAAAAGAACTCGATAAGCAGAAAACGAGTTGAAGTTTTGTGGTCAAATTAGAGACCATTTTTTTCTCAAAAAGAAAAAACTCGGAGAAGCCCTTTTTCAAACCTTTTATCTTACAATATTATTTTGAACATGTATTAACATTTCTCTAATATTTTTTTTTATTCCTTCTAAATGCAAATAAAAAAGTATTTTTTTCTGTGGTATTAATCAAGATATATATAAGTTATTCTGAATATTCACGTTAATAAAAAAAAAATCATGCTTCTCCCTTTTTCCATCTTAAAAATGTAACCTTGAACATGACCCTAAAAATTAGCCAATCCATCTACAGCATTAGAGCATATTTTTCATTTTTTTAATTCGGAAAAATATCATGCCGCTTAAAAAAATTAAGCATTTTTTTTAAAAGAAAATTGTACCAAAAAATAAAAACCGGGACATATGGTAAGAAACTGAGAGCCGGAGGTACAAGTAAAAGTGAGTGAAGTTTTAAGAGCATTAATCATTCTGCGTTACTGATACAATGGCTTATAATTGCAAGAGATCGCCTGTACTGGTTAAAGTTACATGCTCTATTGTATATCTTTTTGAATTGAAGTTTCGTTACTACAATAATTTATTATACTCACATAATGTATCAAATGAGTGTAACTTTGAAATCATTAAAAGAATAATTTAGTTTCAGTTAATATGTGAATTAATCTAAAAATATTTTTTAGTTAAATAAACAAAATACAACAAGTGTTCGATAAAATACAAAAAAAAGAGAGTTAAATTGATACTTTTATAATCTTTTTTATTCTATGGTAATTAAATTCAGCTCTATCATGGTTATAAATTAGATGGATTAATCCAGATCGTTAAAAAAACCAAAATAACATCAATCAACGAAAGTTATTTTTCAAGCTAAACTGATTTTAATTAAATTATCGAATGACCTGTAAGGTCAACAAGACAAACCATGATAAATTTAAGTTTATTTTTTAACATCCAGGCCAAGCAATGAGCGGGTCAACCAAGTTTCTGGTCGACCTGCCAAGCTGGGGCTGTTTTAACAGATGTGATTTATTCCTGTTCTCCCTCCCGTGAAAGAATTTTCACCTTTCGTAAGTGCTGAACAATTCCTCAGTCCTCACATCGGAAAAAATGACCAAGGACACTTATTTCGCGAAACACTGCAAAATTTGTGAAAGGAAAGGATATTGGAAAATTCATACGATTCAAGTTATTCATATGATTTCCACTTGTTGATCACTTCAATTTGAAGGGATTATTACTGCTTTCAAGTCCACGTGAAAAGGTCAATATTATGTACTAGAAAATCACTGCTCAAATCCAAATAATTCAGATCCAAGAGGTACTGGCGGAGTGGTTAGGCGTGTTTTTGTTGTTTATGAGGTTTGGGGTTCGATCTCTCTCTTTATCTGTCGCTGATCTCTTAAGGAGTTCTTATCACCCGGAACGAGGATTAGTCTGAGCGAAACCTAGAATACCCTGTTTGACGCCCAAGAAAAAATTCAAATAATTCAGACAGTTCATAAGACCACCAGTTATGAGAAAAACTCTGACCCCTGTGCTAGGATTCTCGTGCCGAAAGTATATTAAATGTCAGAGGATCTGCTGGAAGGACTAAACACTTTCCACGATGAAAACTATTCTGTCTACTGTTGCTTTTTTATGCACATAAACAGGGTTATTTGTAAACAAAACTGAAATGACAAATTTGATAAAATAATACAATTATACTCTTGTAAACAGAAACAAACTGTAAAAGTCATGTTTTGCTACTGTATATAAAATAACACAATTTTTCATCAATTTTGTTTGGTATTCTATAAATATTTCTAATTAACTGTGTTAATTTTTCTTATTAAAATTCCATAAACAGACAATAGCTATCATGCTTTTTCGTTCTAAAGATGCGGTTTTCACAAAGCAAGATCTTAGTGTTCATTACGATGTAGACAAAAAAGCCATTGAAAAACAACTACTGCTCCACCTTCCCAGGGCCCATTTTTAGCACGTAGTGGCGTAATTCACAAGCGAATATCAACAATCCATCATCAGAATATTGCTTTGAGAGGTTCGAATTCAAAAAGGAAACGCAAGGGGGGGAAGAGTAACAAACTGACAACGCAGAATCAAAGCAAAGGTGTATTTACATTGTAATTTGCAAATTTACTATCTTGTAACATACTCTGCACAACTCGATTTTGTACAAATTGCCCTGCATAATCCGCTCATTGAAATACAAGGATGTAAAAAGAAAGGAAAAAAATCCGATTCTCGCTTTGAGACTCGTTTCTTACAGCAATACAGAGGACAGATAACAATCGACCCATGACCTCCTTCCTAAGCAGTAAAGTCTAAAAAAACCCCTCATTATTCTTGTCAGCTCATTTTACTTACAAAGATGCATCATATTTTTGACATACAAAAAAACCCTTTAAACATTATTTACACTGGCAAAAGATCCCTCAGTTTGCCTTTCATGAGAATCCCAAAATCCCTCTCATAACTACGTACCAAAATGATCTGTTTTAGCTTCTTTTTTTGAACTACGTATTTCGAGGGGAAACGGGGTTCTTAAGCCAAAGCAGGAACGCTGCAATTTCTACAATCCCTGTCAAGGCAGTCAAAGCCCTCAATTCTCACCACTGGTTTGCTTCCAAAACTTGATCGAACCAATCCTCCTTTCCTTGGAGATGATGATGATGATGATAAGTCCATCTGCGGTGGAATAGGCGTGACAGGTGAAAAGGGGGAGAATTTCTCATTCCCAAATCTAGCATCTTGAATTAATGGGTTAGCTACTCTGCTCGGCGGCGACCCACAAAAAAATGGGGGCGGCGACGAGGATACTTGTGTGCAAAAAGATTGATTATCCATGCCATAACAACCCTACAAAAAAACATAGGCACCGACAAGGTTAATGAATGGTCCAAAATAGGCTGTAATGATTTTATTTTTCCCTTGTGGTCGAAAAGTTGCCGTTGCTCATGGGACCGTCCAAGTTCAGATTTTTTTATCTCATAATTAGAAACAAAACAAATTACACTACAAAATAAATTAAGTAAACAGAAAAGGAAGAAAGAAGTATTACCTTTGCGAGGATGATTTCCAAAAAATCAGTCCCTGCTATTGAATCACAAAGCTCTGATTGATGGCTGAAGATTCAAAAAATTTAATTTAGTTTCGAAATTTTTAACAAATTAAAAAACAATAGTAGGAGAAAAATTTAAGGAAACCAAAAGGAAAAATCACCTGAGCTGAAATCTGAGAGACCTGGCAGGGTGGTCGTTCAGCAGACCAAGGCGTCTGGGTTTGGGACAAACCACCGGGTCTCTCCGCTCCGAGATTGGAATTGAGACGGAGTTCCGAATCTCTTCCCGGGTTGAGAAGGCGTTTTGTTGGATCGCACAGTGATTCATCTTCACTTTCTTTTTTTTTCGCCTTTTTCCCTAAGAACAAAAGTCCTGCACATAAAACCAGCATAAAATAATTAAGACTTTAAAGTTACATAAGCTAATTACAGATCTCGCAAAAAAAAAAAAAGAATTCAAACTTAATCATAAAAAAAAGAAGACAATCAGCTGCCAGCTCCACACGGTTGCCTGAAGAATCGTAAGAAATAAATTGAACAAAAAAACCCCATATTTACGAGCTAGAAACAGAAATATTCCCCAAGGGAAGACCAAATCTGAAATATTGGTGGATTTATCAATTACCAGAACAAAACCCAAGCGGGAAACAGCATGTGAGAACATAATTAAATAGAGAAAAGGGAAAACTCAGCTAGGTATCAAGAATATTACCCCCTTTGGCTGCTTAACTGTACAATTCCAGCTTAAGGAAGGAAAGACTGTCTCAACCGGGTAAAGTGGCGTGGATTAGCTATATTATAAACAGAAATGGAAAGAACATGAGCAAGAGAAAACGTCGAAGAGATAAAGAGAGGGTGGTTAATTCGGGGCTACAGAGGAAAGAAAGAAGGGTCAGGACGGGGTGGCTCTGTCTGATTTATAGATTGGAATGTATCAGTGTGTTTTTTTTTTTAAATAAAAAAAAGATAAGAGGGGAGACACAAAAGAGTCAAAGCAAAAACTAATTTATAGGCAGAAGGAGAAGTCGTTTGGGTATTGGGCAACAGTACAGGTAATAAATGAATTAAAATAAAAAGTAGGGGGGGCATGTGAAAGCGGGGCAGCAAGATCTACAACCGCCTTTTCCCACTGCGTCAGGCTCCCTCTCTTTTTATGGTATTAATTGTGTGGAAACAAATTCACAATAACCCCCAAATTATCAGCTTGCTTATTTCCATCCTCTCACGTAATCCTTTTCTCAAATTGATTCTTAATTCCTCTTTCACTGTATGCTTTTTTTCTTTGAAGTACAAAAACAATAAATTAATTTGAAGTAATATATATATATATATATATATATTTTTTTTAAACACAAAAACAAACATGATCTTAAACCTGATTCACTCGGAATACGGGTGGCTAATGGCTGCATTGACAACATGTCGAGGACTAGATTGAAAATTGTCGAGGCTCCGAATGGAAGAGTGAAACCCTATCATAAGTTGAGGTGTTTCTTTTTCTGTATAAAGTTTTATAGTTCACGCAGGCGGTGCCTCCCTCCCGCGATAAATCTCTTCGATTTTAGCACCCTTCTTTTTTAAATAGTATTATTTTGTAAAAATATCTCTCGAGAATTATCGCTATGGGAACGTAACCAAACCGTTCAAAACGATGGAAGCCGCGGCGGTTGCCTTATCAGAAGTGGAGTCGCTATCAAGTAAGAAACGTGGCAGGTTAATACCGGGTGTCAAGGACGTGGTAGGCATGATTGCATGTCCATGCAATTCTTTTTCACCTATAATTGCCTTTTTCGTTTTCGGATTTTATTAACATATTTACGCAAATGAAAACAATAACAATAAATTGAGCGGAAAAATTAACTAGAATTTCTATATATATAAAAAAACCTAGTTGTGCAGAATTTTTATAATAAAAAAATACTCTGAATTGTATTCTCAATAATCAAAATTAAATATTACAACTCTTTTACATTATTAAATAATGCAAAAAAAACGTCATAGATAAATTAATTCAAATAATAAAAAGTTTTAAATTAAGTTAAATAGAAAAAAATTAATTAATTAATTAGAAAAATATGACTACAAATAACTGATCCGATCTCATGAGCACATATTTCTCTAGTGTCACCCCACCTCCATTTGCATCATTGCTAAATGGTGTTCAAAAATTTCCAGCTCCGAGATGCATCAAATCCAATCCATCCTTGCTAGTGAAAAAAACACCCTGCACTGGTCCCTAGTTCTTGACTCGACAACACGGAGATCGTTGCAAAATCCTTGGGATGGCATAGCTCGAATGAATATAGACTTCTCCTTATCAGTCCAATCAGTAGGATCCAGCTCCCAGCTGATCTCTTTTGAAGAAGTCTTTTCATCAAAATTCGACACAACATCAAATGTCAAGTGAAACAAAAATGATAAATTAATGTTAAAACACTAACATTAAAATTTCAACAAAAAAAAAAACTGAAGGTTACTGGGGAAACACTGTGCACTGGAACAATATGATTTTTTTTTTCCCATTCCAATAAAAAATAAGTAAACTTGCTCTTTGGGTTATTTTAGTTTTTTTAGCAGGAGACATTAGTTATTGTGTAATTGTTTTGGGACAATTCTGTTTTTTTGTGTTCTTCACAGTATAAAGCACTATATTACCTTTGAGAATAAAATCTATTTAAAGCATGATTGGGGTCAATTTTATTTTTTATATATTTTTTTATGAAGAATGATAAGACTTTCATATCATTGAAAGCAAAAAAATAAAAACTTGCAACAGGAGTATTTGTGTACCTTCCTGCTATTCTCTTGTAATTAACAAGTTAATGAGGGTTAATTTGATTTTTTTATATTTTTAATGAATAGTGTAAAGACTTTTATATTTTTAAAGTAAAAAAATTAAAATTTGCAACCATGTTTTTGTTTTTATAATTAACATATTACATCGAGACCGACTTAATGTTTTAATAAGTTTAATATTGATTAAAAAAATTACAGTGATGATGTGGTTATATAGTCGAGCACCTCTCTACACATAAACAGTGCATGACTTCTTGCAACTGGGCTCAATCCTCCGAGGAGAATTTTCAATCTATCATTGCATATTTAATTGTGTATATTTAATCCTTAAATAAACATCTTTATCTAGTATATCTTCTTGTTTTTTTTTTTAATCCAAATTAACAGAAATTAAAATCATGTGACTTTCATATGATGTATCTTGTGATGTCTAATATGTCCCTCGCTCCGAACAGGATAGAGAAATTATATGTCGTTATATTGTATTCGGTAAGTTTCTACACACCAATTGCACCCACCATGCATTTAATTTTTAGTTATACCCCCAACAAGTCCGCCTATCACCATTCAATTTAACAAAATTCACGCATTTTAATCACATGTGGTATATGAATTTTTATCGTTTAATTAAAACCACGTGTTTTCCCTGTAATACCTTGACAACAACAAACATTAATGGGATTTGTTTTTCCTTGCACGTTCGAATCAATATCTAAAAGACACATTTAGATCATCCTTAATCTGATCTTTATAATACATGCTGTCTAGCTTTTTTTCAATCCCAGGATAATTTAAGAGATTTGACTGGGTTTTTACATGCCACCTAGTTGAGATTTTGCAAATGAATTGTATACGAGTTATAAGTTTATTTTTTTTTTATAATAAGCTATCCAATTTTTTTTATATAATAAGCTATCCACTATATATTTGATATTTTAATTAAAACCCAAGGACATAACAAATACAATTACACGTACAAGAACTTGATGGAAACAACCTCAAGGAGGACGGACGAGTCACCTGGCCTATTTAGAGTAGAGATATTTTTCGATATTAAAATAGATAAGGTGCAAGTCACGTGACATTTTCTACTAGCTTGAATGACAAATGGATGTAAGTGCATAATCAAGAAAGATACTTTATTTATGGATTAAATAGGCACACTAACATACATATAATTAAGAATATAAACCATCTAGGTGGTGGCCCAGTGGTAAGAACTTGGGACTAAGGGGTTTGCTCCCTCTTAGGTCTCAGGTTCGAACCCTGTGGTCGCTCATATGATGGCCACTGGAGGCTTACATGGTCGTTAACTTCAGGGCCCGTGGGATTAG
>Ga0307515_10023888_pt1 | contig 10686 bp, 8 predicted proteins | sample 17_EM_MG_FD_194513 | JGI IMG/M metagenome (GOLD analysis project Ga0307515, IMG submission 194513) | Populus trichocarpa ectomycorrhiza microbial communities from riparian zone in the Pacific Northwest, United States - 17_EM | ecosystem: Host-associated > Plants > Roots > Unclassified | place...
TACCGTCTTCATCTTCGACAATCCACCAGCAACAACAGCAATAGCAACAATAACAATGGCCATCCCCGCCACATCGTCTCCTGCACACACTCCGGTCCCTCAGCAGACCGCCTTCTCTCCCCCTCCTCTACTACCACTACCACCACCCCCACCACCACCACAGCTTATAATCCCGCTTGACGACGATGTCACCCCACCTGCCACCCCAACTGCAGCACCCCTAAAGCTCAAGCCCACCGTCCCCAAAAAGGCCGCCCCAGCAACACCAACGCGCCGCGAGCTCCTCCAAAGTGGAAAGGAAGGCTCACGCCGTCGGCAGCGCTGGGAAAACGGTCCCTCCCTCCCTCCCTCCGTCCCCTCTCCCTCTCCCCGCTAACCCCCTACAGACCACTTCATCTCCAACCCCCACTTTGTCCCACCGACAAAATCCGACTGGGAGCCTCGACCGCTCTACCCACGTCGCATTGTGCCATACCAATACGCGTCACTCTGGGAACACCCTTCCTTCCCCCGCCGCGACCCACCACCGCCAGCTACAGCAGCAGAGCGCGTACCAAAGGAACTCAAGAACCGGCTGAAGAAGTCGCACGGGGCGCTAGCACTGCTAGAGGCGCTTGAGCGCGAGGTCCGCGAGTTCCTGCTTGCCCCCTCCGAGGAGGACGGGATGGTAGGGTACGAGAGTAGTATTGCGGCCGAGAGCGAGGATAGTGAGGAGGACGAGATTGTGTTTGTTTCGCGGCGGGAGAGGGGGGAAGGGGTGGTGGTGAGGGGGGAGGAGACAAAGGTGTTGTTTCAGAGTAAGGTTGAGGAAGATGGTGCTAGCTTCGGGTTTGTTTCCCCTCGGAAGGAAAGGAAGGGTTGGGCTAATGGGATGGGAGCAGGAGGTGGTTGGTGCATAGTATTGCCGGATACTACGGGCTGCAGAGCTGGAGCGTTACTGCGGGGAATCCACCGGTGAGGTATGCCTATGTTGCGAAGACGCCGCGAGCGGTAGTTGAGGGTAGAGTGCCGAAGCCGCTGTATCTTATGGTGTGAGGGATGGGTTGATTGGCGGAAGTTTTCTGCTTTTTGATCTTTTTCTAGTTTTTTGCTATATCTACAACTATCAGAAGCTACAAATTAGGTGCGCATGGTTCTTTTTTCACATGCAGTTGATCTAGTGGCAGAGGGCGTGTTATATATTATGGGTAACTTATATTCAATCTGGGTCTCATTTCAACCATGGTTATGGTATGTCAAGATAGATGACGACGCCTGAAGATGCACCACCGATTGGTTCCGGCGGATGGTGACGAACTTCCCCGTACTCATCCCGTCTTTATTATGACAACTCCGTCGGCGCCGCATGAGTTCCTGACCGATCGGGCGCACCTCGCATCTGGAACACAGGCAGGTCATCACGCGGTGCAACGGGGTTTCAGGACACGAGTTGGTGTGCTGATATCTCATCGCAGAAAACGGTCGCTAGTCAGGTGAGTGGAAAAACACCGTCCACGCTTCTAACTGCTGAAAGAAGCACTACCCGTAGCCCCTCCCATATGTATTAAACTTATGCATAGTGACGGCATTGATAAATTTGGCGGTCGAGGCTGTCTTTTTCTTCTACATACCCCGCCTCCGGTCCTACAATACTCTATTCTACCCCACTCTCACTCTCACTCCCCCTCCCACCGCCCCCGCTCGCCTCGCTCACACCGAGGACAACTCCCAAAACTTCTCCTGCCTTACTTCCTCCAACCCCACGCGCCGCACTGCACACGCATCCAGCACATCGACCGCAATCTCGCCCATAGGCAGCTTCTCCAGATAATAGAGCTCCGTCATGCCCAAGCTCTCGGCGTACTCGACAATGCGGTGGTAGTTCAGCCCGACCTGTGCAGCGGCATGTGCATCGTCCGAGAGCGTGAAGCGCCCTCCCATAGCCATAAACGCCTACTCATCATCAGCACCACCCCCACCAGCACCCAATAGCGAGGATGGACGCACCCTGCAGACATCGCGCCCAGGATACGGCGTGTTCCATCCCTTCCTCATACTCGAAGAGTTGAGCTCGATTAGGCCATTATATCTCTTGATGAACTCGAGGTTCCTGACGACCTTACCCCAGACGGTGTCGCCGTACGCCATCAGATCGCTCCTGCCACCGTCCGTAGCCATAAGGCGGATCAGGTCGAAGTGGCCGACGACCGCGGGCCGAAGCTCCTTGAGCATCGTGTACTGGGTGTCGAAGTACGCTTCGAACAGGGGGTGGTCCTCGCTGGCATCGGGTGCGACTGACGCTCGCGCCTGCTGGTAGAGCTCCTTGCTGAAGTCGATGGGGATCGTGTTGACGTGGTGCACGCTGCCGATGAAGAAGTCGAATTTGTACAGCTCCTGCAACTCTCGCACCATGCCGATGCTGGATGGTCGGATGTATTCGGCCTCGAAACCGACAAGGATATGGATCTGATGCCCGTACTTCCCGCGCAATAGAAGCGCCGTGTTGTAGTAGTTGGCGAAGGTATGGAAGAGATCGAACGTCGTTTGTTTAGCTTCTATCTGTTGGAGTTAGTTAGCACCCCACTTCCTCCTCCCCCTCCTCCCGTTTCCTGCTTCAATGTGGGGCACAAGAGATCAATGGAATTAAGGAAGTGGAGATTAACCTCTTCTGGGTATAAATCCTCGATCCGGTCCCGCGGCATATGCTCCGTCAGTGCAATTACTCGCATACCCTTTGATATTGCCGTCTGGATCATTTCTTCCAGCGTATCTTTTGCATGATGGCAGAACTGGCCAGAATGGCTATGATGTGAGAATGGCATTTTGGGCTGGTCCAATAGTGATGGAATTTGTTGGTGTGGTGGGTGACTCGAGGGGAGAGATGATGTCCCAAAATTTTATATTCGGACGGAAAGGCCGAGGAGATAAATAAGCTCCGGATAGGAAAAGTGATAAGTAGGCTTGTGCGAGCGGGCAAGGATTTTTCGAAGCTTCAAGATACACCCGCATGTAAGTACCCCGAAAAATAATCTGTAGAAACTCCGAGACCCAGAACACGTACCCTCGTAGCCACAATCTAGGTATGCAGGCCAAAATTCGAGAAAAAAGCAAAAGCTCCGGGTGGTATATGCAGTAGGCAATAAACGCAAGGTAAGGGTCCAGAACTTGGGTCCCCACGACGTGTGATGGTGATTGCGACACTGGTGAGCTACTTTAACTTATTTCTTTGTGCTTCCTGCCCTTGTTGATGACCGGGAACCGATGTTGCCTCAGAACGGATCCTAGAATTGCTGTCTCTAGAGGGTCAAAGACATGAATTGATGCACCGCAGACGCAGGGACGACCTCGTTGGTCTTGCTGCACGTACTAAGTGGGTACTTGAGTCGGCTCAAGACGTGCCGCGAGTGGTGATGAATGGTGAACTGCAAGCCAGCTTGTGACAAGGCTTTGTAGGAAAAGATCCAGAGTATCGTATGATGGATGGGTTTCGGTGTTCTCTTATGCAGGGAACTTAAGAGTTAAGACAACGCAAAAGTGCAGACACTAAGATAGTAAGTTTTCCACGGCAAAGCCAGTTTCAAGCCCACACCTGTGTGGACTGCCAAACTCGGGGCGAATACGGGACGAACTGGTGGTGGAGGAGGTGATGGTGGTCTCATGGTTACTTTCAAGATGTCGGAAACTGCAGTTCCATAGCTCAGAAAATTATAGAAAAATAGTGAATTTTTTTAGCGTTTGTTGTACGAACCAATGAAAATCGAACCCAGTAAACTTTTCATCAAGTCTCCAAAGATATCGCAAATGTGACCACATCAGAGGGTCAATTGATCACAAGTAAGTAATGAGTGTCATCAGCTAGACTTCGTTAACATTTTGCATTTGCGATGTCAGCAATGGCATGTTATTCCGACAGCGCAGATCAGAATGGAATTTGACAAGTTCAAATCCCATCCCGACTATCACGTTGCGATCATCGTCCACTGGAATATCATTGTTATGAAAGGGTTGTGATGCAGGAAGGTCTCAATCAATCTTTCCGGTTGAACTTCTCAAGGAGTTGCGTGCATGATACGAAATTCGACCGCCTCAGCCTGATTTACTGTATAGACGTCACGACACCGACCGGTATGTAACACTGCACATAAGGCACCTCGCCTGCAGTCATGGGCTAGGTCGCCGTTAGTATCCATTCCGAGAACTGGCTTCAGAGCTTAATACCAGAACTGATGGTACCCGCATGCAACTCTCGTTTAGCACTGCATCATGATATTGAACGTTGCTGCAGCTCCGCCGGAACACGTCGATTGGAGAACTGTCATAATGATTTGCAGGGGTTAATACCACTCTCAGGTAAGACCATTGGATTTTGCATCCCATTTCATGCTTTCCAGTGAACAATGTTGGTAGTCGGTCGTCTAGTACGTGTTAATGGCGCTTCATTAATTGTCGAGCGGCAATTCTAGCCTATCAGTGTAACGGTCGAATGATTGTTGGCAACTTGACTCAGGGTATAAACCTATCTGCGTGATGTGTTGTGTGCGCTGCGTATTTATGTATTCGTCCAATAGTTTGGCGTCACTGCAACGCGTAGTTCTGCATACACGATGTAGGTACATAAGTCCGTACATGACCCCCCATTTGCTTTTTTCTCCGGTAGGTTTAACGTAACGCCTATTGGTTGACATTATAGTGGAGGTATTGTTTGGAACCTGTATACTGTGCTACCTACCAGCTTGGTCAAACACCGACGAACTCCCGGAACTTGGAACGGGGAACCATCATCAAAACAAGACAGAACGACCTGTTTGCCATCAAACCGACCATACGATAGATAAGTGCGCACTGAAGTGCCGTTTCTCGGTAATGCTTCCAACTCGCCGCTATAGCAGCGCAGCCCAAAATTAGTCTGGCGTGCACTGTAGTGCGTACAGGCTGTGGGGGTTCAAGCATAATCTCCTCGTTTTCTGCCCTCCGTACCTGAAACGGCCAGAAAGGGAAGCAAAGGGAAATAGCAAGACCAGGAGTCAGTCGATGTACTATTGTAGGAGACAGCAGAGATTACAACGGTATAGGGCAGTCGGGAGTGTCATGGAGAAGTTGGGGGTCCTTCGGCTATTTTGCAGTAGCAAATCATTTCCGAAATCGTGAGATGGGTTACACTTCTTTTATTGTGCTTCTGTACTAGCTTTCGTTTGCATATCATAGGGTTGTGCTGTAGGAAAGTCAGTTGGTAGTGTGCAAATGCAGGTCAAACGCGATCTCCAGCCAGTACGTGATTCTCGGGAGTTCTTAAAGACTCTGTACTGACTATGATACAAATTATTCTTAGGCGAGTTAATTGAATTCTCCTCAGCGTTTTCTAAGAATCTTGGTTGCCGAAATCAAGACCGCTTGCTACTGGCGTGGGATGTAGTACCGGGGAACGTTTTCAACTCTCCAAAACCTACTGCTTATGCGTAGATGTGCAGAAGTCAGCCTCGGATCTTACACGTCGTGTTCTCCTCGTGTGCTCAGTACTGGGATTGGTGCAGGTGCGGCCGGCCGAATATCCTTTGACAGCTTTCATACTCCATGCGGGGTAATCTCGAGATGCATGCCGTGTGATTACTCTAAATTCACCACCAAGTATCATTCGATGATTCCGTGGCCACATGTTGACATGGAGAAAAGCATGAGAGGTAGAAGCTGTACCTAAGAACCGCCAAATGTACGCTGGGATGGATGTTGGAGGTGTATTGGAGGTCCGTCTCCGAGTCCTACATCCAGACTTGGCACTCCCCGATCTCTTGGTTCACACCGTCCCATCACCATTCACTGCCCCAATGGACCGTAAGACGGGGCAATCACAAGACGGACAGTCTTGCCATAGCCGGTATTGTTTAAATACAATACGACTTCACCAGCGTCAAAATTGTCTCACACTCCCATGACGAATGTAACTTGGACACCATGCGCCAGGAGCCTTACGTCTCGTTGACGATTAACCGTCATCAGCCAACTTCCTCCGTTAACCTCAACCAAGTCATCAAACACCAGCAAGAATTACAGCCTCCCAATGTTGGTAGTCTACCACCCCGCCAAGTCGGAGGACACTATCCTCCTCGTAGGCATGGCAAAGCGCAACTGGAATGTTAGTGGATACTGTAACCCTAACCCATATGACATGTGATACTGAATGAATCTGCCGTGTGGTTGTGCTTCTCCAGATTCCAAAAGGCCATAAAACCGGCAACTATTGCTTCTGGGCAAGATGTCCAGAGGGCGGACGTAAAATAAAGTTTGGCTTGGTAATGCGAAACACAATGATGGTGTCGATCTTCCAAACCTCCTACAGAAAGATGCATGACAAAAAGAAAACATGATGGACGAAGGGAGAGAAGACTCTCGTTCAGCTCAATTAACAGTCCCACAGCAATCAGACAAACGGGCAGAAACAATGACAGCGTTTTGAAAGCTTTCACCAAATATAGCTGCCGGGCGTGGGGTTTACTGCAGTTGCCTCTTTTTGCCCCTCTCCAGGCTGTCAAAACCGGCAGTCGTATGCAACACAGAAGAAATTTTTTGCTTGATGCGGCTCGGTTAAACTCGGACATATGAAACCTTTTGTTTGAAAGCTTTGTTCGTCTGGAAACTAAAATCTGTGTTTCCACTCTGAATGGTTGTTTCGAGGTTGAAGACAGATAAGGAACTTTCTATGGAGAAAGACTTCAATTGATGAGTCAAATACCCACAGATAGATGCTAGTGATGATATATGCGTGACATCATGCACCCACATGCTCATGCAGATGACGAGACATCGATGTTCCTCCGATTGGATCGCAAGGGCAGCCAGTCGAAAACATGGGGTTCGACACAAAGAGACGCCCTTTACATAGGTGCTCATGCAGCCGATATCTCATTCCGTCTTATCATGTCGCCTCTAGATATTCATCAAGATCTTAAACACCCGAAAAAATGAAATATCAGTTCCATGAGAACGAATCGCTATCAGTACCGATTATGTTGAAATCAAGGAAGGAATACTGAATGGCAATTCAGCTATTTCGTTATACATACTCCCTTCAGAATCTCCCGGCATGCACAGGTCAACCTCGCCAGGGTTTGTATGGAGCTGGAGCTCATCCGTAACACAGCCGTCTCCGTAGTGAGTGGGAGGAATCACTTACTGGTGCGGCACAGAGAATCGACACCGGTCCTGAAAGCCAGGAGACAGTGGATGTTGCAACCACATAGCTGGTGCTGCATTATCAGGTCCGTGAAATTGTAGACTTGAGGTTGCTTCGGCAGCTCAAACTAGCTTCGATCTGGCGTCGGCTGCCATGTCTCTGGACAGTCAATTCTTAGTCAAGTCGCGCCAGTCAACTTTGACTATCATGCCTAATTAGGCCTGAATTATAATTGAAATTTTCGAAAAATGCATGTTTTTGTAGTCTGCATTCCTCCATGCTAGTGACGTGTGATGATCAGCCTTGGGTAGAGTGCTTTTTCTTTTCTCTCCTTCTGGTATCCGTCATCCGTGTAGCCTCGAACCACTGCTGACGCCAGTAAGCAGTCCGGGCAGCCCGAGAACTGGTCTTTTTTTCCAATTTCAGGTATTCCTTCCCTGCGCATAATTCATGGGATCTTGAGGCCTAACACAGCCTAGAACCTACTCCCCGCCAACAGTCACTTGAATGTCGAATTCAGATATTCATGCATTCATACAAGATGTCCCATACACTAATCCTCTATTAGACTGTTTATTCATCTCAACTATGGAAATAATTGAAAGTTGCCACTAAACACTGTGTGAGGCCTTTGACCAAATTGACTTTAATTTCAATGTAGAAGTTTGTAGTTTGTCAACTATTTACACTGCCTTCGAAAAGTTGACTTGTCCGGAGACATTGCGGGCGTTGGCTAAGCAGCAACACCGAGAGAGACATCATACCAGTCTAATCACTTTCCTTGTTGTTCAACTTTCTCCGGCATTTGCGATGCATTTCTTTCCACTCTATGAAACGGATTGTGTGCAGGGGGTTATTGTGTAGTGGCACTATGATGTAATATTTTGGTGGTGGGAACAGTTTGGTTCACTTCACTGCAAGAGTGGTTTGTGTCAAATTGGTGTGGCTTGAATCGGTGTCAGGACGTCTAATTTGTATAAAATCAAATTCATATGTGCTCGCTAGGTTGAATTCTCCATCAAAGTCGAAGTTTGAGTTCAGTGCTGACTTATCCAATAACACTCTTAAGCGTGTAGGAAGGTAGCTGCAAGTCTCCACCTCCATAATTTAATAGCAGTTGTGTTAGGCTGTTTCCTTTTGATTCTTTCTTGTGTTCGGTTTAGATTGCCTGTTGTTAATTTGGATGCTTCTAAGACTTATTGATTGACTGATCTCTTGAGGCCAGAAGGCCCGTATATATAGACTTGTCTCCTATATCCACATCCATATTCGTCTCCATATCTATCTCCGTTTGCTTATCCGTTTGCACTGATATGAGCCGCACTGATATGAGCCGCTCTGCACTGATATGAGCCGCTCTGCACTGATATGGGCCGCTCTCCTGAGGCATATCTTCATACACCAACTGCATATCAAACGGACCTGAGCTGTGAGGCTCACGATGCAGGTACACATACAACACCTGTTATTGAAATGTACTGATTGCTAGAAGCTTGTATTCTAAAGTACAGGTACATTCGTGATCTTATATATACGGTATTCGGAGTATGTCTTGTATGTCTTGTACGCATGCATGCGCACTCAGCTGGCATCTCCAGCTGAGTCTGGAATGACCATCATCTTAGGGAGATTATGCATCAGCCCAACTGAAGCCATACGCCAGGGAGGTAGACCATATATGCAACACCTGTAATCAACAGGTGGCACGGGTGATCGTTCATGAAACATATCAATTCTTTCACCCGAATGGTAAAGCAAATGATGAGGGAACATTACAACTGGGCTACTGGGGATTCCTACAGCGGTGAAGGGATTAGTATCAGAGTGGATTTAGACAAAGCATTAACAGTCAAATTCAAAAAGTTCACAATTCAGAAATCAGTAACCAAGTCTGTTCGTATTCGTCCGGCAGTAATCAGGCCTCCGTTTGAATTCTTCAGGCTGTAATTAGAGGTCGCCGTTCGGTCCTTTATGTATGGTATAGTACTCTTTGATATGAACGAAGACTTGTGAGGTGAAAAAGAAAAATGGACGATGAGATGGCAAGTACATAACTTTTTTGGAACTATAGTACTTAAGCACCGTAATGAAAAACCAAGGGTTGAAAACACTGCTAGAACCGAAGCGTCTAAATACACGCTGGTGGGTATGTCCCGAGATCGTGTGTCCACAAGGTCAGTACAAACATAAACCAAATTCAAGTCAATTTCGGCTCTGGCGGTGCATCAACACACATCACAACGGTAGTTATCTGCCGTAGAACAAGGGTTAGTTCCCGCGAAAGGGGCTCGCATTGCACAACCAGTCCGCCTCTAACACTAGGTATGGCATTATACCGAACGATTGGGAAGGGCACAAGATCGAGTGGAGATAGCAAAGAATCCCCTAGAAATGACCTATTCAAAGGGGTTGAAGCATCGCAGCAGCCACCTCCCTCAAATTCTTAAAGCGCTCTCCGACATCATGCGGAAAGTTAGGTACGTCACATTCGCTCGGATTTGAGCTATCCGACGAAAACCTAGACCTCGTGTAGTTTGCATCAGCTTGCTTGGCACAAAATTCCTCTTCCACCTTGTCAATTAAAGCAGTATCGACTTGCTTCTGTGCCATGTCATCATCCAACGACGGCCTTTTCCATCCCGGAGAGGTGATGCTATGAGAGCAAGCAGTTAATCAATCGCTCCAAGTACATGGCGGGGTTAAGATCTTACCAGCCTCTAAGCCAACTCTATTCGCCCATATTTCGCACGTTATCGTATCGTCAAGTACAGCCGTTCCATAACTTAGTACAGACTTAAAAGCCATCCTGAGTTGTTCCCTCCCAGTTACATCCACATTTCAGCCACGTTCATGGCACTTCACGAGGTGGTGAATGATGAAATGCACCCACAGTAGAAATTCATTCATCTCCCGCATCAAGCCTTTCGTGTTGTCGACAAAACCCTTATCTTTCTCCCTTGCCTTGGCCCACTCGTGATGGAGTTGACGAAACTTTTCAAGCACTGGCCAATATTTCTTATGTCGTTTTTTGACCTTAGCATAGCTGTGCTTATAGATGCAGATAAATAGCTTATCAGAGACAATGCGCCCTCCGTTAAATCCACCGGGGGTGACTTCTCGCCTAGGTCAACATTTTTATTGCCTTCAACGAATCTTCTATCCGAGATATTCTGAAGTAAATGCAAGACATTTCGTATGTACTCAATGGTATCTTCCTTGGGGGTTTCGTTGTTCGTAGCTACAATGATCTCGATGACAGGAGAACGCATCTTAAGAGCAACGGCTGCGATGTTAGAGCCGCCCTCTTTAACGCAGATCTTGGCAACTGCATCAAGTAAAGGTAGGGTACGGCGGTTGAGGTGAGGATGGTGACCATAATCGAGACTCACGAGCTGGGTTGAACGTAGCTCGGCAGCCTGATGAGAAGAACTCCCTTTGAGGGCGGCACTTGCGAGGGCAACCACAGCATCTGGATCCACGATGCTAGGTTGGAAGGTGGGGTGAGAGTGAGACATGGATGGAGGGACGTTGGGGTGACG
>Ga0307515_10023889_pt1 | contig 10686 bp, 10 predicted proteins | sample 17_EM_MG_FD_194513 | JGI IMG/M metagenome (GOLD analysis project Ga0307515, IMG submission 194513) | Populus trichocarpa ectomycorrhiza microbial communities from riparian zone in the Pacific Northwest, United States - 17_EM | ecosystem: Host-associated > Plants > Roots > Unclassified | place...
TCGCCAGCGGAATACCACCGCGCCGAGCAGCAACGCCGCCGCCGCGTACACGGACAGCACGAACAGTCCTCGCCACGGCGATATCGGCATCGCCTCCAGGTGTTTCGTCGCCTGGATCGACAGGCCGGCCGGCATCGGCGAGTAGCGCTCGAGCCAGCGGTGCCAGCGCGGCGAGTTCACCAGTTGGGCGATGATCGGGGCGATGTACAGCAGGGCGATCATGACCGTCAGGGCGCCGCCGGTGTGCCGTACGATCGCACCGATCCCCAAGCTCAGCAATGCAATCAGGCCGTAGTAGAGCACCGTGCCCAGGTAGGCGCGCCGGGTCGGCGCGTCGGTCAGCGACAGCGGCAGGCCGTCCGGGCCGAGCCATCGCCCGGCGAGGAACGAGCCGAGCACCACGACCAGCCCGGCGACCAGCACCACCGCGACGACCGCCAGCGCCTTGGCGCCCAGCACCGACAACCTGCGTGGCGCGGCGGCCAGCGTGGTACGGATCATCGCGGTGTCGTATTCCACGGTGATCGCGAGCACCGCCACCGCCACGACGGCCAACTGTCCGAGGTAGACCCCGGCCAGGCTGAGCCGGGGCAGGTCGGGGTCGCAGGCCGGCTCGCAGACCGGGGCCAGGTTCCAGAGAACGAACGCGCCCAGCCCGACGCCCAGCCCGATCAGCGCGCCGACCGTCCACAGTGTGCTTCGTACGGTGCGCAGCTTGGTGATTTCCATCCGCACCAGGCGAACGAGCATCATGCGTCCCGCTTCCGCACCAGCCACACCGCCGCGACCATGGCCAGCACCGCGTACGCGCAGACAACCACGAAGCCGGGCCACGGGGCGATCGCCGTGTCGAACCGGGCCCGGGTCTGCTGGATCGCCAGCCCGGCCACCGGGGTCAGCCGGGCGATCCACTTGCCGACGTCGATGTTGGGGATCGCCTCACCGATGAGCTGCGGCGCCAGGACGATGCCGACCATCAGCATGATGGACCGGGCCGAACGCCGCAGGATCGTCCCGACGCCGAGGCTCAGCACGGCCAGCACCGCCAGGAACAGCGCCGTGCCGATCACCGCCCGGGCCACCGGCGCGTCGGTCAGGGACAGGTACGGATAGGCCGGCGGAACATAGCCGTTGTCGTGCAGCCGGGGCTGGGCGAGCAGGAACGAGGCGACGCTCGCGACCAGGCCGGCCACGAAGACCGTGCCGGCGAGCACGATCGCCTTGGCCACGAAGACCCGTCCGCGCCGCGGGCTGGCCGCGAAAGTGGTGCGGACCAGGCCGGTCTTGAACTCCGACGACGCGAAGAGCACGCCCAGCGCGATCACCGCAAGCAACCCGATCTGTACGCCGGCGAGGCTGTTTATCACGATGTCGTCGTTGCCGCCGCCGTGGAAACTCGGCAGCCCGTAGCCGGACATGTCGCCGCTGCCCTGCACGGTGATCCCGTCGCGCAGCTGCACCGTCGTCCCCGCCGTGGCGTCCCGGTCGACCAGGTCCTGGCGCCATTCGGCCGGGCCGGCCGGCTGCACGCTCACGTTGTCGAAGGTGGCCGAACCGTTCGTCGGCACGTCCTCCGACTGCGAGCCGCCCGCCACCTTGGTGACGACCGTGTTCGCCGGCGAGGCCACGAACAGCCCGACCTGCGCGACGTTGCCCAGCCGCACGGTCATCGTGCCGATCGGCGTCCAGTTCGTGCCGTCCGCGGACTGTGCCGCGGTCACGGTCTGGCCGGTGCGGGTCAACTTCAACCAGCGTGGCGCGCCCCCGTCGCCGCCCGGGATGCCGGTGCTGAAGTTGCCTTCCATCCGTACCCCGTGCGCCGGGGTGACCAGGGCCGCCGCGTACGGCGAGCCGGCCGTCGTGCCGTCCTTGATGATGATGCCGGCCTTGGCCCAGCCCTGGCTGTTCGCCTGCGCGGAGACGCGGGCGACGAGCACGCCGTCGCCGGCCATCGGCTGGTGCACGAACTCGAAGTGGTCGGTGTAGTGCGGGCCGTCGTTGGCGTCGGTGCCGCTCCCGGAGGCCGTCAACAAGGTCAGCAGGATGGTGAGCCCGATCATCAGTACGACGCAGATCGCCGTGCTGCGCAACGACCGGAACTTCGTCCACTCGGCCCGGAGAATCTGCGCGAACCCGTCGCGCCCCGCCGGTACCGTCGATTGATAGCTCACGGTCGCACCTCGCCGAGATCCGCGGAGACGTAGTCCACCGAGTCCTGGGTGAGTTCCATGTACGCCTCCTCCAGCGACGCCCGGTGCGGGCTGACCTCGGAGAAGGCGACGCCGCTGGCGTTCAGCACGGCCACCACCTGCTCGGCCGACAGTCCGCTCACGGTGACGGCATCCCGGTCGGTGGCCGCGACGGTCGCGCCCTCGTTCGCGAGCGCGGTCATCGCCTCGGCGCGCCGGGCCGTACGCAGGGAGACCCGGTCTTTTGAAGCCAGACTGAGCAGATCGGCAACGCTGGTATCGGCGATCAGCCGCCCCCGGCCGATCACGACCAGGTGGTCGGCGGTGTCCTGCAGCTCGCCCATCAGATGGCTGGAGACCAGCACCGCCCGGCCCTCGGCGGCCAGCGACCGCAGGAACGTGCGGATCCAGCGGACGCCCTCCGGGTCCAAGCCGTTGACCGGCTCGTCGAACATCAGCACCGGCGGGTCGCCGAGCAGCGCGCCGGCGATCCCCAGCCGCTGCCGCATGCCGAGCGAGAAGCCGCCGGCCCGCCGGCGGGCGACCTTGCCGAGCCCGACGGTTTCGATGACCGCGTCGACCCGCTTGCGGGGCAGCCCGTTGCTATGCGCCATCCAGAGCAGATGGTCGCGCGCCGGCCGGCCCGGATGGATCGCCGACGCGTCGAGCAGCGCCCCCACCTCGCGCAGCGGCTGCCGCAAGGTCTGGTAGCGCCGGCCGTGTACCAGCGCGTCCCCCTCGTCCGGCGCGTCCAGTCCCAGGATGATGCGCATCGTCGTCGATTTGCCGGCACCGTTGGGCCCGACGAAACCGGTGACCTGGCCGGCCGGCACGGCGAACGACAGGCCGTCCACCGCGACGGCCCGCCCATAGTGCTTGCGGACGTTACGAACTTCGATGCTCGCTTCCATGCCGGAAGGCTACGAACCCGGCGGGTCCCGGGTCGTCCCGCCGCAGAGCCGTCTTCGCGAGGCCCGAGTCCCTCTCAGGAGCGACAGCGTCCGGGGGATTCGCGCAGCGCCCGCAGGCGTCAGAATGACTAGCGTGAGCACCCCGGTCGATCGGATCGCCGGCAGCCGGTTCGCCGGCAGGTACCGGCGGCTGGCCGACGTCCCGGACTGGCCGTTCGTCGCCGGCACGCTCCTCGCCCTGATCGCGCTTGCCGAGGTGGTGCTGCGCGGCGCCGGAACACCGCAGCAGACGTTCATTTTCGCGCTGCTGCTCGCGGTCTTCTCGGCCGTGCCGCTGGCGTTCGCGCAGGCGCACCTGGTGCCGTCGGCCCTGACGATCACCGCGGCCAACCTGATCGCGCTGCTGGCCACCGGGCAGCTCGCGGTGATCAGCGGGATCGCCCAGGTCGTGGTGCTCTACCTGCTCGGTGCGCGGCGGTCCCGGCGGCTGGTCGTGCTGATCCTGCTGCCGTTCCTGGTTTACACGCTCACGCTGGGCACCGAGGACAGGCCGGCCGCGTTGGCGCTGCTCGCCGCCGCCGGCATCGCCACGACGGCCGGCCTGGTGCGCTCGGGGCGGCGCGAGACAGCCAGGCGCGATGCGATCGAACGGACCATCGCCGAGACGCTGCAAGAGCACGCGGCGCGTGGCGAGCGGGCCCGGATCGCCCGTGAGCTGCACGACGTGGTGGCGCACCACATCTCGATGATCGCCGTACAGGCCGAGACCGCCCGCCTGACCACTCCGGGCATGCCGGCCGAAGGCGCGAAGCGGCTGGTCGCGATCGGGGACACCGCGCGGGCGGCGCTGACCGAGATGCGCCGGCTGCTCGGCGTGCTCCGCGAGGACGCGGGCACCGAGCCGACCCGAGCGCCGCAGCCCGGCCTGGTGCAGCTCAACGAGCTGATCGACGCCGCGCGGGAGTCCACCGGCTCGTGCATGCGGCTGATCGTGCGCGGGCGGGTCGTCCCGCTGGATCCGGGGATCGAGCTGACCGCGTTCCGGATCGTCCAGGAGGCGCTGACCAACGTGCGCCGGCACGCCCCGGGCGCCGCGGTCGACGTGGACCTCAACTATCAAGAAGACCATTTGCGCGTACGGGTAAGAGACAACGGCCCCGGCGCGCGCGGCGACGGGACCGGCCACGGGCTGCTCGGAATGCGGGAGCGGGCGTCGATGGTCGGCGGGGAGTTGCACGCCGGCCCGGCGCCGGGCAGCGGGTTTCTGGTGGAGACGAGGTTGCCGACAGCGTGAACATCCGGGTGGTCGTGGTCGACGACCAGGAAGTCGTCCGGGCGGGCTTCGCGGCGCTGCTCGCGACGCAGGCCGACTTCACCGTGGTCGGCACCGCCGCGGACGGCGTGGAGGCGATGCGGGTGTGCCGCGAGCAGCAGCCCGATGTGGTGCTGATGGACGTACGCATGCCCACTATGGACGGCCTCGAGGCGACCCGGCGGCTGACCGGCGGCGGGCTCGAGTCGCGCATCGTCATGCTGACCACCTTCGACCTGGATCAACACGTCTTCGACGCGCTCGCCGCGGGCGCCAGCGGCTTCCTGCTCAAGGACGTGACCGCCGAGCGGCTGTTCGACGCGGTACGAGTGGTCGCCGCCGGCGACGCGCTCCTGGCGCCGGCGGTGACCCGGCGGCTGATCGCCGAGTTCGCGCGGCTGCGGCGGTCGCCGGCGCCGGAGTTCGCGACGCCGGGCGCGGCGGCGTTGCGGGCGCTGACCCAACGCGAGACACAGGTGCTGCGGCTGCTGGCCGAGGGGCTGTCCAACACCGAGATCGCCGATCGCCTGGTGGTGACCGAGGAGACGGTGAAGACCCACGTCAGCCGGCTGCTGGGCAAGCTCAGCCTGCGGGACCGCACGCAGGCGGTGGTGCTGGCCTACGAGTCGGGCCTGGTCGTGCCGCGCTCCTCAAATTAGCCCTCAGGCCAGCTCGACCGGCTCGCCGGTCTCCGCGTCGGACAGCCTGATCGCCTCCACCGGGCAGCACGCCGCGGCGTCGAGCACGGCGGCGTTCTCCTCGATCAACACGCTGGTCGGGTAGGACTGGCCGTCGGCGCGCCGGGCGAACCACGCCGGCGCGATGCCGAGGCAACTGCCCGAGGCGACACATTCCCCGCTGACCGCCACTCGCCAAGTCGCCATCGCCGCTACCACCGCACCGGCAGGGCCCGCAGGCTGCGTACGACCATGCCGTTCTTGAAGGTCAACTCGTCGGCCGGCGTCGCCAGCTCCATCCGTGGCATGCGGCCAAGCAAACCACGCAGCGCCTCCTGCAGCTCCATCCGGGCCAGTTGCGCGCCGAGGCAGTGGTGCACGCCGGCGCCGAAAGCCAGATGCGTGGTCAGCGGTCGGGCCACGTCGACCCGATCCGGATCGGTGGTGAGCGCCGGGTCCCGGTTGGCCACGGTGAGCACGGGGATCACCGCGGCGCCCTCGGGAATGCGTACGCCGCCGAGCTCGACCTCCTCGGTGGTGATCCGGGGCAGGCCGCCGCCGCTCGTGCCGAGTTGGGCGAAGCGCATCAGCTCCTCGACCGCTTGCGGGATCATCTCCGGGTTTGCCCGCAGCCGCTCCAGTTGCTCCGGATACTCATGCAGGACCAGCAGGAACATGTTGATCTGGTTGGCGGTCGTCTCGTGCCCCGCGATCAGCAATGTCAGGCAGAGCCCGACCAGCTCGGCCTCGGAGAGGCGGTCCTCCGCGTCCCGGGCCGCGATCAACGCCGTCATCAGGTCGTCCCCCGGCACCGCCCGCTTGGTCGCGATCAGCCGGCCGAAGTAGCCGCTGAGCCGGGCGAAGGCCTCCTCGATCTCCTGCGGGTCCCGGCTTTCGTCACCCAGGATGCCGTCGGACCACTCGTGGAAGATGTGCCGGTCCTCCGCCGGCACGCCGAGCAGCTCACAGATGACCTGCACCGGCAGGGGCAGCGAGAAGTTCTCCACCAGATCCGCCGGCTGCGGCAGCGTGAACATGTGGTCGATGAACTCGTCGACCAGCTTGGTCACCCGGGGGCGCAGCGCCTCCACCCGGCGCGCGGTGAAGGCGCCCGCGACCAACCGGCGCATCCGGGTGTGCTCGGGCGGGTCCTTGCTCAGGATGGAGTCGCCGGACGCGCTGGCGGGGCCGATTCTGCGTACGTTCCGGCCGACCGTGGCGGCCCGGCTGAAACGCGGGTCGACGAGCACCTGCCGCACGTCGTCGTAGCGCGTGATCAGCCAGCTGGTCGAGCCGTCGGGCAGCTCGACCTGCACCACCGGCTTGCTCCGCTGCAGCTCCTTCATCTCCGCGGAGGGATGGAACATCGAGGGCGGCGGCGGGAACGGGATCGGTGCCTCGGCCGGTGACGATGCAGTCAACGGGCTCACCTCCGGAGAGTGACGTCCCGCTAACCTATCGAAGTTTCACGATTAACGGGAGTGGCTCCCGCCACGAGCGGGCGGGAGCCACCGGCGCACGTCGCGGTGTTACAGCCGGGCGAGGATCCCCTTCATCGTGGCGATCTCGGCCTGCTGGTCGGTGACGATCTTCTCAGCCAGAGCCTTGGCCGCGGGGTTGGACCCCTGCGCCGTCTCCTGCTTGGCCATCACGATGGCACCCTCGTGGTGCCCGATCATCATGGTGAGGAACTGCTTGTCGAACGCCTTACCGCCGGCCTTCATCAGCCCGCCCATCTCCACGTCGGACATCATGCCGGGCATCGATCCACCGTTCATCATGCCGGACATCGACGCGGGCTGGCCCCAAGCGGTCAGCCACCCGGTCATGGTGTCGATCTCCGGCTGCTGGGCCGCCTTGATCTTGCCGGCGAGTTCCTTCACCGCCGCGTCGGAAGCCCGGCCATCGGCCATCGAGGCCATCTGCACGGCCTGTTGGTGGTGCGGAATCATCGACTGGGCGAACGTCACGTCGGCCTCGTTGAACGTGGCCGCCGACGCGGGAGTGGACGCCATCATGCCGTCGTGGCCCATGCCGGAGCCGGCGGACGAACTGCCGCCGCAAGCGGAGAGCACCAGCGTGGCGGTCACGGCGGCGCCGGCCAGCAGGCCGCGGCGCAGCACGGCAGAGGGCAAAGCATTAGTACGCATCATTGCGATATTGACCTTTCGGATGTCGAAGACGATGTGCGCGCGAACGCCCCAGCCACAGCCAGCGACGGCCGTGCCCGAGGAAGGGCGTTCTATATGCGCAGCACCGCTATCGACGCCGCGGTCAAACCCGCTCGCCGGCCCGGTGGAGCCCGGGGCCCACGCGCGTCCCCGCCCGCCCGTCCCGGCCCGCCGTACGCCAAGCGACCGACCAGCACCGCACCCAGCAGCACCAACGCCGCGAGTCCACCCAGGATGGCCAGGCAAATGCTCCAGCCGCTCATCTCGTGCCCGCCACAGCCATCTCCCGCGCACGCGGCCGTGAAAGCGGTGACCGCCGAGACGGCGGGGTGAGTGTGCTCGTCCATGTGCAGGCCGGCGTGGCCGAGTGTGTGCATGGCGGCCAGCCCGAACAGGGTGCAGAACAGCAACATCCACCGGGCGACGCGCCCGATGGATGTTGCCTCTGCCTGTCGCACGGAGCCCAGGCTAGCGCGGGGTCAACTGGACCCGGCGCAGCAACTGTGCGTTGAGCGCCACCACGATCGTCGACGCCGACATCAGCACCGCCCCGATCGCCGGGCTCAGCGTCAGCCCGGCCCAGGCGAAGACGCCCGCCGCGAGCGGGATTGCGATCACGTTGTAGCCGGCGGCCCACGCCAGATTCTGAACCATCTTGCGATACGTCGCCTTCGACAGCCGGATGACACTGGTGACACCGCGCGGGTCGGAGGAGGCCAGCACCACGCCGGCCGACTCGATCGCCACGTCCGTGCCGGCGCCGATGGCGATGCCGACGTCCGCCCGGGCCAGCGCCGGGGCGTCGTTCACACCGTCGCCGACCATCGCCACGGTCAGGCCGCGGGCCTGCAGGTCGGCCACCGCCCGGTCCTTCTCCGCGGGCAACACCTCGGCGAACACCTCGTCCACCCCGGGCCGGAATCCGAGATCCGCGGCGACCGCCTCGGCGACCGGCCGCGCGTCCCCGGTGATCATGACGATCTTCTTGATCCCCTGACGCCGCAACTGGTCGATCGCCTGCCGAGCCTCGGGCCGGACCTCGTCCTCGAGGGCGAACGCCCCGAGCACCGCCGGCCGGTCCGAGATCCGCACCAGATACAACACCGCCGCGCCCCGCGCCGACCATTGCTGAGTGTCCGGGCCGAGTTCGTCGGGCACGGTCGCGTCGAGCTCGCGCAACAGCGCCGGCCCGCCAACCGCATACTCGCTGCCCTCGACCGTCGCCTGCACGCCCCGGCCGGTCAGTGAGCGGAAACCCGTGGCGCTCGCCCGCAGGCCGCGCTCGTGCGCGACGCCGACCAGCGCTCTGGCCAGCGGGTGCTCGCTGTCGGCCTCGACCGCGCCGGCGATCCGCAACGCCTCGTCGGCGCTAGTCTCGGCGGCACCCACCAGGGCGGTGACGGTGTGTGCGCCCTTGGTCAACGTGCCGGTCTTGTCGAACAACACCGCGTCGACGGTACGCATCCGCTCCAGCGCGAGCCGGTCCTTGACCAGGATGCCGGCCTTGGCCGACAACGCCGTGGACAACGCGATGACCAGCGGAATGGCCAGGCCGAGAGCGTGCGGGCAAGCGATCACCAAAACCGTTACGGTACGCACGACCGACTGGTCCAGGCTGCCGAGCGCCCACCACACGACGAAAGTGACGGCGGCGGCGCCCGTGGCGATGTAGAAGAGCATCGCGGCGAACCGGTCGGCCAGCACCTGAGCCCGGCCGCTCGAGGCCTGGGCTTCCGCGACGAGCCGGCCGATCCCGGCCAGCGCCGTGTCCTCGCCCACCGCGTCGACCTGAACGCGGATCGCCGAGTCGGTCGCCACGGTGCCGGCCACGACACGCTGACCGACGCCCCGGGAAACCGGTCGAGACTCACCGGTGATCATGGACTCGTCCAGCTCCGCCTCGCCGTCGACAATGCGGCCGTCCGCGGGCACCCGGGCGCCGGACCGGACAAGCACCGTGTCGCCGACCGTCAGCGCGGACACCGGAACGCGCTCGGTCACGCCGTCGGGAGTGACCCGTTCCGCGTCGTCGGGCAGCAGCGCGGCGAGCGCGGCCAGGGCACCCTGCGCCTGGCCGATCGCCTTCATCTCCTGCCAGTGCCCGAGCAGCATGATGGTCACCAGGGCCGCGAGCTCCCACCAGAAGTCCAGATCGAACAGCCCGACACTGGTGGCCAGGGACGCGGTGTAGGCGACCGTGATCGCCATGGAGATGAGCAGCATCATTCCGGGCGCCCGATCGCGCACCTCGCTGACGGCGCCGACCAGGAACGGCCAGCCACCGTAGAAGAAGACAACGGAGCCGAGAACCGGGCCGACCCAGGAGATCCCCGGGAAGTCGAGGGAGTAGCCGAACCAGTCCATCACCATCTCGCTGGTCAGCACGATCGGCACCGTCAGGACCAGGCTCAGCCAGAACTTGCGCCGGAACATCTCCGGGTCGTGGCCGGCGTGCTTGTCGTGCCCCTGATGCCCGGCATGACCGCCGCCGGCTTCCGCCACGCCGACCGGATGATCGTGGCTCATCGCAGCCGGCCCGCCGTGGTGCGCCGAGCCGTGGGTGACATCGCCCCTGCTGGATCGCATCCTCACCACCTCCAGTCTCGGAGCCTATACCCCCAGGGGGTACCCAGCCAACCGATCTCGGGCGTGAGCGCAGTCCCAACCAGCCTGGATGGTGCGGAGACCGCTGGCTAGAGCTAGACCGGCTCCGCGGCGGGTGACCCGGCACTGACCCGGTGTGCTTCGAGGAAGCCGGCCACCGCAGCCGACCACGGATATCGCTCGGCCTGCGCCCGAGCCGCCTGCCGCCGCGCCTGCACGGGCCGGGCGGCCAGGGCGCGCACCGCGGCGGCATACGCCGGCCCCTCGCCCGGAGCCGCGATCCCGGCATCCCCGATCACCTCGGGCAACGCACTCTCCGCACTCACCACGACCGGAGTCCCACTGGCCAGCGCCTCGAGCGCCGCCAGCCCAAACGTCTCTACCGGCCCCGGCGCAATCGCGATATCAGCGGTGGCCAACAACGCGGCCAGTTCCCGCCGATCGCCGACATGGCCCAGAAACCGCACCGGCAACCCGCGCTCGGCCGCCTCCCGCTGCAACGCCACCCGCAACGGCCCGCCACCCGCCACCGCCAACACCGCGGGCACCCCAGCGGCCCGAAGCTCAGCCAACGCCTGCAACGACCGCCGCGGCCGCTTCTCGGCAGACAACCGTCCACAGTGCAGCAACAACAAATCGCCGTCCGCAGCCCACCGGCGCCGCATCCCCAGATCCCACCGCGCCGGCGAAAACCATTCAAGATCAACCCCCAGCGGCACGCGTACGACGTTCCGAGCCCCAATCCGCTCAAACTCGGCCGCCGCCCACCGAGTGGTACAAACCACGGTGTCAAACTCAGCAGCGGTCCGCCCATTGAGCCGG
>Ga0307515_10023890_pt1 | contig 10686 bp, 2 predicted proteins | sample 17_EM_MG_FD_194513 | JGI IMG/M metagenome (GOLD analysis project Ga0307515, IMG submission 194513) | Populus trichocarpa ectomycorrhiza microbial communities from riparian zone in the Pacific Northwest, United States - 17_EM | ecosystem: Host-associated > Plants > Roots > Unclassified | place...
TAATATAGAGCTATTTTTAGGTAAGCTAGTAAGCTAGGTGCTATATATTTTAACGTCGCGATAATTAAGATAATTAACCTTTAGAAAGTAAAGCCACTATACTATAGCAGAGCGCCTTACGGTATACCGCTTAGTAAACCGCCGACTTAGGTATTCGCCACCCTTTACTACCATAGGCCTCATGACCAGTATATCGAGTTTAGTAGGTAGCCGTGGCAGCTGCCTTTAGGTCTTTGGTGTGTTCTAGCTAAAGCAGCAGACGTGGCCAGTATAGCGATGTTGCTGGCCGCGTATACGCACGACTTATAGATAAACGTATACGCGCGCAATCAGAAGCTCCTCTACCGCGGCAAGTATAGGTAGGAAGCCAGGAACAGGCCCCGGATCGAGCCCGTTGCTATCACTAAATAGGGGAGGAAGGGTTAAATCCTTAAGGCTATCGGCGTCCTTAATGCAGGCTTTGTATATACCTATATTGTCACCCTCTATAGCTAGGCCTATTTAGAACCACTGCTCCTTGCAACGACTATATATCTCTATACATTCAGCCTATAATATACTCCTAAACTTCTTAATTCGCTTCTAATCGACAGCTAAAACGGGTAGTGGTATAGCCGTAGCCGGAGCTTGCTATAAGGGAGCTTGCCGCGAGGGAGCTTGCCGCGAGGGAGCTTGCCGCAAGGAAGATGATATTAATGGTAGGGTAGGTATTGGCGGTAGAGCAGGCATAGGAGCTAGTTCCGGCAAGGACGTATTTAGGCTATCTGGAGTGCCTCTTCTACTATATGGAGCTTTATCTATGGTATATAGCGGAGGAGTAGGCGAGTGAGCTTTACCCCGCCGATTAAGAATACGGTGTTCCCGTTATATTACCCTAATTGTCTTCCGCCGTTAAGCCATTTTAGGGGTATCTTGGCTATTCTGGCCGCGGGGTAGAAAGGCGTTCTCGGTATCGTTTTTAGGTGAAGTAGTTCGCTAGCGCCTTATAGGATAATTCTTAGTAGTAGAACCTAGCTCTACAAGAGCTCTCCGCTTATTTAAATTATATTTAAAGATTTAGAAAAGTAAGTAAAAGTAGAAGTAGTATATAGGGAAGACGCGCCTTTAACTAATATAACTGATATAGCTTTAAAAGCTTCTTTAAAGGCCGTCTTTAATAAAGTTAAGGCGGGGCTTATGGATATGGCACTTGCTGCACTTAATTACAGTAAGATTTGCTATGTTTACTATATATATAGTGGTATTAATAGAGGTTAATAAAAAGGAACGTGCTAAGATATTTTAATGTTTATAATATTTTGATGTTCGTTACGTGAATTCTACTGTAACTTACCGCGCGCTTTTTTTTCTAACTAATTAGAAGTCTACTTTCCAACCAATTAGAAGCTAGCTTGGCGGGGTTTGAATTCTAGGACCCGAAAATATAGACCACTTGTACCTTAGGTTAATAAAGTATTATATATATATAAATATTAAGATCTACGCCTTTATAAAGTCCGTTAAGTATATCTATAAGTATATATATAAGGGGAGCAACTATACTACTTTGTGGCTTATAGACGGCGATAAGATAAGCTAGTATTTATAGGGCTATTATACCAGCCCATCTAAGGCTATCTAGCGGCTATTTAAGTTTCCCGTTCATAAGGAGTACCCCCCTATAATCTAGCTTACGGTGCACCTTCTAGGTAAATAGCCCGTATACTTTTGGTCTAATTAGTCTACTAAGGAGATTTAGCAGCGCCTTAAGCTCTTTTACTCTATACTAATGGCCTTTTTTAAGTATAATATAGAGCATAACGATACTTATAACCGCCTATATTAAGACTTCCCTAAGCGGTATACCTTTATTTTAAAGTAATAGGAGTAACGTTTACGCTAGCAAGGCTTTATAATAGGCTGTATATATTACTATAGTCCTATTATAAGTAAAAGGTTTTACTTACAGCTGCTACTAACGTCTGTCCCTAGCCCTACCTCCTTTAAGGACCTCTATACTATTACTAATATAGTTTATCTAACCTTTTAGGCCGCTTATATAGCCCTAGGGCTACTAGAGGATAATTATAAGTAGATTAATTACTTAACAGAGGCTGCTGTTTTTGCTATTAGCGCCTAGCTACGCTCCTTATTTATAACTACTTTACTTTATAGCCCTATTATAAAGCTAGTTACTTTATAGGACCGCTTTAAACAGTCTATTTATAATAATTTACCTTACTTTCTAGCCCGCTAGCCTAATGCTCCTCCTATAATTAGCGAGGATAATAATACCTATTTTAATTACGGCCTATACCTTATCTATTAGATACTTACCGATTACTAAAAAACGCTTATAGACTATAGCCTACCCTAGTTCCAGTATTAGTAGGGTATTATTACGGAGGGAAGTAACTTATTTTTTATAGCTAAGCTATAGCAATATAACTATATAGAGGAAGAACGCTAGTTTATTAAGCTACGCTAGTAGCTAAATATAGATTAAGCAGCGTGCTTTAATACTATTATTGCCGCTATAGATACTAATCTATAGACGGCCCGCTTTTTCCTCTAGGGCCCTATAAGCACTAGTAAAACGTTTTTCTATTACTACCTCTACTATTACTACTGCTTATATGGTAAGATTATTCTTTATATAGCTTCTTCTAGTATTACAGCCCTTCTACTACCTGGCGGCTATACTACCTACTCCTATTTTTAGATACCTATTAATCTATATAAAGAGTCTACTTATAATATTTCTAAAAACTTAAATCTAGCTAAGCTTTTATACCGTACCTCTACTAGGAAAATGTTTATACCTCCTAATAGTACTAACAGGCTTCTAATAGCTCCTATTAGGGCTGCTAGGATCTCTAAAAAAACCCTTACACTTAGTTTCTTATTAGAAGCCTATTAGGAGGCCGCTTAGACTAAACGGATTAAACGGACCTTTAGGAACTCTAGGACCATTAGGACCATTAGGATAATTAGAATAATTAGGATAATTAAAATAATTAGGATAATTAGAAAAATTAAAAAATTAAAATTCTAGATTTTAAAATGAGGTATATTAATACTCCAGTATTTATAGTAGTTAAAATATAAAAATCTGGTTAATTTTAAGCCCTATTCTATATATACGATACTTTAAGTAATTTAAATAATCTAAATCGATCCCCCCTACCTACTACCTATATCTATGTGTCTGTGTCTATATCTACTTAGGCGTTAAGCGATTAATTGAGGAGATAAGGGGTAAGGCTCTTGCAGAGGCTCTAAACCGTTAATTAGCGGTGTTCCCGATAATCCGCCGGCCGTGTATTGATTTCCTAACTAGGCTTAGTACCCGCCTGCCCGCCTGTCCTGCCTATCCTGCCTATTTTACCTATCTAACCGTTCTACCTATTCGTACCTACCTGTCTATGCCTACCTGTCTATGCCTACCTATTTATGCCTACCTATTATGCCTACTTGTCTATATCTATAATTTAGGGGAGAGGTTGGCCCGATTAAAGGCTCTGCTTAATTTAATTGCGATTAATTATATTAATTTAAATCGTTCTTTATAGGCGTTCGCTGGCTATAAGTTTAAATGGTGGTTATCTAGGGTGCCTCTCTAAGAGGCCTTGATTTGATTTAATTTGGTAACGGCATAATATTAAGGCTCTAGTTCGATTTAATCGATCGATTAAATTAATTGTAGTATTCGCTAGCTGGTCGTTTAAACGATTATCGTCTAGCTTTGGCGACGGTTATCTAGTTTTAGCGACGGTCTCTAGTTCTAGTGATGGTCCTTTCCTACTTACCTACCTGCCTACCTGTCTGCCTACCTACCTACCTACTTACCTACCTGCCTGCCTGCCTGCCTGCGTTAGTATTTGGTTTAATTTAGGGGAGGAGTCGGCCTAATTAAAGGCTCTAATTAATTCGAATCATTCTCTATGGCCGTTTGCTGGCTATATATTTAAACAGTAGTCGTCTAGGGTACCTCCCTAGGAGGCCTTAATTCGATTTGGTAACGGGCCGATATTAAAGCTCTAGTTTAATTTAATCGATTAATTGATTAAATCGTTTGTGGTGTTTGCTAGCTAGTTATTTAAACGGTCGTTATCTAGTTCTAGTAACGGTCGTCTAGCTCTAGGACGGTTATCTTATTCTAGTAACGGTTATTTAGTTTTAGTAATAGTTCTTTACTAGCTGCCGTTCTAGTGCCTCCTAAGGTAAAGAGGATATAGGAAGGGTAAAAAATAAGGTAGCTACTAAGGGGTAACTTAGTAGAGGCATATATAGGCTATTAAGAATATAGCGGGGACCTAATAGTAATATGTGTTATACGGAGCTTTGTGTAGAGCCTTTATCCATAGAGCTTCACGTAGAGCCTTGTGTAGAGCCTTTATATATAGAGCTTTGTATAGAGCTTTGTATAGAGCTTTATATAGAGCTTCGTATAGAGCTTTATATAGAGCTTTATATAGAGCTTCGTATAGAGCTTTATATAGAGCTTTATATAGAAGTTTATATAGAGCCTCTATATATAGAGCTTTGTATAAAGTTTTATATAGAGCCTTATATAAAGCTTTATATAGAGCTTTGTATAGAGCTTTATATAGAGCTTTATATAGAGCTTTATATAGAGCCTTATGTAGAGCCTTAGTAGTATGGCTTAAGGGGTGTATATAGGGTGTTACTTTAGGGGGGTATCCTACTAGGAACCTAATAGGACAATTAGAAAATACTAGTTTTCTATTAGAAGCCTATTAGGACGATTAAGAAATACTAGTTTCCTATTAGGAGCCTAATAGGATAATTAAAAAAATTAAAAATCCTAGTAGGAGCCTATTAGGATAATTAGGATAATTAAGATCTTAGTAGCTTCTAGTAGGAGCCTATTAGGACGACTAAGATAATTTAAGAAATTAAAATCCTAATAGGAGGCCTTTAGGATCTTAGCACCCTAACAAAATGCTAATATCTCTACTTATTTAGGATAAGGTGCCAATATAGCACCGCTACTACTTTAAAGCCGTATACTGTATATTTACGGATATCCGTTTTAACGACTCTACCTTTAGCAGGCTCCCTACTATCTTAAGCGGTAACTTTACTTAGATACTACCTATTATCCCGCGGAGGAACCGCGTAGCTATTATAGGTGCTTACCTATAGCGGTCATTCCTTTAGCCTACCTTCTATATACTATCCCTGCAGTTAAATATACGTATCTATTAGGGCGAGATAAATTAGTAGTTTACAGCTTAGGTATAAGACTTATCTTATAATATAGCCCTAGCTAGTAATATTACTCTTCTACTTAGTATAGGCCAGTTTTAGTCCTAAGAACCCTTTTATAGGTATATATACCCTCCGTAACTACTTACTTAGGTATATACTACTCTTAATACCTTTTATAATCGCGCTATCCTAACTATTTATAATAATACCATAGCTGAGATTAACGAGGCTATCCTTACGCGGCTTTATAGCTCTTTAAGTACCTTTTATTCTATAAACTCTATAGAGTAAAATAAAGAAGAGGATTATATAGAACTGCCGCTAATAGAGCTCCTATAGATATTTAACCCTACTAGCCTACCTCCGTTAAAGCTTTCCTTAAAGGTAGGCGCGCCTATAATCCTTTTACGGAACCTCTACCCTAAGGAAGGAATCTATAATAGCACCCGTATAGTTATTACGCGCCTAGGCCGGCGTTGTATTAAAACTTAAATGCTTAGCGGTAGCTTTTACGGCTAGCTACGGCTAATCCCTTATATTAAGCTTACCTCTATAGATAAAGAACTGCCGTTTATTATTAGTAGAAGGCAGTTTCTAATCTAATTATACTTTGTTATAATAGTAAACAAGTTATAGGGGTAGTCTTTTAACTTTATTGGTGTTAATTTGCGTATACTAGTTTTTACCTATAGGCAGCTATATATTACGCTATTAAAAGTAACGGATATATATAGGCTTTCGCTATTACTGCCGCAGGGAGGCAATACTACTACTATTACTAATATTATATATCTAAAGGTGTTACTACCTATTATGGGCTAAGACGTAGGGGGATAGTATAGTAGCGGTAGTAGTTATTAGCGACTTAGTTAATCGAGATATAAGCACGGCAAAAGGGTCGCGCAAGCCCGTACGATTGGATTGTCTATAAACGAGAATCTAAAGCTAGGGAAAGGAAAGGAGAAGAAGAGTAGCGCCGTTCGATGTTTTATAAGATCTTCGCGTCACGTGATCGCAATATGCGGCAATTTGTGGCAACTTGCCGGTGCGTAGTTCTGCCAAGTTCTGCCGAGTTCTGCCAGTGCCGTAATATTACCCCCCCCTCTAAAAAAGCCTGCCCTTAGGCTTTGCCGCTAAAAGTCTTGGTAAGAGAATCTAACCAATTAGACAACTTCAACCGCTGGTTAAAGTTCCTAGATATCTTAACACCTTACATAACTAAGAAATTTCTGGGGTGTTTTTATCCTTATATTCTTCTAGTAGCTTATCGTCTTTATTATGCTAGCATTCTATCCACTTATCTAGGTACTTTGGCGGTCTAGGTTTATTAGGGTAACAGCTATAGAACTTCTAAAGCTTATGGGGGCTACCTATAAAGTTCTATATAGGGTACTAAGTAGGGTCCGGGTTATATCCTTTCTAGCTAATATAATACTTTAATGTTCCCTTTACAAGTTTACAGGCTAGTATTTCTTTAATTTCCTATTTATTATTATTATTAACTTAAATTAGTAGGGGAGGTTTATTCTTTTGTCCGGGTAGTAGGTTATTTATAGCTTTCTATAGCTTATCTAGTAAGAAGATAGGGTGAACTTTAATTAAGTCTGGGAGCTTAACCTTATACGAGTTGCCTACTTTATTAAGAATCTTATACGGTCCTACCATCTTATAGTCTAGCTTACGGCTAGTTGTTATAACCTAGACTATATCGCCTATAGTAAAGTTAGGCTCGCGCCTATGCTTATTCGCCTACTATTTTATTAATTTTTAAGCCTTTTCTAGGTTTATACGGGCTACTTTTTAGGCTTCTTCTAAGCGCTTAGCGTACTGCTAGGCTTCCTTATAAGATAGTTTTTTGCGTATAGTCTAGGGCCCTTTTGGTCTTTCCTAGTTAAAGCTTATACGGGGTAGGTAACCTATTTTTAGTTAAATAGGGGCAAATCCGATAGAGTTATAGGGTAGGGTAGCTTGGGCGTAGTTTATTGAGGGCAGTAGTTCGGCCCAGTTATTCTAGAAGTAGTTAATAAAAGGCCGAAGTCTCTAGTCTAAGTATTAATTTACAATCTCCGTTTAACCGTCTGTCGAGGGGTAATATGCTGTAGAAAGCTTTAGCTTAATACCTAGGATTTGGGTAAACTTATTCTAAAAGGCTAATATAAACTGCGGCCCGCGGTCGGATATAATAGTGTTTAGTAGTCTGTAAATTCGGTAGACGTAGTAGATATATAGTTAGGCCGCCTCTTTAGCATTAATATTCTTATAATAGGGAATTAAGAACGGGCGTTTACTAAAGCGGTTAACTAGGATTATAACTATATTATATCTGTCACGGTCTAGAGGTAGCTTATAAAAGTCTATAGAGATATATTACTAGGGGCGGTTGGGTATTAAGAGGGGTTTTAATAGTCCTAAAGTCTTATCTTATGGAATTATAGACCTATGGCAGTTATTACAGTTCCGTATATAGCGGTTAATATTTATAATTATTCCGGGCCAGTAGTAGCGGTCGCTAATAATCCTATAGGTTTTATTTTTTCTAGGGTAGGCCGTAGAGACCTAGGCGTATGCTTCGGCAATAAGCTAAGTCCGTAAGTTCTATTTCTCTACTACTACTAGCCGTTTGTGGTGCTTAAGTAGTCCACTTTTAAGGGACTATGGGCTAGAAACGTTTCTTACCTTTTCGCGGTACTCCTGTAAAGAAGGGGCCGTATAGTTTACCTATAGCAGTTTATTAATAAGGTCTAGTTCCATAGAGTTAATAGGGCATATCTTAGCATCTAAAGAGTCTATATTTAGTTCTGCCCGTATCTAGGAGTTAAGGTGCTTTAGTCGTAGTAGCGCTTAGGTTTATAATAAGATCTTTACGGCTATCTAGTTATTTATATCCTATTTACGCCTTATAAGAGCGTCCGCACGGTTAGTGGCGCTGGGCCTATATATAATTAGGAAGTTAAACTAAGATAGGGTGTCCGCCTAGCGCGCCTGTCGGGCTGTAAGGGCCTTTATTATTATAAAATATTCTAAGGCCTTATAATTAGAAACTACCTAGATAAACTCAGGGGTGCCTTTTAGTTAAGCTCGCTAGTGATAAAAGCTAGAGATAATAGCCAGCATCTCTTTGTTGTGAATTGGGTAGTTTAGCTTAGCATCTACTATCGTCTTTAAATAGTAAGCAATAGGGTGCCATTCTCCGTCTGTCTGCTTTTAGGAGTAAACGCCAGCTATAATACTATCTAAGGTATCGGTTTCTAGCATTAAGGGCCGTTCTAGGTTAAAGTGGGTAAGTAAGGGAGCAGAGACCAGTCGTTTCTTAAGCTCGTTAAAGGCCTGCCTATATACGGTATTAAAGTAAAAGGGCTGGTCCTTATAGGTAAGTAGGCTTAGTGGCCAGGTAATTCTGCTATAGTTCTTAATAAAGCGTTAGTAGAAGTTACAGAACTCTAAGAATAACTACACCCCCTTTACGGTCCTTAGGGGTACCTATTAGTTAATTACAGCCGTCTTTTCTAGGTTTACCTTAATCCCGTTTATACTAATAATAAACCCTAAGTATTTTATACGCTTAACACTAAATTCTAACTTCTTAATATTGGCTTGGAGGCTAGCTTTCTAAAGCTGTTATAGGACTTTATAGACATACTCTTTATATTCCAGTTTATTTTTAGAGTAGATTATAATATTATCTAGGTATACTATATAGAAGTTATTAAGGTAGTTAAATAGTATATTATTTATATATTGTTGGTATATAGCCAGTCCGTTAGTTAGTCTAAAAGGTAATACTTTGCATTTATACGTTCCGTAACAAGTCTAAAACGTAATAAGGTCTTCTAATTTAGGGTTTATCCTAATTTAGTGAAAAGCCTGGCGGATATTAAGCTTTGTAAAGATCTTAGCTCTACTTATTTAGGCCAAAGTCTTATTAAGTAAAGGCAGTGGGTAGCGGTCTTTAAGGGTTAAATTATTAAGCTTATAGTAGTTAATACAGAAACAAAGTCCTTTATTTAGCTTTTTGGTAAAAAAAAATAGGTAAGTTAAAAGGGGCTTAACTAGGCTTAATAAAGCCCTTATCTAGGTTATTAATAAGATACTACTTTATAGCTTATAATTCGGCAGTAGATTACTATTAGAGGGGGCTATAACTAAGGGTAACTACCTTATCCGGCTTAATTTTAATCTTATAGTTGTACGGTTAGTGAGGCGGGAGTACATTAGATGCTGCTTTAGAGAAGGTATCTTTAAATTTCTGGTATTAACGGGGCAGTTTCTGTTCTACTATCTCCTTATCTATAAGCTTACCTTTATCTTAGGCTAGGGCTTCTTTCTCTTTAATTATTTAATTAATTTTATATAAGCTAGTTATAAAGGTAACAGTATTAAGCTGAATTAGGTTTTAGTAGAATCCTATAGCGCTAATATAGCAGATATTAATTAGTGGGAGGTCTGTGGGTTTCTTTACAGATATTTATTAGGCCGTATTTTGCGGTATAGGGTTTATAGTCTTCCTTAGCTTACGTTCCATTTTTTGTAAATTATCCTTCCAGTCTATTAATTTGGTATATTATCTAATATCCCTAGCCTTTCTTTGTGGCTACATAGGGCCTAAGTTCTCTATTAGGGACTTAGCTAGGCTACTACCAACTTCCTAAGTCTTTAGTGCGGGTGGTATAATATAGGTAGTCTAGGGGCGGTGTAGTATACGGATCCGTTGCGGATTAAGCTATATATCCTTCTTAAAAGCCTAGTCCCTACGCGTCGCATTAGCCTAGTAAATAGTGTTTATCTGCGGCCGTATAAGGTTTTCTATTATAATACTAATCTCTTTTATAAAGGAAGGCGTTGGGGGTATAGTTTTAGGCTAGATAAGCTACCTGTTCTATATGTTAAGCTATAAGCCTAAATAGGCTAGCTATTTTCTCCCTAAGATTATATTATAGCTTCTAAGGTCCGTAATAAGGAAGGGGATATTATACTGCCTTCGTCTATTAACGCGGAGGTAAATCCACAAGATAGTTGTAATAGGTGGTTTTATTTATCCATTATAACCGCGAATAGGGACTAGTTTAGGCAGTTCTTTAAGGGGTGCATTTAAAAAGTTAGCCAGTTTTGCAGCGCACTTTATATTAATTAAGGTAAAGGTATTTACTCCTAAGTTAGCTAAAGCAGAGGTTAAAACTTAATATCTATTACGAAATAAAGTATAAGGGATAGTGTAGCTTTTTCTACTAACTAGCCGACCTAGATCGATATATGACATATTAATCCCTTTTAACCCTAAAGAGGAGTCTTTCTCTAGGGTTCCTCTTTTTTTGGCTTTATACTGTCTTTCTGAATTAATAGGACCTTATTTATCTTTACCTTTATTAGGCAGTTCCTTATAGGGTAGCCTATTTAACCGCACGAGAGGTAAGCTCCTTAATTACTAAGGGCCTATATATAGGGGTCGCTATATATAGGCCGGGTGTATACTAG
>Ga0307515_10023892_pt1 | contig 10685 bp, 5 predicted proteins | sample 17_EM_MG_FD_194513 | JGI IMG/M metagenome (GOLD analysis project Ga0307515, IMG submission 194513) | Populus trichocarpa ectomycorrhiza microbial communities from riparian zone in the Pacific Northwest, United States - 17_EM | ecosystem: Host-associated > Plants > Roots > Unclassified | place...
TAGGGCTCGCGATCTTCACTGCTAGCGTAAGCAGAATGCACTGAAACTCGACGGAATTTGGTTGAACTGCCCAACTCACATGTTTCAAGTCGGGGTCCCCGACACACGTCTGTTCTCTTGGTGGTGCGACGCTACTCCCGAGAAATCTGTCGCCAAACTCGCAGAGGAAGCACGTCGTGAAGAAGAGTATGTACAACATCCCTCTACTCAGAGTGTTACCTCGCCCTTCATTGTTTGTTTTGCAGTCCCTTTCAACGTTCGGCGCAGACTCTGTGCTGCAACACAGAGCCCTCCGATAATCCGGTGACGAAAAAGACGGAGGACAAGGATATCGATACCATCGTCCCTAAGCGATGCGGTCCTCAGCGCCCTGCAATGTTAGTGGGATTGCTGTTTCTGTGCCGGGAGAGAAGCACGGTTCGTCGAGAAGGACACTTGAAAAGAAAGGTGTGCGTTAGGTGCGAAACGGGGAAGAAAACGGACTGTGTGCTCCTATAGTGCTGCTGCCGCGATAGGTTGTATGTGTGATGGCCGAAGAAAGCGCGTGGAAAAGCGATCGTTTTGGAGAAGAGCGTGGGCTCAAGAGAAAGAAGTGGGTTGAAGATCGGTAGGGCATTACGTGGAGGCTTGAGAAGCGGTATGAGCATCGATTGCACAGATGACGAACCGGAAGAGATGAACAATGGCCAATTGTGTGCGTCGGTGTGGTAGCGAGCGCAGCACTGAAGGAAACGGGCGTGGTATTGATGCTAGCAGCGTTCATTGGTGACTATTGCAACGCTCAGGGACACCCAGCGCGTCGGATAACCGTGAGTGTAGACATGTTGTGCGGCTACTCGTGGTTGCTATGTCTTTCTCGTCCTCATCGTGCAGCCGTCGTCTAACGATGCTGGATCTACTTATGGCCTGTCGTCACGAGTAGATCGCGAGTGAAGAAGATTGGTACGCACGTGTAACGCTACAGGACACCCATAAGATAATTCAGAGAATGTGAGAGATAATTTCGAGTGTTGTGGGAACGCGATTGCACCACAATATTCGCGAGAGCCTGAAAAGGCAGCTTGATTCGATGAGATAAAAAGGTGCGCATTACGAGCGAGGCCGAAAAAGTAAGTGGACTGTGTACTCCTGTGGGGCTGCGGCAATAATGACTCGATAGGTCGTACGCATGGCGATTGGGGGAAGGAAAGGATGAAGAAGCGAGCGTTATGAAGAGAAATCACGCGTGGGTTCAAGAGAAGGAGATGGTGGAGAGATTTTCTGGGGGCGTGGGAAGTGGGTTGAGCACCGATTGCAAAGAGGGCGAATCGGAATAGATGGGGTGTGGTGACGGGTGACCAATGGACATCCCAGCCTCAATGGTCGTTGAACGAATTCGCTCCAATCAATACGCAGAGCCACTCGACTTACACTGCGATATATAGTGACCTTTCCATGCTCGACCCTTATCGACTCCTTATGCCCATTTGCTGCGGCCAGCCGCCTTGTTTCTCGTTCGGGGCTCATCGGTGAGTTGCACACTACAAACTGGGTTTGCTTACTTCGTCGAACAGTGAAACGAATCCTTCCGGTAGCACTCGTTTAACCGAAGCTCATCTGTCCTGCTCCACTCTGTGATCAATACCGCCACATCCTGCTCTCGCTCTCGCAAGCACACATTCCGTCCCCAACTCCGTCCCTACTGTGCCCTCGCCGTTCTTCCCTGCACAACAGCTCAACGCGCTTTGTATTCCTATATCCTATCCTTAACCAGCGCAATTTCCTCCAACGTTGACATCGCATACCATGAATACCTCGCAAGCTACGCGTCCAACAACCCCACCAATCACGTCTCCGCGGCGTTATCATCCTTCACACTCGCCCGTCGGCCCTGCAGTCCGTCTTCGCATTCATGTCGACCTCGCGTCGGATGTTGCACCTGCTCTTGGACTCTCCCTGCGGTCCTCGAAGCTCTGTACAAGGCTTGCAAACATCTCTTACAGCGCGAAGGGAGCTCATTGATACCATTCGCTGGAGATGACGGGTTCCTTCCTTAGGCTTCAGAAGAATACAAGTCTCTCGTGCCAGTGTACAGCAGGAGAGATGGGCGTATGAGCAGGTCAACGACTAGGCGATGCGTGATCGAATCGTGGACGTCGCCGATGGCATCACGTCTGTGAACTTCTTTAAAGGGTGTTTACCCCACCGGTACACACCTCCCATTGTAAACACCCTTCCACCCAAGCTCAAATCCTTGGCCACCCTATATCATATCCATGCCGATCTCCCAACGTGCCGAAGAGGTCCGTGGAAACCTTGGACCGGAGCTTGTCACTTTGTAGTTGCTGTGGAGGGTGCAGCGGGTAGGGTAAGTCAACGTTGTAGCGTTCGCGTTGTCCTGTGGGTAGGCCTTTCAGGACAGGTCTTTCTATGAACGGAGTTCAGGCGTGGAGAAGCCTCCATCCCAAGAAACAGTGAGAAAGGCGACTCCGTGCACGGGAGTGCGCTTTCGCTCGCTCCGAGGTGGTATTCTTCAAGCTGCAAGCAATGTCCCAGAAAAGACGTGATGTATCGCACTATGGTAGTGGCCACTCCAGGTTTGACTACATGGATGAACTAGAGATTATTCAATGAACTGATCCACCAACCTGTCCAGCTTGCCACCTGTGAGCAGCCACCCACCCATCATCATTCAGTCTCGCCTGTTATGATGTGCCCTGGTTGGGGTTATCGATAACAGTCTAACAGCCTGGATTAGACCTGAGGCGTGCATTGCATTGTCAAGGAGCGTCGTTAGCTCCAAGTGGTAGCGAGTGCGGCACTGAAAAGAAGGGTGGGGGCTTGATGCTTCTTAAGCCTAGCGGCAGTCATCGGTGATTATTGCAACGCTCAGGGCCGCCCAGCGTTTCGGATAACCGATAACCGTTGGGAGTGAAGACGTATTGGGCGGTTACGATTATCATAACAAGACGAAGGCAGCGACACGGTTGCTGTCTTTCTCGTCTTCGTCGTACAGCCGTCGACCAACGATGCGCTGCGTTGGATAATGAGCCTCCTGCATTGATATACAAATGTCAAGGAAGTCAGTGTCGGAATGTGGGACGTAAGTACAAGCCTCGGCGCTCTGCCCGGGATATCGCCTGCGTTTGCAGCCCAAAGGTGGTCGCTGGGTGCAGTGCAAATAGCTGTTCGACTACTCAGAATTACACGCACTCAATCATGGCAACATAAAAGTCGACATTAATGACTTCCGGATGACCTCCGGTGCATGACCAGTTCTTGACCTCCGCTTCGCCGGACAAAACGCAACTCTCCTAGCGACCTGGTCCCTCTACGTACAATAGACACTTGCAGAATGCCCACGACAGAATGTTTCATGTCCGAGTTCAACGACCACCTTCACCGACCTCGCTGTACCATCGTCGGGATCCATCACATCCGATTATCGTCGCTGTGGCTACCCAACCAGGGCGCGTAAACACAAACAAGACAACAAACCACTTCGTTCACAGCACGCGAAACGAGCCCTTGCTGCTCTGCCCATCCACGATTATCACTCTGGCCGTTTCTTGTCACAGCTCCTGATACCGCGGGTGTATTGATGTCGTACACCACCTAATGCAACAGATGAAGAATACCAGCGAATCTTTCCAGCTCATTCGCCCCGTCTTGCTTCCACAAGCGCAGATTCCGTCCCCAGGTCCGTCACGCAGGATGGCCCCGTGCTTATTGTTCCTTCGCTTGCAGTGCCAGTAGGTCTATATCCGCTATCCCATCCTCCTTGCGGCCCCTACCCGTCCTCCGTAGACGCAGCCCGCCCAGAAAACCAGACATCTTCGTCGCTCGCACCGCGGCGCGAACGCTGTTTCCTAAGCGCAACGACATTTCCCACAACGCTGCCGTTAATCACCCAAGTGGTTGTCTTCCCTGTGCGCCCATCGTCCTACGTCGGCACGTCCATCATGCCCTACATCCAGACTCGCCCGTGGTTCCCTCTACGGCTCCTCAAGAGGCTCGTGTACCCTCGTCATCGTCTGTGACGTATGAAGGGAGGGCTGTGCGCCAGAGACGCCTTGAGTAAATGCACGATGCTTCTACCTCACTTCTGAACTGACGGCGTTAACCCTGATAGTGAGATCGTGATACACCCCCAGCTAGGCCGTCGTGGTTGGGAAATTGTCATCACCGTCGTCTGAGTATTCCTTCCAAAGCCCACAAGAATAGAAGGTCACCCGTACTAGTGGACCACAGGAGAGGTGGGTGTACGAGCGGGTCAACAAGTAGGCAGTACGTGATCGAATCGTGGACGTCGCCGATAGAATCACATATATGAATTAAGGATTACCCAGATGTCTACATCACCCCGAGCGGTCAGCCGAGACACAAGCACGTATTCTCCGAGCAATCGAAGGGCCCGCCGGTGCACACTTTCCATTGTACGCATTCATCGCCCAAGCTCGAATCCTTGGCCACGCTATGCTCTGCTATATCCGTGCTGAACTCCCACTGCGCGGAAGTAGCTCGCAATTCCGTGGAAGCTTGGACTGGAACTACTCTTGTTCATGTTGTGGTTGTTATGGAGGGTGCAGCGGGAAGGGTAGGTCGACGTCATAGCGTTCACGTTGTTCTGTGGGTAGGCATTCCGGGACGGGTTTTTGTGAATGAAGTTCGGCCCGAAGAAGCCCCCATCCCATGGGACTGTGCGAAGGCAAGATATGTGGCAATCCGTGTGCTCGAATGCGCCTTCGCTCACTCCCATCAGGCCGTAAGCAATGACCAGAAATCTGCGGTGGATCGGACTATGATCCTGGTTAGACCGCGTGGGGCGTACTGGGGTTTATTCAGCGAGATGGGCGCCAATCTGTCCAGCTCGCAGGTAGCGAGCCGTCCGTCCGTCATGGTTCAGCAACGTACCTGATCGATTTGACCAGCGAGACGAGGCGCAGATAATCCGCACTATGTAGGAAACTCTGCCGTCATTGTGTGCAATGTAAATCATTGGGTCACCGAGTGTCATTCTCCTTTCATAACTGGCCGCCACATGTGACCATTGCTGTGAGATCGAGGCGGGCTGCCCGTCCGAGACGAGACGGGACGTGTGAATGAGTCGGGTAAAAGTAACAAACATCCAATCCACCTGACAGGAACCTATCGAGTAAATATGTACGCCGTCCAGTCCAGTCTCTGTCGGCAGACTGTCAGAGCCATGTCCAGTCGGAGGACGGACGTGTGGCCAGGATAGGGCGTATACCGTACAATGCCGTGGACTACCGATGACGACCAGCCGTCGTCAGGAATGGACTTAGGGATGGGAACGAAAGGACGAGAAAGGGGACCGGTACTCTAGTCGATCCTCAAACTGAGGAACCAGCAAGCGAGTACATGGATATTTAAATAATAAGAAATCAGACAATAATCGGAAACACGTTGCAGAGCAACGAAACTAAAATGGAAGGGCGGGATCCCCGCAGCCCGAGTAGCAGGGCCATCGCGCGTCGGCAAGCCGAGTGCTACCGACGCGCCGGACCATTTCCGTGAGGCTGGAAATGTCACGGCCGGCACGGTATGTGACACAGACACGGCCGATCGCAGAAGCGCCGGACCATTTGCTGGGCTACATAATGGCTGCATTATATGCAATGAGTACGAGTGCCTGTTGTGCACTCCCTTGCTCTTCCCAGCTCCCCTGTCCTCTCGAGTGAGCCTAACTCGCGGAGACGTCTCATACTCCATCTACCAATGCCCTCAACTTCTTCGGGTTCGGTTCATCCGTTACTACCCCCTGGAAAAGCCCACTTCATTCCAGTGGAAATACTCTCTGAAATATTTCTGCTCGTAATACGAGATGATCGGAGGGATAAAGCTAAAGAGCGCTTGGAGCTTGTATGCCAACGCTGGTATGCGATTATGATTTCAACGCCAGGCATCACGTATCAACTATGGATTCGAAGGGCAACAAAGAAGGAAGTAGTTCAGGCGTTCATACGATGGAGAAAGACCCCCTTTGTGATGATTATTGATGTGAATAACGAGGGACATGAGGAGGATTTCAATTATGATGACTTTCATGCATCCCTCATGGTTGCCTGTCAGGCCGCACCCAGATGGCAATTCCTGGTCCTCCGTTCATTTCCACCACCCGGAGAATACAAGGCATCAGACACTATTGTGCAACCTTTGGAAAGCCTTACGAGCTTCATCATGCACGAACATTGTGATCTTGGAAGCTTCCTTGAGCCGCTCATGACTGCAATCACTACAACTGCCCTTCCACGCCTTACTAGATTGGTTCTTTCTGACTCTAGAGCTGTACTCTACCTTGCGCAACCAACCTGCCCTCACTACAGTAGTCTATCACTCACTGGTCACGCCCCCTCACTGGTCATTTCGTATTAGCAGGAATCTGGCACCTCTCATTCGCATTTGAATAGTATTCTTAGTGTTTATAGACTATGTCCACCAAGTCTCAATGCACCCGATTGCAGTTTGCCTTCAGGGCAAGGTCAAAGTAGCAGAATTGCCAGATTTGAGTTTCTCGTAGCAGTGTGGATGCTCTGGGAACCCCAGAAAATGAGCTATGATGTAAGGATAGCATCATAAGGAACTAATACAACCTAATTTGGAAGTATAGACTCCTTGCAGCACACTGCTCGAGGCCCGATTGTCTGCAGGCCTTGGCTCAGATCTTTACCACTCAATTTTCTCAGCCTGTAAGCATCAGATTCATATCTATGACCATCGTTGACACAATGTACACTGTTGGGGATGCCAAATGTTGGCCCTGTCAGGGTTGGCCACTGCGTGGTCAATTCCAAGGATAGCCAAAACACTGGCACTAGCATTGACCCAGCTACTCAAAACACTTCTATAATATGCAAACTACTGATTTACCTAAATGTAAGAGGTGCCTGCCCCCTTGGCAATGCCTAAAGTGGTGGTGACCAGTGGGTGATATGGCCCGAATATGGGCACATCGTCGGATGACTATATCCCAGTGTCGGGTAGCCACAAAATGGTTACAGTAGATACAATATACCTAGTTAAGTTCATACAAGAGTAGTTCTTGAGTTTAAATGCTGATTGGAAGGATACAGAGGCAATACGAAACTTCATGACCAGTGAGTGGTTGAGTACTGTACTTCTTCTCTCTCACGACTCTCACAATCAAGGTGTCGAGGAGGATGGAGAGCCCTGCAGATATCCTTCCACACCTCCATAGACTGAAGTACTTTGAAGCCCAGTGTCTCTACCTCCCAATTTATCCACCTGATGCCTCCCTTCCTCTCACCCAGACCCTCTCCTTGCTAACACTAAAATCTGTTTCTGTCCAATGGATGGCAGGCAAGGTTTTCCCCACTCTTGAGCGCTGTTCTATTACATTCCCTCACCATAGTGATGCCATATGTGTCCAGCAGCCTGTTACCATGCTTGCTTGCACCTCTCTTGTATATGACTCCAATGACCTTCATCCCCTTAGGCATTTTCATCACCTTCCACTTATCCGGTTAAAGGTGACGAATGGGCAGTGGAATGTCAGAAGGGGGAATCCTCAGTTTGTCGCTATATGCCCCATAGCTTTTGCGAGTGCACAGAGTCTAACCCGGCTAGACCTTGAAGTGCAATGCAGTGAACAGCTGCTGGTTCTTGCCCTGCGCCAATTGCCAGCCTTAGCATACCTGTGCCTGAGACTTGCTAGCCCCCATGCACTGAGCGAAACATTCTTCAAGGTATTTGTTGCTACAAGGTCCAATGCAGGTAGCCCATGTGAAATGGCTGCACTTCCAAGGCTACCACTCTGTGCGAAATTGACACAACTTCTCTTGGACTATAGGAGATGGCTAAGGGGTCCTGAGAGAAAAGGACTCATCCCAGTACTTAGTGACATCGTATCATCACGCTATTCAGAGGAGGCTTTTAACCTCGTTTTGTCCATTAATGCGCGTAGACGGATGTGGGATGTTCAGGGGTGTGTAGAGAGCCCCTGCGATATTGCAGATGATTACAATAGTTCCATAATTGGGATTCCAAGCCCATTTGGCATAATTCCCCTACAAGAATATGAGGGCTCGTTCTTACTGGAGGTTCCCTTCAAGGAGGCAGAATATCTTGTGGCATGTCATCAGCTTTCCATTGGTTGTCTCTCAACTCTCCATAATCTTGTGGAATTGAGGGTTGGAGATAAGCAAGATATATTGCCAACTGCACCACCTCCTACTTTGCCTCTTTTTCGCACACTCAGGGTCTTTACAGCAGAAAATATCCACCCTTCATTTTTGGCTGATCAGACCTTCCATAAGCTCGAGAGGTGCAGAATGTCCTTACATGAGGAAGGTCCCAACCTGAGCGAGGGCCGAGTCACACATATGCCAGTCTGCACAACACTGGATGTAGATGACCTCACTCTGCTTGCTACCTTCAAACTTCCACAGATCTATGAACTGGGTGCATCATTTGATCATCCGGAATTCAACATGATCTGGGAAACATGTATTGTGGTAAATGTGAATTTGTCAGGATTGGAGCGCCTGCATGTGTATGGATGGTATCAACAGGCAGGTCTGATCCAAGCCCTTGGATGCTTACCAGCGCTGAAAAGCTTGATTATTGGAAATGGTTCAGATCTAGATGCAGACTTCTTTGAGGAATTCGTCCCGATGCATCTCAATGAAACCGCTGTATCGATGCATTCACATGATGAGGGTCAAATATCCGCAGTTCTCTGCCCTTTGTTGAGGAGTTTGCTCATTGAGGGGCATGATTTCAAACAGCGACTAGAGCTGATGCCCCTTTTCGTCACTTTGCGTGCTGCATGTGGGTCTCCCCTGGAGGAGCTTACTTTGTTTGACTTTGAGCTTGGAAGAAAGACTGAGCTTGTTGGGAGCCATGGGAGTTTTGTGATGGAAGCTGTTGTTCTGGGTAGGGATGCTGAGCCATTTAGATTAGATATTTAGCTTGAGTGACACAAGGCTTGAATCTGATATGATTTCTGGACCACGGTTTCTCGATGTAGATAGGGATCCTTCCATGCTATATATGCCACACCTATGCAGCTTCTATTGTAACCCACCACGTATGAGGAGCGAATACTACAAACCGCGTCTATCAGGATCGTTCACCTCGCCAACTCGAAAGGCACCGAAAGTAGCATCCTCGCGGCATGAGCTCACATGCTATCTAGAACGTGGGATCCTCCATCTCAGTAACTAGCGGAGCACAGCCTCCTCTCCGCAAGCATAAGGCGCTATCGGTAGCACGCAGGCTGTTAGCCCACAACAGGCGCGTATTCCCTCCCCTCCCTCGCGCTGCCCGTTTTGTTTTTTGTTTTGTAGAGTGAATACAAAAATACGAGCGTAGTTTTATATTTATTTTGCGTACAGTGAGCCATCAGACATAGCTCGTATATGGGCTCCAAACGTGACTGCACCTGATCATGGCTCGTCCAAGTATCCAGATTGTGAACGAACAAGATTGGAACGCACCTCTAGCGCTACCGAACACCTATAAGACCATCTGGAGAATGATGAAGATTTTTGTGCGCTTCATGGTGGACGCAACGCCGTCTCAATACTCGCAATAGCCCGGCGTCCATCATATTCATTTCATAGTTGTAGGATTCGCCGCTCTCACATCCTACCGAGTCCTAAAATGGGACCGTCATCATGTGTCTCTTCCGTGGCCGCCGTAATATTGTAGGTCCGGTCTCTCTTTCAATGAAGCCAATGCTGGGTCCTCAGGAGTTGCTCTAGCCGATATCCGTGTATCAGGGCCCACGGGTGCGCATTGTCGGATAGGTGTAACGGCACACGCGCCACTAAGATTCACGTCATCAGGCAGGCTGTGCCCGTCAGAAGAGAAGATCCTTAACTGGTGCGGTGGATGATACAGTAGCCGTTTGCTGCCATCTCCGAGCTCCGGACGATGTGACCCGCTCTGTACTCTCGCTACTTCCGGTTCAACGCAGCAGTAGTCTCGCCGGACGTCCAGTAGTCTTGTCCTGACAACCACCACGCATTTTGATGTAGGGTGACATTACGATCCTCCTGTAGGGCTCGCGATCTCCACCGCTAGCGTCAGCAGAATGCACTTGAGACTCGACGGAATTGGTTTAACTGCGCAACTCACATGTTTCAATTCGAGGTCCCTGACACACATCTGTTGTCTTGTTGTTGCAACGTTACTTCCGAGAAATCTGTCACCGCACTCGAAGGGAGCAGAGGAAGCACATCGTCAAGAAGAGTACGTACGACATCCCTCTGCTCAGAGTGTTACATCGCCGTTTGTTGTTTGCTGTGCAGTCCGTTCAAGGTTCGGCGCAGATCTGTGCTGCAACACAGAAGCGTTTGATAATCCGGTGACGAAGAAGAGGGAGGACAAGGGTATCGATACCATTGTCCCTAAGTCATGCGGTCCTCAGCGTCCTGTAATGTTAGTGGGGTTGCTGTTTCTGTGCCGGGAGAGAAGCACGGTTCATCGACAAGGACACTTGATGAGTAGGGTGCGCGTTAGGAGCGAGACGGGAAAAACTGGAGTGTGTGCTCCTGTAGTGCTGCTGCCGCGATAGGTCGTATGCGTTATGGCCGAAGAAAGCGAATGGAGAAGCGAGCGTTTTGGAGAAAAGTGTGGGCTCAAGAGAAGGAAGTGGGTTGAAGATCGACGGTGCATTATGTAGAGGTTTGTGACGTGCGATAAGCACCGAATATACAGAA
>Ga0307515_10023893_pt1 | contig 10685 bp, 4 predicted proteins | sample 17_EM_MG_FD_194513 | JGI IMG/M metagenome (GOLD analysis project Ga0307515, IMG submission 194513) | Populus trichocarpa ectomycorrhiza microbial communities from riparian zone in the Pacific Northwest, United States - 17_EM | ecosystem: Host-associated > Plants > Roots > Unclassified | place...
TAAAGAGCCGTTAGGTTGGTTCTTTGTAATAATGGTCATATATATTTCTAGATAGTTGTTCAAAGAAAGGGACAAAGGAACGATCCTATAGCTCCCATCTCATTCGGAGGAAACAAATAGATTTGATATTAAATCAATTGAAATTTACACAAAATTCGAAAGCGAAATTAAGCATCTTAAAATCGTTAATGACCAAATTGTCAGGAGAGAGAAGACAATAAGCCAAAAAAGGATACAGGGTGTAATTAGAAGAGGTGTTGTTTGACCGCATAATCCAGAGTGTCAAGGAAGAGTAAAGACGCGTGAGTGCCGCTGACAAAAACTGCACGATCACCGGAGATATGGCTGCCGCTCTCATGCTTCCTCTGCGTTAACTCATGAATGAATGAATCAAACAAACAAATGCACTGCTGCTGCTACCATTACCTAAACCTACACCTGCCTGCCTGCTAGCTTGCCAAACTCGCACTCGCATGACCTGCTCTACGCAAACCCATAAACTTGTACAACCTACATGTTTATCTTTAAAAAGATGCTCTTTGTCGGCATCTCTCTTTCTCCAACTTATCGTCGCTGCCTCCTTGTGTTTGTATTCTAATCAGCTGACTCTTGATTCGTGAGTTATGTTTAAATATTGATATAAACTTATTTTTGTAAACATAGTTTAGACAAAAGTAATTTAAATATGTGATGGAAAAAATACCACCATTAATCATGAAGCAGGATAAAAACGCAAAACGATTGGATTACAAGAATGTTTCAAGTTAAACGTTGCCCATTAGCCTACATTGTTGAATATATATAAAGGAAACGAACTCATGATTTCACCTCTAGACAATTTAAGAAAAGACGGACGTTTGTTCATAAAAAGACAAATTAAGAGAAATAAAAGTTAATTGAAATCTTTAACAAGTGAAGAAAACATATCAAACATACATACCTCGAAATAACTCGATAGATGGATCCAAAGATTGGAAAAATCTGTGACTCGAATGATAAAATGGCTCGGGAAAGAGCCAAGATGGCGGATCTTAATTTGACTATGTTGTTGTAAGGTTTTGAATCAGTTTTTCATTGATATCTTACGTACGTCCGTCCCTAAGACTCTTGTTATTTATGTCTTGCAGTTAAGCTGCAGGTCCTTGTTTCACTTTACATTTGACCTTCTTGCAGGATTTATGTTCTTCTATCCAGTCCATATATAAACTGTATTGGACTACCTATTAATTTTAGGTCAATATATCCTTTCTCATACGTGTGCCTTTATATATAAATGGAATGGTTTTGTCTAATCTATGTATGCACTAAATATAGCTACCCTACGGTTCTTAATTTTAAAAATAAATAAAATTATTCTTAAAATTTTATCCTTGGATTAATACCGTTATTAGATACAATTGACTAGTTCAAACAATTGAGAAGATAAATGAAACTAACGTCATCAACCACATTAGTATCGGTGTTTAAGGAGATAGGTTTTCCATGAACCACGCATAATCAAAGTTGGAAATAAATTTCATAATTAGACAGAGAAAGAATAACGATGAATTTGAAACCAAAATAATTAAAGAAGAGGATTGTGAAGAAAGAAATTGAAGTTTTAGAGGTGGGCATTAATTCCATGCCTGCAATGAAATAACCCTAAAATACAATAGCTAAAGAAATTAATCCCAAAGCCTACGATCGATTAAGGAGTTCATCTCACAAAGATTCTTTTAATTTTTTTTTTTCAAATAATTAACGAAATTGATACATGTATATACAATTTCTCTTACAAGATTTCAACAGGAGTGTATGTATATATATAGCTCTTAATTTGATATTCCTTTACAATTTATTTGGTAAAGCACTCTCTCTATATATATTTATATACAGTAGCATATTGTGTGCATGTTATGCGAAAATCCTGCTAAATGCTTTGCACATATAGTATTTTTTTTTGCTTTGATATTAATTAGAAGCTGTACACAAAATAATATTAGTAATTAATGGTTGAAGATAAACCTCGTAAAATTATATATATGTCCATAAGAGGAGAAGTGTTAAAGTTGGAGGTGAAGATTCCGATGGAATAGACCCGCAAGGAAGGGGGAGGGGACACGTTTCATGCTTGTAGAGCGTAATGAGCATAGGGATGGGTGGGATCATTTGCAGGACATAGCCATGGTGCATGTCATCTCCCTCTCTCTGTCTCTCAAGTTACGATTTATAAACATGATCATACTCCAATTTAATTGCGCCACCTATCATTTCGCTCAAATAATTAATTACCATGAAACTCACTCCCGTTGATTTCCATCCTCAGCTATACCAAATAATACCATTAAGCCACCAACCAAAAATGTGTTATTATAACTTCAAGAAATAGTTTAATTGGTTATATTTTAAGTTTGCTTTTTAAATGATTATAAATTCAAGTTTCTTATCAGATTATTAGAGACTTATATAATTATTAATTTTTAAAATTCATAAAATTAATTGAGGTGTTCACAAGTTAATAAACTATATTAATAATAATAAAAAAGTTTTGTGCTAACATTAAAAAGGAATATTTATCGTATGATGTTTGTAGGACCGGAGTAGTCGCTATAATTAGGTCAAGCAACTCAAACCATTTATGTCTTTGAAAAATGGAGTCCATGGTAATCAAGCTAGCTAGCCAGCCTAGACAGAGAGAACAAGAAGAGAGGTAGAAAGGTGGCTAGATGGAGTTAAAATGTTGAAGATTGGAGAGGAGAGGAGATAAGGACCAAGGCCAACGTTGAGCTAAGAATAGTTATATTATAATATTAACAAGTTGATGTTGTAAACATAAACCCACGAAGAGAGAGAGAGAGAGGGCGAGAGAGAACGTGGAGTGCTGGAGGGGACAAGGGAGAGAAAGGTGGGGACCCATCCACCGCCCATACGCACGCATTCTTAACAAAACCAAACCCATCAATCTGTGATCTAATTCCTCAATCTAACCCTAACCCAAATCCAAAAGTACAAACAAGAGACCTTCTCTCTCTAGCGACAGCAAATACTACTCTCATCTCTCCTGAACCTCTTACCAACACAACCTTAGCTATAACACCTCTGCACAACACACTACATGTCTTAGTTGAAAGATCAAAAGATGGTGAATTCAGCTCAGATCAATTTGGTGGGTTACACCAAAGATCCACTCATCTTTCTCCTTTCTGCTCTCCTTTCTGCTCCAGCTGCTAGCTGGTGAGTGCTAGCTAAGTAATAGCATCTAGTTCTTCTTAGTTACTCCATTAAACTATCAAAAAGAAGCAAGAAAAGCAAGCGAAAAAGAAACCCCCGGCCCCCGAAATAGTCTTCGATCTTCTTATTTTATATCCTTTCTTCTTCCACTAGCGGCCCTCTTTCTTTTTGAAACTTTAGTATAATTACCATTAATTAGCTATAGCTAGTGTTTCCATTTTCTTGGTTTAGTTTTTTTGTCAGACGGCCACTTAGGTTTTGTGCAAGTGAACAACGTCTTTTGGGATATACAGTTGTAGTAAAAGAAAGTCATAAAGTTGAAAAGAAAAGAGTACCAATATGGATCCAGTAACGGCTCATGGCCATTCTCTTCCACCTCCTTTCCACACAAGAGATTTCCAATTACACCACCACCAACAACAGCAGCAACACCAATTTCACCACCAACAGCAGCAGAATTCAGAAGATGAGCAAAGTGGGAGTAGCAGTGGGCTAAACAAGTCCTTGAAACGAGAGCGAGACGAAAACAACAATAGCATGGGCAACAGCGAAGGCAAAGAGCTCATAACTTCGGGATCAGGAGAAGGAGAGATAACAAGAAGACCACGAGGCAGACCTTCCGGATCCAAGAACAAGCCTAAGCCCCCAATTATCATCACACGGGATAGCGCAAACGCGCTACGCACCCACTTGATGGAGGTCGCTGATGGATGTGATATCGTTGAGAGTGTTGCTACGTTTGCTAGGAGGAGACAAAGAGGGGTTTGCATCATGAGTGGAACTGGGACAGTAACAAATGTAACCCTTAGGCAACCAGCTTCACCAGGTGCAATTGTGACTTTACATGGTAGATTTGAGATATTATCGCTAGCTGGATCTTTTTTGCCTCCACCGGCTCCACCTGCAGCTACCGGCTTGACTATCTATTTAGCTGGTGGACAAGGGCAAGTTGTTGGTGGCAGTGTTGTTGGGACACTTACTGCTTCAGGTCCCGTTGTGATTATGGCAGCTTCATTTAGCAATGCTGCTTATGAGAGGCTCCCTCTAGAAGAGGAGGATCCACAGATGCCAATGCAAGGGGGTGAAATGGGGTCGCCAGGAGCGGTGGGGCAGCAGCAACAGCAGCCACAGCAGCAGCAGGTTATGGCGGAGCAAAACGCCCAACTTTTTCATGGATTGCCTCCTAATCTTCTCAATTCTATTCAGTTACCAGCTGAGGCATATTGGGCTACCGGTCGCCCACCTTACTGAAAAAAATGATCGATCCAACGCCATATCGATTAGTTCAGTTTCCCATGTTCACTTGCAGCTTACCAAAGAAGTGACAGACTTTGTAGCTAGGGAATTTGGGTTGTTACTTGGCATTTTCAGGTTTTGTTATTTCTCCTTTTGAATTTTTTTTTTAGTTGTTGTTAATTTGCATTTGATGATTAGCTTAATTATATGCCTGATTGATGATTGAAGGACTGTAAATTTCTAAGGGTCTTTATTGCTTGAGTATGATTTCATGTTAAGTGATGCAAACTATCATCCCATTTCGAAGATGATGATGATGAACAAGGAAAAAACAACAGCCACAACAAGTGGAGTGGCCACACTTTCCCATCAAATTTGTTTGCAATGTTTTAAAACTCCTATGATAATATTCCTAGAGGTTTGATCATTGCCTTCATTTGGGAGAAAAATCAAGTCCCTTAGTTCCTTCTTGTTTAGAAAAAAGCTTAGCAACACAAGCTATGCTCTCTCAAACCAAGAAACGCTTATGGTAATATTCCCACGAGGTTTGATCATTGCCTTCATTTGGGAGAAAAAGTCCCTTATATAGTTCATTCTTGTTTAGAAAAAGCTTAGCAACACAAGCTATCCTCTCTCAAACCAAGAAACCCTTATGATTAATATTCCAACAAGGTTTGACCATTGCCTTCATTTGGGAGAAAAAATCCCTTAGTTCCTTCTTGTTTAGAAAAAACTTAGTAACACAAGCTATTCTCAAACCAAGAAAACAGACAGTTTTTCTATGTATATTTTCTTTCCCGTTTTTAAACCATACCATGTAGTACATTTTCTTCCCATCATTTCCCTCCCGAAACTACAATATATAATCTTGTTATTTTTTTTTTTCCTATATATGAAACTCGATCCATTTATATACTTCATCCTCTCCATTGAGCTCCTAACCAGTAAAAGGGGCTTAAACGTGTCATGAGCACTAAAAGTAATGCGAGTACTATATATATAGATAGTATATATTTCTTGTTGCCAAGTTGATAAGGTCAAAGGAGGTTCAATTAAAAGCTGGCTAGTGACGGTTTCAAGGAGGAGGCAAGAAGGTGTTAAACTATTTACGAGAAGAGCAGAGAGGTATGGGCTTAGAGTTTCCATGTCTTTTCTTTGGGGAGTTACTAGGGTTTTAGATATAGAGAGACATGAAAATATATAGGGGTGCTGGTATACACGTGCACTGCTCTGAACTAGCTACTTTTCGAGGCAAGGCATTGCATTCTCTCTCTTGTGGATTCAAAGAATCTGGGATTGGGCAGCTGTATGAGAAAGAAAACATGCTCAGATTCTCTGCACTGAAATATTAAACTTCCATGTTATATTCACTGCTTTGCTTTGTTGTAAAAGCAATATTTGAAACTAATTTGCTTATCCGCTTTCATCTTTGGAGACACTCCCTAGCTACATTCAACTTTAATTTGCATGCCTCGCTGTTTCTTTCTCTCCTTTATCTTCCCTTCTGTTGGTCAACCTAATTTGCAAACTAAAGATTGGGTTCTTGAACCTGAAGCTAGCCAACTGTTTTCTTCTTTTAGTAAATTAAGTTTATGTAAATCAAGTCCACTTTTATTTTGGTAGCTTTGCATCCAAAGTTTCTTTGTTGAGATCTTAAATTTGCAATTTCCGGTGGTGATGGTGTGTGCGTGTGTAGTTGATAGAATTATTGTAGATCTCTCTTCTTCCACTTACTCTTTTTCTTTTTTCGATCGAATCAGAGATAAGTAATCCACATTTCTCCTAATGAAATTGACCTACATATATTATTTCATCAAGTTTATGGAATATTGTTAAAAAAAAGCTTAGGGAGGAAATTTGTCTTCCATCCAAACCTTACTTTGCGTCCCATCGATCAACATTTCGAGAAATTGAAATTTTACACAATTAATGTTTGACTCTGCCACTTCATGCCAACAAATATATAAGTATTTGATAGGCATGAATCTGTTGGTGCTGTTAAACAATTCAAAAAAAAATAAAAAAATAAAAAAATAAAAAAAGAGGAAGCTAGGGCTTCATTGATACTGTATGATGTGATCACAATAATCTAAAAACAAAGTGTTTAACCTAAATACAAAGAGATTATATATAGACTAAACTGAAAAGAAAATAAAAATATTATTTTACCCTTAATAAATCAAACAAAATAACCCTATATTTCTTAACATCTCCCCTCAAATTCCTTAAGTCTTTCAAAATCACTGTGAAATGTAGTTAAAAATTATATCAATTGTTGTTTCTCTCTACGAGCAATATAGGCATCATATGCCTTTAATTTTATCGATTCTGTAAGAGTCAATCGATCTCATATATCTGTCATAGTAGAATAAAACTCCTGAATCTTCATATTTTTCTAGTAAAGAGCTCGTATGTTATTTTTTAATTGATACTGCTTTGCAAAATTTGATTGCATGAATAACTTTTGCAAATGAACTTAAACCTTCTTTGTTGTCTCATATTTCGCCAACTGTACACCTATGGAATGCTCAATATAATTGTTAATCCAAGTAATAATCTTTGCAATGTTTACTTCCCAAACATTTATCAAAGCAGTATAACTCTCAATAGTATTCTTAAGTATCACAGAAGTTTCACTAACATATCCCTACATCTTTTTGCCTTAAAGAAAATTTATCATCGCATAACTCCAATATGAATAATTCTTTTTATCTAACCTTACACTCATAGACTGAAGCAAATTATCTCTTTCAATAACCAAATCAATAAACTAGATTGCAGAAACTAAACAAACATCTTCTCAAAGTTATACGATTACTCTAAAAAGAAAAGAGAAATATAGGCTAAATGTTGACACCATGTTAAAAAATCCAAAAAAATAAAAAGGAATATAAAAATAAGAGAGGAGGAGGCTAGGGTTTCATTGATACTACATGATGTGATCACAATAATCTAAAGGAATGGGTTTAACCTAAATACAAGGAGATTATATATAGGCTAAACTGAAAAGAAAATAAAAATATTATTCTACCCTTAATAAATAAAACAAAATAACTCTATATTTCTTAACATATACCTCTATGACATATGGAGAGAGACAAAGATAGATTAGGTGTTATTGTTGGATTTCTTGGAAATACATTAATATAGTAGAAACGATAAAGTTAAAATTTATTAAGAGTTCATTGGATGCTATTAGACAATATATTGTTGTTTAGGGTATGTGTGAATATTACATGCAGATTAGTTCTTTCTTCTAGGATTTGTTCAACTCTTCAAAGTTAAGTTGTCACAACCACAAGTTGTTTAGTTATCCAGCCTCTAACAACAATTAACATGAATCACCATATTAGACATCTCTTAAACCATTTTAAGAGATGGATTGTTATACCTTGATCGATTAATGTTATCTTGTTATGTCTTGAGTGCTAACTCTTTTCTTTTCTCTATCTTTCTATATGTATAAATTTTTGTTGTGTACTAATGTAGAGAAAAATATGAGACATTTCATTCTATTTATAAGGAAAATGTGATATAATTAATAGCAAACTATCAATTTATCCTTTGAAAAATATCACATATTTTATTTCAATATAGTTATTAGAAGTTTATGCAATCAAGTCCCTACTTGATTTTTCTTTATGTCTAGATTGTAATCCTTTATATTAATTACACTTTAGTTCTCAATTTCTAAGACTTATTTACAATCAAGTCATACTTGATTAATCATCCTAATTTAAGTTCTTACCAATAATTATTTTTTTGTGTAACCTATTAAGTTCTTGATATGTTGGTCTAAATAAAAATCATAATTTCAATAAAACAAGATTAAATAAATTAAATAATTTAATTTATTATTAATTTAAAAAATTGATTAATTTATATTTAAAAATCAAGTACAATGTCTAGTAATGTGTCATGATTCTTCAAATATTAAAAAAGTCATATGTGGTCTTACTTAACCTTTCAATTACTAGTTTGTTAGTTTAACTATTATCCCTTCATGAATAATATTTCAATTTAGACATTTACACATGAAGTTTTTTTACTCTGTTAAATCATATTTGTTCTCTACACCATAGTCATTTATTTGAACTTTTTTTCAAATTACATTCCACCTTGTGCAAATATTTCATAATCAATACTATTTGAGAAAATATAGAGTATTTTTTTAATTCATATAAGGTTATATTCATCTTTTGATCACTCAAATACCTTCACATAATGCATGTTGTACCTAATATTTATCTATTTGTAACATTTGATTGAGACAACGTATAATTGAGATCATAACATAGTATTTTCTATATAAAATAACTTTGTAATTTTAAATCTAAGAATCACTTGCATAATTATCACTTGAGTTTTTTAATAGACACAAGTCAATTCAACATACTTGTTATTTAACAAGCAACTACATACTAGTTTTAGCCTTTTAGGTATCCGTCACACCTCAAAATATGAGAATATTTGTTTTTTTTATAAAAAAAAACATAACATGTATCAGTCTCAACAACTCTAATTAATAATCAATATAGTAGAGCATTGACATGAAAATTTACAATACTTTATTACAATAAAAATTCTTATAATTATAATCACTTTATAATTTTTTTTGTAAAATATTTTTGTTCCAATTACTTTACTTTTACTCTAAATCTATTATTAAAATTTAAATAAATATTAAATATAAAAGATACATTTATAAGAAAAATATATGTTTTACACGAAGAACATCAATGTTATATATAGCCACTCGATTAGCTACAAACATATATATTACTATATTTTCATCCTACATATGATAAAATAATTTTTGTTTTTATTTTCTTACCGTGGAATTTTTATGTTACAATAAACAGCTCCTACAATTAAGATTTTAATGGGCTTTTTGTGAAGATTTTTCATTCATGATGCACAACAATGTTTCCGATCTTAGATTTTAACGACTTTAGGAATGATGATATATATATATATATATATATTTCCAAGTTTGTCCATTCTTAATATTTACTTGCTCATCTTTATCTCTTTATCTTTGTCCATCATTTTTTGTTGATTTCCAATATCTAAATAATCATAATTGTTTTTTTAATAATACTTATATTCATATATATTTCAAGCAAAGGAATAGGTCTTTCTTTTGTTGACACGAATTTTAATTTAAGTTAATGGTATAAACTAGTTTCAAAGCTAGTCCCTATACATGGAAATACATGTGTACATTATCTAATATTACGGTTATTTTTAAAAAAAAAATGATTTTGATGTTCGATAGATCTCGGCCGAGTTGGATTATCAAGCACTAATACCTTAAAAAAAGAATTAAAATAAATACCTATAACTCATGATAATGTTTTTTTAGCTCTAATTAAGCTGTCTCTTCGATTATATAAATGGACATTTTAAAGGGATTTTTTTTTAATCTCGTATTCTTGAAAAGAACACGGTATCGAGACAGAGATGTAAGATAGTACGTACTCTACCAGTTAACAAGAAATCCTACCAACAATGATATATGTATGTATGTATGTATAGATTGAGAAGCATTGAGGTCATTCATCCTAATAATACTCTAACCCAAACATATTTATTTTCAGAATTCCTATGAGATACAGTACTGTATTATGCTAGAAACACGAGTGCATTCCTAGCTGCTTTAATTATAAAATCAGAGTAGGTAGTGAATTAATTTGTAGGAGAAGAATATTACTCCATTGCTTATATAATTTCTTTCCTTCCGAACCTTTCTAAATTATTAAAGATGTTACTTGTGTAATAAGATTTTATTTATTTATTTATTTATTTATTTAATTATTTGACATTAACTTTAAACATGATAAATTATTGTCGTTCACGGAGAATTCTACATTAATTTGAACTTTCTGAAGCCCAACCAATAAAATGTCTACATGTAAAGAAAAAAAATCTATGTCATCGATCAAAGTGATTATCAAAATTTCAATCAAATTAATTACTACTTTCTTTATTTTATTGTAACAAATGAAATCATATTTTTCTCGGAATATAATACTTTGCTTCCGTTTCACTACGTGACTGGTAATTAACTTCTCAACTCAACCATATTAAATTAAAAAATCAAGACTAATTAGTACAGAAATAGCTTTAATTGGTGTCCGTGTGTGGCTGTAGAGGTGGACTATTTTTGTGTGCAAAACATGATGTTCAAGTGCCTGCTGAAATGGGATAAAAAAATAATAAAAAAAAAATTATAATGA
>Ga0307515_10023894_pt1 | contig 10684 bp, 6 predicted proteins | sample 17_EM_MG_FD_194513 | JGI IMG/M metagenome (GOLD analysis project Ga0307515, IMG submission 194513) | Populus trichocarpa ectomycorrhiza microbial communities from riparian zone in the Pacific Northwest, United States - 17_EM | ecosystem: Host-associated > Plants > Roots > Unclassified | place...
CCAAAATCTGAAAATACATCTCTGTTACTTCAAGTCTCTGTAGCTGTAAGTCTTTTGACGCTGTTTTCTTTGATATCTGTGTCCCCTCCCCATTTTCTTATTCTGTCTTCGGCAATAGAAGCCTGCACGCAAAATATATAAGATGTATATATTTATGAAAGAGTAAAACGACTAAACACAAGGACTGGGAATGCTTGAAGCTGCTGGGAAAGTTTAGCTTTGAACATACCTCTTTGTTCCAATTTGTTTTATAAATTATCAAGAAGAGGATCAAAGTCTGGAGGATAGTCCCTGATAGCATTCCATACCAAATCCCCTGAACAAAACGGATCAAAACCTTAGATCGAAAAGCATGTATATTACTTACAGGGGGCTGTTTCTCTTGGCTATCGGATTTTTGTTTTTAATTTTGCTATCCTATACATTGTATAGTATATATCTTGGATGCAGCACGCACATTAATCAATATATATATATATATATATATATATGAACTGTTTGAACTCACCAACAATTTTTTTTTTTTTTTTTTTTTTTGTAATATTAATAATTGATAGTGTCAGTTGTCAGTGTTTATTAATTGAACAATTGATCAAAGCAAAGAATAGAGTAAGAAATCCTAGTTTGACTAACCTTAACTCCTAGTTTGACCTTGAAACCCAATATGAGACCCAAAGGGATCCCAAATATATAGTAACACGAAATGTTTACATAGGCTACAAGAGCCTGCCATCCAGCTCCAATAGCCACACCTGAAATAAAAACATAAAAAAAAATATGTATACACGTAAAGATAAAAATAACAAGAATAAAACAATGCGAAGAAAATAATTGTTTTAACTGTGAATATCAAAAATCATCTCGAACTAAAAGTGAAGCAGCAAAGCAATGAAGTTAAGAAAGGAAAAAGACTGATAAAGAGACAAGCATAAAGATTCAGATTTTTCATGAAGTTAATAATGACGTCTAGGAGTAATTAATTAATTACCAGAGAGAACTGGCTGAACGTTGTCAATAACAATGCAAAGGGCCAGCAATGGTGTCAACTCTCGAACAAGTTCTTGCACATCCAGATCACTTGAGAATAAAGATGGGTAAGTCTTTCGGAAAATAAGAAGAATGGCTGCAATAATGAGACCAATGATGAAGGATGATACAACAGCCACCACCAGTGAAAATTTTGCTGTTCTCGGATGAGCAGCACCCAGTTCATTTGATATTCTTACACTGCATACACAAACATTATTTAACAACCATATATCAGATTGATTTTGCTTATATGTATTTATTAAATTAATATATATAGGAGCAGATATAACAAACCTTATGGCTGCATTCATTCCCATAGCTACCATGACCGTCCATCCCAGTATGTTCATGCTGCAGATTTTCAATACATTATGGAACAATTTTTATCACAGTACCCCAATTTGTCTCTAGCATTATAATTAATTGTAATATGACAAGAAAACACATTGCTTATCAGATTTTCCTATAACATCTTGAATGTTCAGTAGAGAAAGAATGGTAGCTGGAAGAAGTAGACTGATAAACTAGATAAAAATATATTTTTTTATCCTTGGTGCTGAGAAGCCGAGGAATTGCAGACCTGTGGTTAAGAGTGTTAATCAGACAGCAATTTGTTCTCTAGGTAGGACGAAAAAGAGAGACGTCTGAAGAGAAAAATCATAACTTGCCAAATGCATGCAGACAAATAACGTGTCAGATACATCTTAAAAGCAGCATTAAAGTAATGGCCGTATTTGTATTTGTTTTTTTAAAATAGTAAAATTTATTATTTTTTTATTTTAAATCAATTTTGTTGTGTTCTTAAATTGTATTGAAATAATAATATTAAAAAATTAAAAATATTATTTTAATATATTACTGAGCGAAAGATACTTCTAAAAATAATAATTATTAAAACACCTTTTATATATATAACATCTAAATAAAGTTTGTCTTGCAGACACATTGATTTTGAAGTTTGAAATCTTACAAAGCATTTTGATTTTCTTAAAGCAATGTTGTATAATGTTTTTAAAAACTAAGTTGTAATTAACTTTTAACATCATATCTATATGTGTACCTAAGGAGAGACACTGACAGTGTCCCTTTACACGTGGGGTCCCCTAATGAGTGTCAAAGTTAGGGGCTTTTGGCAGGTGCTTGGATTGACTGGTAGGTCAAACGTGTGCTCTATTCTTTTGACTGTTAGCTTCTACCTGCAATTCCTTATTTTCCTTCCTCTCCATTTTTTTTGTTTTTTTCGAGGAAGCCTGCGGCTTGTTAGTGACCATTCATCACAGGGATACAACGTGGAGTCCAGAGAGCTGAGTATGGCATAAGCATGGATTTAATTTAAAAATGGAAAGCAACAGGACTTGCCCAGTGACAGACTCTCGGTCGCTATCTGTCCTTTCGGCGATGACTAAAATGAGCAGAGTTTTTCTCACAAGGTGATATGACATGGCGGGGTTTTTACTCGGATAAAAACGAAAAAAAATGACAGTGAATCTGATTTAGTTCCGAGGCAGCCACATGATTCTGAAATTTTACTAACGACGGGACAAATTTATGGTTGCTGTGCGCCGGGAATGGCGGTGGCTAGATGGGAAGACCCCAGACATGAGGCATCGAATTTGGGACGCCACCTAGTAACTAGTTAATGTTGTCTGTAGTTGAGCGATTAAGGTTGCTTTTTTGTATCGAAAAGTTCTTCAATATTAAGATTATGAAAAGAAAAAAAAAAGTAGTTTTACTCTAATGGCTGCTCGGGTGTGTAAGTAGAGATTGTCTTCTAAAATTTTATAAAAAACAGGTTAAATCGTAGAACTTATACGGTAATATTGACTAGAAATTCTGCTGGCTGGCGAGTGATCTTAGCTAGGGAATCCCTTTCTATGCACTTAAAAGCAAATAAATTTCCTACTGAAAGGGGCAAAAATAACACAAAAAAATAAAAATAAAAACAGAGAATGATATTGTAATGGTGAGGGTCTGACCAGATCGACAAGGCATCCACCGCAACTTCTGCGTTCTTTAGATATCCAGCAAAGAGTATCAATGCCATAAAATACCAGACCTCTAAGCTGCAAAACAATTTGGAATAATGGTGAAAATGTTGATCAAATCTTTCGAGTCAAGATCGGGACAAATTAATATAAAAAAATATATAAATTTTGGAGTTTTTTCTCAGTTAGATCTTCCCAAGTACAAATAGGAAGTTTATAAATGGGATTTGGTAAACGTTGAACAGCTTTTTACTGTGCTGATTACAGTAATATTTGCAAGGGCCACGCTACCGTGTAGCTATCCATTACATCAAATAGCAAACTTTAAGGTATATGATTAGGAGCCTGTTTGGCAGTGTGGCAGTGGTTGTTTTTCAAATAGTTTTTCGTGCCAAAATACATGTCAATGATGTTTTTTTATTTTTTAAAAATTATTTTTGACATCAGCACATCAAAACGATCCAAAAAGTACAAATCGCACTCAATTTTAGCAAAAAAAAATAATAATTTGAAATTCGGTCAAAAGCAGGTTCAACCGCAGAGCCAAACAGGCTCTAGATTAGACTAATACCTCGTTTGGAGCTGCAATTAAACTGATTTTTTTTTATCTAATTTTAAAATTTATTTTTATTTTAAATTAAAGTTAAATATATTATTTTTAAATAAAAAAAACACTTTAAAAAATATAAATTCATCGCATTCTCAAACAGACCAAAATTATACTTGTGCTTAATTTGAAAACTAAGAGAATAAAGTACTGATTTCCTATAAACATTTCGAAGAAGAGTACATTTGCAGTCTCCTAATGGTACATGTTGATATTGTCCTCGTACGTATATGGTGATAAGATACATGAGCTTGATTTATGATTTGAGATCTTGAGATATATAATTAAGATCATCAAATGTAAATAAATAAGAAAATGGTAATGGTAAAAATTAATAATTAAGCACAAGGAAACTTACCAAAGCATCACCGCGGACGCAAGAGATAACCTGACAAAACTCCAGAGATTTTGAAAGGCCTTCCACGAGAAACCACTCCACGCCCGACCACAGGTTCCACTGATAATATACACAAACTGCGATATGTCTATGATCACCCATGACGCATTCAACACCACAGCTGCGCCCACCAGACCCCATTTCAACTTGATCATCAGCAACCAGCTGAAAACCGTATGCAAAATCAAGACCACAACCGAAATCACAGCCATGACCATGATCTTGCTCTGAGATTGCAAGAATTTTGCCATTGGGAAGTTAAACGCGTAGGCGAACAATTGTGGTATCATCCAGATCGAGAACACCCCTGCTGCTTTTGATATGGATGCAGTTTGGCCTATAAGCTTTAAGAGTTGAGCTGAGAAGATGTAAACCAGACTAAGTAATAAGGCTGTGGTATTGAGTATGAGCCATGATCTCTGCATATAAATTCCTAGCATATCAAGCTGTCCAGCTCCGAAAGCTTGCCCACATAATGTTTCAAGAGCACTTCCCATGCCAAGCTGATCACCATTCAATTCTATTTAATTAGTGCATGATCATATATACCCTTATAATTAACCGAATTAAACTTGCATAAATGTGTTAAGAGATGGATTTTAAATTTGTTTCTGTACCATGAGACCGAAGGAGAAGCCAGCGATGACTGAGTTCTCGATGGAGACGGCAGCAAGCGCGAGAGTGCCAACATGGCCTGCAAAGACTTGAGTGATAGCGCCAAGGGAATACTGGCATACGGTAGTGAAGATGGCAGGGGCGGCTAGGAACCAGAGCTTTACGGACTCCCTGCAGAATTCTCTAAAAAAATCGCGGACACTATTGATTGGTTGGATGTCATCGGCATCTGCAACGAAGGAGGAGGCAAATGAATTGTTTGTGATTGATCTGGTAAGTGACAGGAGTTGGTCATCACTTTCGTTTTGGTTCCCTCTTGGAGAGAGAAGTGGCTGCCTGGAATCTGCCATGTTAGCTACTGAGAGAAAGGGAGATTTGCCTTTTCCCAACTTGAGGCGAATGCTTTGTGTATATGCTACTCTATGTGTGTGTGTGTGTCTATATATGCATTTAATTAATTACTTAATTACAAAAAAAAAACAAAATAACAAAATGTGGTACTAATTCACTGTATCAAGTGAGTAGATTTCTTTTTTTGGATTCATAATTATGGTTTTGCTTTTTATTGCTTTTAATATTTGTTTTAGTAATGGGGTAAAATTATAATTTTTATAGGGTACAAATATTATTTGAGAATCGATTAGGGGCAAAGTTATCGTTCACATTTATAATGCAAAGTAAAAATATTCTTTTTCCTTTGATATCTAATAAAAAATGGTTTTTTGGTAAGGGTTTTTTTCATCTTTTTCTTTTAATTTGCAAGGTAAAATAATGCTTATATTTTTAGGTGCTTAGAAAAAACGTCTTTGCTAGGAAGGGTTTATTTGTCTTTGCATTATTTTTATACATTAGAATTATGTTGTTGACCTTTAACTTTCCGAATTTAAAGAATAGATTCATGGAGCATTTTGGTCTTTGCTCCATGGTTTTTTTCTTGGTAATAATAATATGCCCTTGAGCTCTTTTTTGTTATTTTCCTTGTTAAAATATTAATAAATCGGTAAATTATGTTGGCATGTGTCATGTTATTTCAAAGGCGTGTGTGGCTAATTACAGTGGCAAAAACAATTGATCACCGTCTCATCAGATGCACAAGGATGTGGCGCAGCTGCTGGAGTGGTGCATGCTCCAACGTGGGCGGCGGTGGGGTTTTTTTCCCTTGCCTTAATTTCTCTCTCTCGGGTCTTGGTTTTCATGCCAAGCCTCGAAAATTTTAGTTTTGTCCTCCATTTTGTATTTGTTTTGGGCTAGGTCCTCATTCTTTTGATTTCTATTTATTTTGATTTTAATGCTTTTTGAAGTTTAATTTAATTTGTTTTTTGTTTATAATTTGGTTCTCAGTCTTTTGATTGGTGTTTTTTCATCCTTTGCATTTATTTTATTTTATTGATTTTTTCCTTTAAATTTTAATTCATTTTCTTTTCAAATTTTGGTCCTCATTTGTTTCATCGCTTTTTCTATCCTTTTCTTCATTTATTTTGTTTTCAATTTAGTCCCTAATTAGTTTCTTTCAATTATTTTTTGAGCAAGATTTGGTCCTCATTGTTTTTTTTTTCAATTTTTTATAATTAAGGATTTTGCTTTGTGATTATTTCTGTCTTTTACAGGGTTGTCTCGTTGTTATGATCGGGTTCACCAGTTTCAATGATTTACCTGGTTTGAGTTCGGTATTTTTTTAAAATTCTTTTTAGAATTTTCTTTTATTTTTATCATTTGACATTGACTTAGTAATCTGTTTTTTTTTATTCAACATTGAATTATTGGGCTATGAACTTTGTGATTTGTTCAACTTTTTTTTTGTGGGGTTATCCCCGTCTCATATCTCGAGTTGTAGGATGGTCGGGTTAAGTTTCTTAGTTTAGTCCATGTTGTAGAATTTAACAGTTTACAGGTTTAAGATATAAACTCTGATTAACAAAGTTGACATGGATACAGGTTTTCATGGTTTTTTTTCTTTTTTTAAAGCTTTTTTTTCATCTTTTACCATTTTGTTATTTTTTTTTATGAGATTTTTATGGTCAATTTTAAAATAACATAGGTCGCCTTGCTTTTAGTTTTTGTGGCTTTGTTAAATTTAGATTTTCTAAATGAATTTTGTTTTTGAATTGAATTGATTTTATCATCAAATATTTAATTTTTTAAGTGTTGAGCTCTTGGGTTGAGCCTGGATCAAGAATTTAATGGATTGCGTATTTAATAGTTTAACCTGGGTTTACAAGGTTTGCATCGTTTTAATATTTTTTTTCTTCAATGAAAAATATGGTTGACCCTATTTTGGTTTATTAAATTTATTGATTGCATCCCTGACATTTAATTTGAGGCAATACTTGAAGTAATTCTATTTTTAATTTTTTTTAAAATTAGTATTCTTTGTTTATTTACCTTTTTTTCTATTTAGTTATCTCAGTATCATGTCTTGAGTCATGGGTTCAACAAGTTCACCAGGTTTGGATCGATCATTTTTTTCATTGCTTTTTAATATATTTTTTTTATCTCGAGTCAATGATGATTATTTTGGATTTTGTTCTTTCTAAAAAAATATGAATCGTCTTGATATCTTTTTTGCGATAAAAAAATGATAGGTCCGCAGCGTTGCGTGAGTCACCTATCAAATAATTACCGTCCGCTTGGTTCTGCTTGCATAATATTGACAACTTCACTTCGTTTTGTTGGTGCTTTGTTTTTTAATTTTTTTTAATTGATTTTTTTTTCTGATTTCATCATTCTATATTTTTAATCCAGGGATTAACAATCATTTTTTTAGCTCTCTTTCTATGGTGTCGAGTCATGAAACTTTTTTTCGATCTTTAAAATCTAATAATAATGCTTGGGCATCAATTTTTTAAGTTGCAGAAAAAGAAGGGCTCCGCCTGCAGCAAAATGCGGGTCATATATCTAGTTATAAACTAAAAGAGAATGGAGTTTTACTCTACCATTCTCACAAAACTGTTTATTCATTGTAATAGTGTTTTGTTTTTTAAAATTGATGTTTGTTTTTGTAATTTCATTCTTTAATGTTAATTTTCTTTTTAGTTATCACATTTTTATGATATGGATCACGGGTTTAGCAAGTTAACCTGATTTGGCGGGTTAATTTGGTTGACTCGTTTTTTTTCTTTTTCTTAATTAATATTTTTTTTCCTTTTATATTTTAATATTGAGTTAATTAAGAATTAGTTTTCATGATTTGTAGTTTTTTTTTACTTTCTATTATGTTATTTCGGCCTTATGACTCAAGAATAATGCTTAAAAAGTTAACCTGAGTAAACTCGATTTGTTTTTGGTGTCTTATTTTTAATTGAATTTTTTTCTAATTTAATTATTCAACATTGGACTGATTGGGAATTGAGCTTTATAATCCATTTTTATTTGCTTTTATGGGGATATCTTGGTCTCATGATCAATGTCGCTGATTTTGGCATTTTAATGACAGTTAAGTCGGGTTGTTTATTTTTTCTAAAAGGTCATCATGGTCTCATAACCCAGGTCATGGGTCCTTCAACATTGGATTTTTTTTTATTGAGTTGTTCCCATCTCATTACCCAAGTTGCAGGTCTGACAAGTTAACCCATTTGACTCAATTTGTTTTTCTTAATTGACTTTGCCCCCAAATTCATCATTTAATATTGTGTTAAATTGAAAATTAAGTTTCATGATTTGTTTTTGTTTGCTTTTTATTAGATTGTCTCTGCTTCATGATTCGAAAATAATACTTAATAGGTTAACCTGAGTTGGCTTGGATAATTTTTTATGTCATTTTTTTTAATTAAAATCTTTACAAATTTCATCATTCAACATTGGGTTCAATAGGAGTAATTAAGAATTGAGCTTCATAATTTATTTCGATTTGCTCTCTATAAAGTTATCTTAATCTCATGATCAAAATCGCGGATTTGGTAGGTTATATTAGATCATTTTTTTTCTATGAGGTTATCTCGGTTCCAGGCATAGTTTTGAAACCCGGACCGGCCCGGTGGGTCGACCCGGGACCCGGCCGACCCGGGCCTGGGACCGGTCCGGGTTTAAGTAAAAACCCGCCGGGTAGTTGGCCCGGCGAAACCCGGTCGACCCAGAACCCGGCTGAGACCCGGCTACCTTCTTTTTTTGTATTCAAGTGGCTGTCGGTCGAAACAGAAAAGACATCATCTCGAAACAGAAGAGAAGGGATACAAAAGACATCATCTCCTTCGTTTTTAATGACTGGGGCAAGCAGATGCTACCAGAATGTTGGGACCAAGAAAAGATACACTGCAAGCTAGATCATAGCAATTCAGTTAACTTACCAAAACAAGAAGACAACCCTCCTTCAACAGCTAGATATCTCTGATCTGGACTTTAATATCTCAACAAAAGTTTTCAAATATTCTCCAAAATCCTCCAACAGAAACTTCTCATATATGATCAAAAGCTTCAAGTATGCAATTTATATCCAGCTTCAACCCCAGCTGCTTACAACGACTTGAATCAAGAAAAGACAGGAGCTAGCTTGTCCCATTCAAATCTTCCAGGAGTTGCCTTCTTATATTGATTATTATAAGAAAACATCTCTATCTAGAAGCAACGTGTCTTTTTATAGTCCACAAAATCCAAATAAAGGAAGAAGAAAACAGTATTTCTACCTCACCTTTAAAACAGACCTTTAGAATTTCCCCGACGACGAGTCGTAACTTTTAAAGTATGATATTTTTTTTTTGGGTTGACCCGAGTTGACCCGGGTCAAACCATCTGACCCGTGACCCGATCATTAGACCAGGTCGACTACCGGGTCGGGTTTCAAAACTATGGTTCCAGGTCATGGGTTTAGCGGATTGACTCGGGTCGTTTTCTATGTTTTTTTAATTGATTTCTTTTTTAATCGATTTGTTTTTCATAGGGTTATCTTAGTCTTATAACCTAGGTCACGAGTTTAACAGGTTTACCTAGGTTTTTTTTTAAGTCCTTTTTTAATTGATTGTTTTTTCAATTTCATCTTTCAACATTGGTTTGATTGAGGAGCAAGCTTCATAATTTATTTTGATTCGCTTTCTATAGGGTTATTATAGTTTTATAACCCTGGTCGCGGATTTGACATGTTAAACTAGGTTAACTTAAGTCAATTCAATATGTTATTATTTTAATATTAAAAAAAAATATCATCTTGAATTTTTTTTAGTCAAACTATGTTTTTATGAGTTGTGTGGATTGTTTTTTGACCCGCTAATTCAATCGGGTTATATCATATTAACCCTCATACAATTAAATTTTTTTCTGTTGAGAAAAAAATTAGCAACATCTTAATATTTTTTAAAATTAAAAAAATTAACCCAACCCGTAACATTTCACGCTAAATCATCTTGTACGAGATGACTTGCCCGCGCGATGCCGCGGGCTTATAAAACAAATGCACTTGATAGTGTTATAATTGTGAACCAGCGCTAGATAAGTAATAGAAATTAAAGGTATGATGGAGCAAATATTTCATGACAGAAAAAAAAAGTTATGTTGGTGATCAAAAACTTAGAGACTGAACAAAATAATTTGTAGCAATCTACAGTGTTTTGTAAGGAAAGATACAGTGTTTTCGCCACATGATTTAGCTTTTCAGTTAATAAAAAGCAAAAAAAAATACAAAGCTAAATTCTCTACCAACTTAATATTAAAAAACAAACCAACAAAGATAATTTTGGAAGGAAAAAAACCCATGAGAAAAAATATTGCAGCAATTGACAATGTTTTGTGAGGAAAACTATAGCGCTTTTCCCAATAAAATAAACAAAAAAACTATTTAGAGAAATATTGTAGCAATCCACAGTGTTTTGTGAGAAAAACTAAAACGCTTTCCTCATATGATTTAGCTTTATTGTAATTATAATTCTTAACCAACTCAATATTAAAAAAAAATTTGACAAAGATAATTTTAGAAAAAATCATAACAAAATCACATGGGAAAACACTGCAACAATTCACAGTGTTTTAAAGAAAAAAAAATAACAAAGCTAAATTCTTAATCGGCTCAATATTAAAAAAAAATCAACAGATATAATTTTAGAAAAAAAAAATAACAAAACAAAC
>Ga0307515_10023895_pt1 | contig 10684 bp, 6 predicted proteins | sample 17_EM_MG_FD_194513 | JGI IMG/M metagenome (GOLD analysis project Ga0307515, IMG submission 194513) | Populus trichocarpa ectomycorrhiza microbial communities from riparian zone in the Pacific Northwest, United States - 17_EM | ecosystem: Host-associated > Plants > Roots > Unclassified | place...
GTGGGCTCGTTCGCCTCCAACCTGCGCGGCTTCGAGCAGGTGCGCGACCTGATCGCGTCGTCCACCGTCACCGCGCTGATCGACCTGCCATTCGCGCTGCTGTTCCTGCTGGTCATCACCGTCATCTCGCCGTGGCTGGCGATCCCGGTGGTGCTGGGCTTTGGCGCCGTGCTGGCCTCGGGCTGGCTCATCCAGGCCAAGATGCATGCACTGGCTGAAACGACCTACCGCGCCTCGGCTGCGCGCAACGCCACGCTGATCGAGGCACTGACCGGCATCGAGACCATCAAGACCCAAGGCGCCGAGAGCACCATCCAGGCGCGCTGGGAGAGGGCCAACGTGTTCTTGGCCGGCGCCAACGTGAAGATGCGGGCCCTGTCGGCCGGGGCCAATTACTTCACCAACTGGTCGGTGCAGATGGTGACGGTGCTCACTGTCGTCGCCGGTGTCTACCTGATCGGCGAACGCATGGTCACGATGGGCGGACTGATCGCCTGCGGCATGCTGTCTTCGCGCGCGCTGGCGCCGGCGGGGCAGATCGTGGCGCTGTTGATGCAGTACCAAGGCGCGCGCACCGCGCTGGGCGGGCTCGAGAAGATCATGGCCCAGCCGGTCGAGCGCGCCGAGGGCATGGCCTACATCCACCGCGCCAAACTGCGCGGCGAGATCGAGTTCCGCGGTGTCAGCTTCAACTACCCCGGCCGCACCGACAACGCGATCGAAAACCTGTCGCTGAAGATCCGCCCCGGTGAGCGCGTGGCGCTGATCGGCCGCGTCGGCTCGGGCAAGAGCACGCTGCAGCGGCTGATGATGGGCCTGTACCGGCCGACCGAAGGCTCGGTGTTGCTGGATGGCATCGACCTGAACCAGCTGGACCCGGCCGACCTGCGCAAGAACGTGGGCTGTGTGTCGCAAGACGTGCTGCTGTTCTACGGTTCGCTGCGCGAGAACATCACCTTCGGCCTGCCCTATGCCGACGACGGCTCGGTGGTGGCCGCGGCCGAAGTGGCAGGCCTGACGGAGTTCGTCAACCGCCATCCGCACGGCTTTGACATGAACGTGGGTGAGCGCGGCGAGCGCTTGTCTGGCGGGCAGCGGCAGAGCGTGGGGCTGGCCCGCGCGGTGCTGCACAACACGCCGGTGCTGCTGCTGGACGAACCGACCAGCGCGATGGATTTTTCGACCGAAGCGACCATCACCAAGCGCCTGACCGAGTTCACGGCCGGCAAGACCGTCGTGCTGGTGACCCACCGTACCTCGCTGCTGGCGCTGGTCGACCGCGTGGTCGTCATCGATGGCGGCAAGGTCGTCGCCGACGGCCCGCGTGACCGCATCATGGAAGCGCTGCAGAGCGGACGGATTGCGAGGGCGGCATGAGCCGCCGGGCCGTTCCCGAGGCGAATTCCGGAGCGTGCAACGCGGAGGACGCCCAATGAGCATTGAAACGCCGACCAGCCCGCCGCCCGCACCCACCAGCTCGCCCGCCAACGTTCAGGTGGCAACGGTGCAGACAAACCTGCCAGCCAACAGCGCGCCACAGGTCGGCCCCGCACCGACAGTGGGACCGCCGCCAGCCGGCTGGCGAAAGTTCGTCCGCGCCCTCGGGCTGGCGCTCGGCGGCGCCGAAGAGCCGAACCTGATGCCCGGCATGAGCGACTTCGAGCGCGCGGCCGAAGGCGTGATGTCGCGCCAGGCGACGCGACGCGCCCAGCACATCGTGCGCATCACGCTGGTAGTGGTCGTGCTGTTGCTGGTCTGGGCCGCCTTTGCGCGGGTCGATGAAGTGACGCGCGGCGAAGGCCGCGTCGTGTCCTCACGCCAGCTGCAGGTGCTGCAGTCCTTGGACGGCGGCGTGGTGGCCGAGATCCTGGTGCGCGAGGGCCAGCAGGTCGAAGCCGGCCAGCTGCTGCTGCGCATCGACGAGACCCGTGCCACCTCGGGCGTGCGCGAGAGCGCAGCTCAGGGCTTTGCGCTGCGCGCCCGCGTGGCCCGTCTTCGAGCCCTCGGCGAAGGCTCGACCTTCAAGCCGCCCGAAGCGAGCGCCGAAGAGGAACGCCGCATCCTGGACGATGAGAAGCGGCTCTACGAATCCAAGCTGAGCGAGCTGAGCACGCTGATGTCGATCAGCCGCCAGCAGCTGATGCAACGCCAGCATGAGTTGATGGAAGCCCAGGCCAAGCGCAGCGCCGCTTTGCGCGGACTCGATCTGGCGCAACAAGAGCTGAACCAGACCCGGCCGTTGCTGGCCACCGGCGCGGTGTCGCAGGTCGAGATCCTGCGGCTCGAACGCGACGTGACCCGCAACAAAGGCGAGTCGGAGCAGGCCCAGGCACAGATCGCGCGAGTTCAAGCCGCCATCGGCGAGGCCAGCCGCAAGACCCAGGAAACCGAGCTGTCGTTTCGCAACGATGCGCGCAAGGACCTGAACGAGGCCATGGGCAAGCTCAACGTGCTGAGCGAAGGCTCGGTGGCGCTGGCCGACAAGGTCAGCAAGGCCCAGGTCAAATCCCCGGTGCGCGGCCGCGTGCAACGCCTGCTGGCCAATACCGTTGGCGGCGTGGTGCAGCCCGGCAAGGATATTGTCGAAGTCGTGCCACTGGACGATGCGTTGGTATTGGAAGCGCGCGTGCAGCCGAAAGATATTGCCTTCATCCGCCCCGGCCAGGACGCGATCGTCAAGCTCACCGCCTACGACTTCTCGATATTCGGTGGCCTCGAAGCCAAGGTCGAGAACATCAGCCCCGACACCGTGATCGATGAAAAGGGCAATGCCTTCTACCTCGTCCGCGTTCGAACCATTCGGCCGAATTTCGACGAGAAACTTCCTGTCATTCCCGGCATGACCGCCGAGGTCGACGTGCTCACCGGCCAGAAAACCGTGCTGGCCTATTTGCTCAAACCGGTGCTCAAAGCCAAGGCTTACGCCTTGCGCGAAAGATAGTTTCGCGCCGGCCCGGGAGGGCCTGCCCCAACGATGGGGCCGGGCGCGGCGCTGTCAGTCTGTCATGAAGTGGCGGGTGGGCGATTGAGCAGCCGTTTGTCTACTCGCTCACTTGGACACCGGCGCTTGGGGACTGGCGTCCGCCGGCCCTTCTTCATAGCGCCGCATGTATTTGGCCGTCAGCCGATCCAGCTCAGTGCGCCGAATGTCGGCCAGCGCTTTCCAGATCACCAGGGTCAGCGCGGGATGCTTGGCCTGGAAGGGATGGCTGACCTGCAGGTAGTAGTCGCGGACCACCAGAGGTGGGCTCAGCTTGACGACGCCGTTGAACGCCGGCGTTTTCTTCAGCGTGTAGTCACCCACCTCGGTCAGCTGGGCGAAGCCATCGACACGGCCGGCCAGCAGCATCCGGAAGCCACTTTCCGAGTTGTTGACCTCTCGCACGGCCACGCCCATCTTGGTGAGGTCGTCAACGATCGCGTAGCCGCGCATGGCGGCGATCTCCGTCTTGACATTGGCGAGGCGGCTGCCGTCCCAATCGACGGGCGAGTCGCGCAGCTTGAACAGGCTGTATGACTTGGTATCGATCCGGTAGGTCCGGTCGTCCTTGCCATCTCTCATCGGGTACACCCCGATCTTCAGCCGCTCCGGCTTGAAGCTGCTGGAGAAGATCGCGTCGGCGTCGCCGGATTCCAGCTCCGCCAGGCAGCGCGCCCAGGGCCGTCTCGAAAACGAGATGTGCAGATCGGGCAGCCGTTGCTGAATCTGCCGGATCAACTCCACCAGGATGCCGGGATCTTCCGGCACCGCTTCGCCGGAGCCGGTGTGGTCGGGCGTGTCCTTGTCTTCATACGCCACACGAAACCCGACCGGTTCGGCGCACGCAACGGCCGCGCTGAACAGCATGATCAGCGGGAATGCAATCCGGACGCTGGCGAGCATGATTCGCCTCCGCAGAGAGCCGAGAAGGCCACGCCTTTTGAGCCGCCAAGCCAAGCTGGGCGACGTTGCCCCTCAGCTTGGCGCCCAGGCACCGAATTCAGTATAGGAGCAAGAGGAGCAAGAGGCCGGCCGGGGTGCCCCGGCCGCTTGTTGTCAGCCCCGCAAGAAGGCCAGCAAGTCGGCGTTCAGGCGATCCTTGTGCGTGTCGGTGATGCCGTGGGGGCCACCGCTGTAGACGATCAACTTGGCGCCCTTGACAAGCTTGACCGTGGCCTTGGCCGTGGTCTCGATCGGCACGATCTGGTCATCGCCGCCGTGGATGACCAGGGTCGGGACGTCGAACCTCTTCAGGTCCTCGACGAAGTTGCTCTCCGAGAAGGCCTTGATCGAGTCGAAGGTGGCCTTGTGCCCCGCTTGCATGCCCTGGTGCCAGAAAGAATCGATCGCGCCTTGCGACGGCTTCGCACCGGGCCGGTTGTAGCCGAAGAACGGACCGCTGGCGATGTCGTGGTAGAGCTGGGCCCGGTCGTTCAATGACGCCTTGCGCAGCCCATCGAAGACCTCCATCGGCACGCCATCGGGGTTGGCCGATGTCTTGACCATGATCGGCGTGACGGCCCCCACCAACACCACCTTGGCGACGCGCTGCGTGCCGTGGCGACCGACATAACGAGCCACCTCGCCGCCGCCGGTCGAGAAGCCGACCAGCGTCGCGTTCTTCAGGTTCAGCGCCTCGATCACCGCAGCGAGATCGTCTGCGTACTGGTCCATGTTGTTGCCGGTCCAGGATTGCCCCGAGCGACCATGGCCGCGGCGGTCGTGCGCAATCACCCGGTAACCCTGATCGGCCAGGAACAGCATTTGCGATTCCCAGCTGTCCGAGTTGAGCGGCCAGCCGTGGCTGAAGACGACGACCTGGCCGTCCTTCGGGCCCCAGTCCTTGTAGTACAGCGGCGTTCCGTCCTTGGCGGCCACGTAGTTCGAAGCCAACGCGGCCGCGCTGCGGGCAGCGACCTGGGTCGGGGCGGCCTGCGCTTGAACAGCCAATGAAGCCAGGGCCACGGAAGAGGCGACGAGAAGCTTGGCGAAGGTGTGCATGGTGAAGCTCCGGGTTAGGGTTTGAACTGCGACAGGTTTGTCTGTCGGCAGAACGAACTTTGCCCGGGAAGGCTGTACGATACGTTCCTTTTGGTACGCAAAACTTGATCAGGAGTTCACCCATGGCTGACCGGCTGGCCGCATTGCTCGACCACTTCTCGGTCCGTGCGCACACCTTTCATGCCGGCATGCTGTGCGGCATCAACGCCTTGGAGGCGGACGAGCCCTTCGGTCAGTTGCACCTGATCCAGGATGGGGAGGTCGAGGTGCGCCACGGTTCGACGCCGACGTTGCGCATCAGCCAGCCGAGCTTGCTGCTGTACCCACGCCCGATGGCCCATCGCTTCATCACCGACAAGCATCGGGGCGCGAACTTCGTCTGTGCCAATGTGCAGTTCGAAGGGGGAACGGCCAACCCCATCGCCGCGGCCTTGCCGGATGTCGTGTGCCTGCCGCTCGAGCGGCTGCAGAGTTGCCAGTCGGTGCTGGCGCTGCTGTTCGACGAGGCCGCAGCAAAGAACTGCGGTCGCCAGGCCATGCTCGACCGGCTGTTCGAGGTCGTGCTGATCCACATCCTGCGTGAGCTGATGGAGCAAGGCCGTGTCGGGGCCGGCATGCTGGCCGGCCTGGCCCATGAGCAACTTCGCCGCGCGCTCATCGCGATGCACGAGTCACCGCAACGCGACTGGTCGCTCGAAGACCTGGCCCGCGAGGCCGGCATGTCGCGCACCGTCTTTGCAAACACCTTCCGCAACACCGTTGGCTGCACGCCAGGAAGCTATCTGCAGTGCTGGCGCATCGGGTTGGCGCAAAAACTGTTGCGCCGGGGCCAGTCGTTGAAGCTGATTGCCGCAGACGTGGGCTATGGCAGCGAAGCCGCCTTGTCGCGGGCCTTCAGCGCGCAAATCGGGCTGTCACCGAGGGACTGGCGAAAAGCGCAGGAAACGCCGGTCGCGGCTTGAAGCCATCGGTCGCGCCAGCTGCACGCATCGACGCAAGGCTTGGCGCCTGCAGGCGATCGGCGCGCACCTCGTCAAAAGGCGCGCCACCGAACACAGCTTTACGCCGCCGGTACCACCGGCCCGGTCAGGCCGTCCAGCCCGCAAGTGGCCAGCGCGGTGGCATCGTCGGACGAGGCCACGCCCTCGGCGTACACCTTCAGGCCGATGCCGTGCAGCATGCGCACCGCGCCCGCCACGTGCTCGCGCCGGGCATGGTCGCCCGACAGGCCTTCGACGAAGCTGGCGTCGAGCTTGACGAAATCCAATCCCACCTCCAGCAGGCCCGAGGCTTCGGTCAGGCGCTCGCCCGCGTGCTCCAGGCCCACCCGAGCGCCGCAGCTGTGCATCTGGTTCACCATTTCGCGTACCAGCTCGATGTGGCGCAATGCGCCGTCTTCGGCCACTTCGAGCCACAAGCCGGGTGCTTCGGCCGCAAAGGCAGAAAGCAGCGCTCGCAGGTTGGGCACGAAGCTGCTGTCCATCAGCGACCCTGGGCTGATGTTCACGGCGCGGGCCATGCCGTCGTTCGCGATGGCGGCCAGCGCCAGCTTGGCGGCCAGCAGGTCGATGCGTGAGGTCAGCTGTGTGCGACGCGCCATCGGCAGCCACTGTGCCGCCGGCACCATCTCGCCGTCTTCTTCCAGCTGCAGGCGCAATGGGCACTCGCGGTGCACCACCGCGCCGTGCATGTCCACCAGCGGGAACTCGACCAGCTTGGCGCGCTGGCCGTTCACCGCACCCTGCAGGCGCTCGCGCCAGGCGTCTTCGCCCAGCACCAGGCCGTCGCCGGTGTCGTCCAACTCCACGGCGTAAGCACCGCGGCCTTCGGCTCGGGCCAGCGCCTGGTCGGCCGCAGCCAGCAAAGAAGACATCGGTGCCCCATGCCACCAGCGCACCGCACCCACCACGGCATTGGCAGCGTGGTCATGGGCACGCAGCAGGTTGCGCAGGCGTGCGGCCACGTCCACCGCCGGTTCGCGCAGCGAACCCACGTCGGGCAGCACCATTGCGAAGTCGGAGCCGTTCAGGCGGCCCACCTCGAACGAGCCGGCGCGGCGCGCCGATTCGACGATGGCCGCCGCCGATTCCTGCAGCAGCCTGTCGGTCGTCGCATGGCCCAGCTTGCGGTTCAAGCCTTGCAGGTCGGCCAGGCGCACCAGCACGATGGCCCCGCCGGCGCTGCCGTCTTCGCTGCCCAGCATCACCTTCAATCGGCCCATGAAGTGGGCGCGGTTGGACAGGCCGGTCAACGCATCGCAGTTGGCCTGGCGACGCAGCTGTTCCACCTGCGCGGCCTGCTCGTCGAACATGCCCTTGAGGCGCGCGACCATGGTGTTCATTGCGCGCGTCACTTCGCGCAGCTCGGGCACCACCGGCTCGCTGATCGTGATGAAGCGGCGCTCGGTCAGCGCAGTGGCTTGCTGCACGGTCGCCTGCAGCGGAAGGCGGATGCGGCGCACGGCAACGGCCGCCAAGGCGCCCAGCGCCAGCGCCAGCACGGCCAGGATGCTGGCGGTCTGCAGCGTGTTCTTCCACAGCTGGTCGTCGGCAAAGCTCGAATGGCTGCGCACCTCCAACCGGCCCAGCTGCTTCCAGCCGTCGCTCACCAGGGCCGTGCCGGGGGTCGGCGAGAGGCCCAGCAAATGCACGAACCAACGCGGCGCGGCGCTGGCCTTGGGGTCGGCCCGGCGCTCTTGCACCACCTTGCCGTCGGTACCGGTCAGGCGGACCAGCTCGTAGTAACCGGTGTCGAACTGGCTCGCAATCACCAGCTCCATCGCGGTGGCGTCGCCTTTTTGCTGCGACAGCGACAGCGCAAGAAACTGGGCGGTGTCGTTGTTCTTCAGCCCCAGCTGCGTTTCGAGGTATTGGCGGGCCGAGTGCACCGTGATACCGAATGCAGCGGCAAACGCCAGCACCAGTGTCAGCGCGAGCAACAACCAAACCTGGCGGATCAGTGACATGGGCCCTCCTGGGGCATGCTTATACCTCGTTCAAGGCAGTGGATTACTGGAAAAAACCGTCCTGGCGCGCCTTGGCCAGCGCGTCGCGCCAGCGTGAAAGCCGCTCGGCCGGACCCGCGCCGCTGACCGCCACCGTGCCCACGCCCTCCCACAAACCCTCGGCATTGAAGCTGAAGACGGGGGACAGGTCGGGCCGGCGGCTGGCGTGGCGCAGGTCGGTGATCAGGTTGTCCAACACGAAGGGGTCGGCCTCCGCGCTGGGGTAGTAGGCGAGCACCATGTGGGGCTGCACCAGCCCGCCCGGCCCGCCGACGGTTGCCCGCACGTAGACCATGCGCAGCTTGCGATGCGGCACACCCAGGGCCGTGAGGGTGAAGTACTTGGCGATCGCATAGTCCTCGCAATCGGCCATGCCTTTTTGCAGTGATTCGAGCGGGCTGGCCCAATAGTCCACCTGGCCCCAGATATCGATGTCGTCACGGTACTGCAAGCGCTGGTTGTAGAACTCGTTGACGGCCGTCAGCTGACTTTGTTCGTCCTGCGATTGCACGCTGACCATCGCCTGGCGCAGGGCCTGTGCACCCTGCAGCGCCTGGTCGCCACGGCGAGCGGCGGCTTGCACGATGCGCTCCGGGTCCCAGGCCTGCACGCCCAACGACAGCGTGACCAGCAGCAAGACGGCCCAACGCAGGCTCGGCAAGGCCCGCCTCAGCTCGATGGCCGCACGCATGTCACCGGTCTCGGACCGGACGGCAATGGCGGCAGCAACTGAAACGTCGGGCATCGAAGGGTTGTCGGCCATGCGGCGCGCGACTTGAGCGGCGCTCCCTGCCAGTCTGACACCAACGGCCAGCGGCTGTCGCTGCACCGCCACAGGCAACAGGGACAACTGTCGGGCGCTCGCGATGGTTATTGCGAGCCCGGCTCGCCACAGGACAGAAAACCCAGGCCGCTCCAGTACATTGATTGAATGTTTGCCCCCCGGAATGGCAACGCAATGAGAAGGCAAGCATGAAGAAGAACACCCTCGTCGGCAGCCTGATCGCGCTGGCCTGCAGTGCCGCACTGGCGCAAGGCGCGCCAACCGTTTCGGCTGCAGCGCAGAAGGCGATCCAGACCAACCCCGAGGTGGCCGCCAAGTTCAACGCGCTGCGCGCCTCGGTCGAAGAGGTCGACGCGGCAACGGGTGGCTATCTGCCCCGGGTCGACGTGACCGCCGAAGCCGGCCGCACCGACGACCGCATCACCAACCGCACCCCCGCGAACCAGACCCTGGACCGCAGTGGCGTGGCGCTGAACATCACGCAGGTCCTGTGGGACGGTTTTGCCACCCGCAGCGAGGTGAGCCGCTTGTCGCACACACGCATGGCACGTTACTTCGAGTTCCTCGACGCCACCGAGCAGACCGCGCTCGAGGCGGCCCGCGCTCACCACGATGTGCTGCGTTACCGCAAGCTGGTGACCTTGGCCGAAGACAACTACGTCCAGCACAAGTACGCGTTCGACCAGATCCAGAGCCGCGTGCGCGCCGGCGTGGCCCGCGGGGTAGACCTTGAGCAGTCCGGCGCCCGCCTGGCGCTGGCCGAATCCAACCTGGTGACCGAGAAGGCCAACCTGCATGACGTGACCGAGCGCTACCGTCGCATCGTCGGCGAGCTGCCGCCCGAGCCCGGCACCCCCGGCAACACGCTGGCCCAGGGTCTGCCCACCACCGGCGTGGAAGCGCTGGAAACCACCGCGCGCCGCAGCCCGGTGATCGCCGGCACGGTAGAGAACCTGCGCGCCGTGCGAGCCCAATCCGCGGCGCGGCGCAGCAGCTTTCAGCCGCGCGTCGAAGCCCGCTTGCGTTCGGGTGGCGGCCACAACTTCGACGGCATCGAAGAGCAGAAGCGCGACACCTCGGCCACCATCGCGCTGACCTGGAACATCTTCAACGGCGGCGCCGACGACGCCCGCCAGCGCCAGCAGGTGCACCTGCTGAACCAGGCCGCTGACCTGCGTGACAAGGCCTGCCGCGACGTGCGGCAGACCGCAGCCATCGCCTACAACGACGTGCGCAAGCTTGACGAGCAGCTGGGCTACCTGGACCGCAACACGATCGCGATCGAAAAGGCCCGCGACGCCTACCGGCAGCAGTTCGACATCGGCCAGCGCAGCCTGCTGGACCTGCTGAACTCGGAGAACGAGCTCTACACCGCCAAGCGCGCCTATGCCGTCGCCGTGGCCGATGGCGACATCGCCGTCGCCCGCACGCACGCCGGCATGGGCTCGCTGGTGGCCGCCCTGGGCCTGGCCCGCGCAGACACCAAGGCGCTGGCCCCCGAGTCCGACTCGTGGGCCGCTGGCGAGGACGCCGCCACCCGCTGCCCACTGACCCCCACCGACCTGGCCAGCACCTCGAAGGACGAGCTGGACGCCCGGGCCCGCGCGATCACCGCCCCCACCCGTGTCGCGCTGCCCGCCGTGACACCGGCGCCCGTGGTGCCAACGCCGCCGGTGGCCGCCACACCGGCCAGCCTGGCCGAGCAGCGCCTGCGCGACTGGGCCGCCGCCTGGATGTCCAAGGACCTGGCGCGCTACTACGGCTTCTACAGCCCGTCGTTCGGCCCGCTCAAGCGCGACAAGAGCGGCTGGATGGCCGAGCGCAAACGCCTCATCGCCAAAGCGGGCGATATCAGCGTGGTGCTGAACAACATCCAGGCCAGGACCATCTCGCCGACACGCGCCGAGACGGCTTT
>Ga0307515_10023896_pt1 | contig 10684 bp, 10 predicted proteins | sample 17_EM_MG_FD_194513 | JGI IMG/M metagenome (GOLD analysis project Ga0307515, IMG submission 194513) | Populus trichocarpa ectomycorrhiza microbial communities from riparian zone in the Pacific Northwest, United States - 17_EM | ecosystem: Host-associated > Plants > Roots > Unclassified | place...
CGACAAGCAGCATGCGGAGCTCCGGAAAAACGCGCGGGGACCTAGCCACGCTCAAGCTGGTTTTCCAAGCTCTTCTTCCCCGATCTCCCCGGCCTTCGCCGGGGAGATCGGGAGAGGGGCTTACCGGCGCCGAACCTTGCCCCACGCGCCGCCGGCCACCCGGCGCACCGCCCCCGCCTCGCGCTTGATCATCTCCCAGGGATGGAAGGCCAGCCCGACGGTGTCGGCCATGGCCGCGCCGCGCTCGCCCATCGGCCGCTCGGGGCCGGTGGTGGAGTCGATGGCGGTCTGGTGTTCGACCTCGGCGTTCAGCTCGGCCCCGACCAGCACGGCCATGATCGAGAACCACACCCAGACCATGAAGGCGATCACCGCGCCCAGCGGGCCGTAGGTGGCGTCATAGTGGGCGATCTGGGTGAGGTAGACCGAAAAGCCCAGCGACCCGACCAGCCAGCCGGCCGAGGCCAGCAGGGCGCCCAGCACCACCCAGCGCCAGCGCGCGCGGGCCCGGCAGGGGGCGAAATGGTAGAGGATGGCGAAGGCCCCGGCGGTCATCAGCCAGACCAGGGTCCAGCGGATCGGCGTCCAGATCGCCTCCAGCGCCGACAGGTGGGCGCGCTCCAGCAGGATCGGGGTGGCGATCAGGATCAAGGCCGCCGCGCCGGCGTACAGCACGCCGCAGAAGGTGAAGAGGTAGGTCAGGGCCGTGCGGGTGACCAGATGGCGCTTCTCCGTCTCGTCATAGGCGATGTTCAGGCCGTCGAAGAGCGCCTTCATGCTGGCGTTGGCGCTCCAGATCGACAGCAGCAGGCTGATCAGGAAGGCCACGCCCAGCTTGGTCTGTTCCTGGCTGGCCAGGCGTAGCATCTGCTCGCCGACGATCTGGATGACGCTGGCGGGGAACACTCCGGCCATCTCGTTCAGCTGGGTCTGCACCGCCGCCACGTCGGCGAACAGGCCGTACAGCGACACGAAGGCGCCGATGGCCGGGAACAGGGCCAGCAGGGTGTAGAAGGTCACGCCCCCGGCCACGGCGGGCAGGCGGTCGACGGTGATCTCGCGCCAGGTCCGCCACAGGATGTCGCGCCAGCCCAGCAGCGGGATGTGGCGCGGGTGCTTGGCGGCGCGGCCGCGCATCGGCTCGGCGGCGTCGAAATCGTCGGGCGGCAGGATGCGGTCTTCCGACAGGCCGGGCGGCGGCTCGTGCGGTTCGATGACGGTCTTGGGTCGGAAGGCGAAGGGAGCCAGGGCCAGCAGCACGATCCACGGCGTCAGCTCATAGGGCCGCGACGCCAGCCACTGGCGGACCGGTCGTTTGCGCCCAGGCTCGGATGTCGTGTCTTCGGTCAAGGATGGCCTCCCGGGCAAGGAAAGCCCTGAGCGCCGCGCGCGTTCCCGTGCCGGCAAGCCTTGCCTTAACGCGAGTCGTCGCCGACCTTGTCCTGATGGAAGCCCGCATCGCCGCCCTTTACCGCCACCCCGTCAAGGGGTTCACGCCCGAGCGCCTGGAGACGGCCGACCTGACGGCGGGCGCCTGCTTCCCCTGCGACCGCCTCTATGCGGTGGAGGACGGCCCCAGCGGCTTCGACCCCGACGCGCCGGCCCACATCTCGAAGATGAAGTTCACGGTGCTGGCCAAGATCCCCGCCGTCGCCAAGGCCCGCACGGCCTATGACGAGGCGACCGGCGTGTTCAGCTGCGCGGCCGAGGGCCGGCCCGACTTCGCCGGCGACCTGCGCGCGGCCGACGGACGCGCGGGGTTGGAGGTCTGGCTGACCGGCCTGCTGGGCGAGGATCTCTCGGGCCCGCTGCGCGTGGTCGAGGGCCCCGGCGACTACCGGTTCATGGACAGCCGGTCGGGCTATGTCTCCATCGTCAATCTGGCCAGCGTCCGCGATCTCGAGGCCAAGCTGGGCGTCCCGGTCGATCCCCTGCGGTTCCGCGCCAACCTCTATGTCGAGGGCTGGCCGGCTTGGGTCGAGAACGACTGGACGGGGCGGCTGCTGACGGTGGGCGGGGCTGTTGCGGAGGTGCTGAAGCCCATCGTCCGCTGCGCGGCGACCCACGTCGATCCGGTGACCGCCGAGCGGGACATCGAGCTCGTGAAGGCGCTGTTCGACACCTACGGCCACATGTTCTGCGGGATCTATCTCAACGTCACGCAGGGCGGGCGGGTGGCGGAGGGGGATGCCCTTACATTGAGCTAACTTTATCTTGTCATCCCGGCCGCAGCGTAGCGGAGAGCCGGGACCCAGGGGCCACCGCTCTGCATTGGCCCCTGGGTCCCGGACAGCCTCTGCGAGGCTTCCGGGATGACAAATTTAGGGAGCGTGTGAGATTTTGGCGTTCATCTCGGCGATAAAAGCGTCGACGTCGAAATCCTCCGCAGCCCCGCTCTCCTCGCCCTCTATCAGCGCGGCGCGCAAGGCCGCGAGCTTAGCCTCTCGGCCATCTAGCGTTTGAGGCTGATCGTCAGGATTGGCAGACATATCCTTGCTCATCGGACCCTCCGACCTCCAGAATATCAAACTCTCCCCAACGAAGAAATGTCGCGCCGGTCGGCGAGGCAGAGTAAGAGCCCGCCCATGACCCTGACCCTCGTCAAAGCCTGGACCGCCGCCAAGGAACGACTGAAGAACGTTCAGATCGACCAGCCGGCCATCGACGCCCGTCTGCTGCTGGAAGTGGCCGCCGACGTCACTCGCACCGACATCATCACCGATCCCTATCGCGTGCTGACCGAAGAGCAGATGGCGACGCTGGACGAGTACCTGAACCGCCGCGCCCGCCGCGAGCCGGTCAGCCACATCATCGGCCGCAAGGGGTTCTGGAAGATCCTGCTGCAGGTCAACAAGCACGTCCTGACGCCGCGTCCCGAGACCGAGGTCATCGTCGACGAGGCGCTGAAGGCCTTCCCGGAAAACATGGCCTTCACCATGCTGGACCTGGGCGTCGGCTCGGGCACCATCCTGCTGGCGGTGCTGGCCGAGCGGCCGGCCGCCAAGGGGCTGGGGATCGACGTCTCCGAGGAGGCCCTGGCCGTGGCCCGCGAGAACGCCGCCAACCTCGACCTCGCCAGCCGCAGCACGTTCCTGCGCGGCGACTGGACGGCCGGCCTGCACGAGAACGGCTTCGACCTGGTGGTCTCCAACCCGCCCTATATCGCCACCCACGTCATCGAGACCCTGGAGCCGGAGGTTCGCGACCACGAGCCGCGCCTGGCGCTGGATGGCGGCCCCGACGGCCTGGACCACTACCGCCTGCTGGCTCCCGAGATCCTGCGGGTGCTGAAGCCGGGCGGCCTGTTCGCGGTCGAGATCGGTTTCGACCAGTCGGCCGACGTCGAGGCGCTGTTCAAGGCGGCCGGCGGAAGCCAGGTCCGGACCATCAAGGATCTGTCGACGCACGACCGCGTGGTGACCGGGGTGAAAAATCCCTTGGAAAGCCTCACGTGAGAGGTTAGACGAGTCATGTCTCCTTCCAAAACGCCGGGTGACGGGAAAAGCGATCGTCAGTGACGGTCGTAAAGCTCCTCCGGCGGGCGCGCACGGTCTCAAGCCGGTCGCCGCGCCAGAACCAGGGCGGGGGCTCTACGGAAACCAGTGTCTCGAGACCTTTTAGGGTTCGACCCGCCTAGAGACCAACAAGACCGGACGCCTCAGCTGAGACTGAAGCCCGGACAGGTTCAGAAGAGAACATGAGAGATTTCAAGGGCATGAAGCGCCAGCGCGGCCGCAATAATCGCGGCGGCGGCAATACCGGCGGCAAGCCTCAGCAGCACAACGCCAACCGGGCCTTCGATTCGAACGGCCCCGAAGGCGTGAAGGTGCGCGGCGCGGCCCAGGGCGTTTACGAAAAGTACCAGCAGCTGGCGCGCGACGCGACGTCGTCCGGCGACCGGGTTCTGGCCGAGAACTACCTGCAGCACGCCGAGCACTATTTCCGCGTCCTGCGGGCCATCCAGCCGAATCGGCCGGTCAGCGACATCATCGGCAAGGACGCCTATTCGGCGTACGAGATCGACTTCGAGGCCGAGCCCGAAGAGGCTCCCGAAGTTAGCGAGGCGCCGGCCTCCGAGAACGGTGACGACGGCGACGGCCAGCGCGACGGTCAAAATCGTGACGGGCAAAATCGCGATGACCGCCCCCGCGACCGCTTCGAGAACCGTCCTCGCGAGGACCGCCAACGCGATGACCGTCCCCGGGATGGCCAGAACCGCGACAACCAGAACCGTGACGGTCAAAACCGCGACGGGCAAAACCGCGACCGCTTCGACAACCAGGGTCAGGGCCAAGGCCAGGGTCAAGGCCGCCGCGATCGCTGGCGTGACCGCGACGACCGTCCTCGTGACGGCCAGCAGAACCGCGATGATCGCCCGCGCGACGACCGTCCCAGAGACGATCGCCCTCGCGAAGACCGTTTCCGCGATGATCGTCCTCGTGACGGCCAGAGCCGCGATGACCGTCCGCGTGAAGACCGCTTCCGCGACGATCGTCCGCGCGAGGATCGTCCCGCCGTCGCCGCCGCGCCGGTCGAGGCCGCCCCCGAGGCGCCCGTCGCCGAGGCTCCCCGCCGCGAGCGCGCTCCGCGCCGCGAACGGGCGCCCCGTGATCGTGACCCGCTGGCCGTGATCGAACCGCAAGCCACCCCGCTCACCGAATCCGCCGGCGAGGGTTCGCCCATGCTGCGTGGCGAAGGCGGCGCCGTCAGCCACGCTCCGGCCTTCCTGGGTCGCTCCTCCGCTCCCGTGGAGGCTCCGGCCGCCGCGGATGGCGAAGAGGTCAAGAAGCCCCGTCGTCGCCGCGCCCCGCGCAGCTTCGAAGGCGGCGAGGGCGCTCCGCCGGCCACCGAAGCCGAAGACGCCTAGTCTCGCGCTTCCGGACTGAAATTTGAGAAGGAGCCGTGAAAACGGCTCCTTTTTCTTTGGCCGCGCCCCAAGGCGGCGTAGCCTTCGCGCCTGGCACAGGACACCTCGGCATGAGCGACGACCCCTTCTTCCCGCCCATCGAGCCGTTCGCCACGGGCAAGCTGGCCCTGGAGGCGCCCTATGAAATGTACTGGGAGGAAAGCGGCGCGCCCGACGGGATACCGGTGCTGTTCCTGCACGGCGGCCCCGGCGCGGGCTGCTCGCCCAAGCACCGGCAGTTCTTCGATCCGGCGATCTGGCGGGTGGTGATCCACGACCAGAGGGGATGCGGTCGATCGAGCCCCGTGGGCGATCTGAGCAACAACACCACCCAGGCCCTGATCGAGGATATCGAGGCTCTGCGACGGTCGCGCGGCATTGAGCGCTGGATGGTGTTCGGCGGCAGCTGGGGCTCGACCCTGTCCCTGGCCTACGCCCAGGCCCATCCGGACCGCTGCCTGGGCCTGGTGGTGCGCGGCATCTTCCTGGGCGAGCGGGCCGAGAACGACTGGTTCATGACGGGTATGGCGCTGCTGTCGCCGGAGGCCTGGCGTGACTTCGCCGCCGCGTCCGGAAGGACCGATGACAAAACCAGCTTGCTGGAGGCCTATGTCGCGCTGCTGAATGACCCCGATCCCGCGGTCAACGGCCCGGCCGCCGAGGCCTGGGGGCTATACGAGGCGCGCTCCTCGACCCTTCTGCCCAGCCCCGACCTGATGGCTGAGATGAGCGGTCCGGCCAAGGCGTTGGCCCTCGCGAGGATCGAGGCCCACTATTTCCGCCACGACTGCTTCCTGTCGCCGGGGCAACTGCTGGACGGCGTCGCGAAGATCCGCCACCTGCCGGCCACGATCGTCCATGGCCGCTACGACCTGCTGTGCCCGATCGGCGCCGCCGACCGACTGAGCCAGGCCTGGCCGGAAGCCGAATACGTCGTCGTGCCCGACGCGGGCCACTCGGCGTTCGAGCCCGGCATCGCGCGCGAACTGGTGGCGGCCGCCCAGCGGATGGCGAAGCGGATCGGCTGACCCGGGTCAGCGGCCAGGGATGCGCTCATAGACGATCAGGCGCGTGCGCCTCAGCGGTACGACCTTCACCGGCCGATAGTCCCGCTTCAGCTCCGCCTGGACGATGGCCACGACCGCGAAGTTGAAATCGCGAGCAGCCGGCTGATGGTCGACGATGACGCTGGGCCGGCTGGCCAGGACGCGCCTCACCTCCGTCGCCTGATCGACGCCGATGGCGCCGTTCTCGCGCAGCAGGTTCAGGTGGCCCGCGAACGGATAGCGGGTCGGCAGGCATGAGCCGGTCAGATGGTACAGCATCGGGTCGCCGTTCCAGACATAGAGGCAGCCCTTCAGGCGCGGCCGGATCGCGTCGACCAAGGCGGTCATCTCGGCCTGATGGCCGCGCTTGAGCTGGATCTTCCGGATGATCACGACATTGGCGACGCCGCCGGACAGGATCATCAGCGCCGCCGCGACCACGCCGAACCGGTAGGGCCGGTAGGCGAACAGCGGCGCGCAGGCGACCGCCAGCGGCGCGAACAGCGGCAGGGCGTAGTGGTCGAAATAGGTGCCGAAGACGACATAGCCGACGATCGCCGCGCCCAGCCAGGCCAGGGCGAAGCCGAAGGTCCTGGGGCCGCCCGGGAAGCGTCGCCAGGGCTCCAGCAGGCCCGCCAGCAGCACCGCGAACAGCGGGATGTGCAGCGCCTTCCAGGCCTTGGCCAGGCGGTGCAGCAGTTCCTGATGCGAGGCGCCGGAGCGGTCGCCGATCGACAGGAAATTGGCATAGAGGAAGGCGTCGGCGTGACCTAGGGCGGCGTACCAGGCCAGGGCCAGCAGGGTCGGCGCCAGGGCGGCGCTAACCCACAACGCCGCATCGACGGCGAGGCGGCCCGCTCGGCCCGAAGCGCGCCACGAGGCCCACATCAGAGCCAGGCCCAGAAACACCCCTTCGAAGACCGCCGTATATTTCACCTGCATGGCCAGGCCGACCAAGCCCATGGCCGCCACACCAAGGCGTCGGATCTGCTCGGGCGAGACGCCGGGTCGGGTCGTGGCGATCAGGGTCGCCAGGGCCGCGCCGGCGACGATGAGGTTGTAGAACACCGGGGCCTGACCGCCCGTGCCGCCCACCAGTCCCAGCAGCAGCAGGTAGACGACGCCGGCGGCGGTCGCGGCCTTCAGGCCGGCCATCGGCGCGGCCATGCGGGCGACCAGCATCGCCGTGCCCGCCGCGAACAGGGTGGCGACCACCTGGTACTGGACGATCCCGTCGCCCCCCAGCAGCCGGATCGCGGCGAACAGCACGAACAGGCCCACCGGCTTGCGGTCCCAGATGTCCACATAGGGCAGCGCCCCGTGCAGCATCCGGTCGCCGACCAGCAGGTAGAAGTTCTCGTCGACATGGATCAGCGGATTGCCGAACTGGGCGCAGCGGATCGCGAAGGCGGCCAGCAGCAGGACGGCGCAAGCGATCACCCAGGGCCGGGAAAGGCCGTTCCGCAAGGTCGCGATCATCGGATCGCCTTGCTCGCCAGCCCGGCCAGAACCGTCCGCGCGCGACGAACCGCCTTGGCCGGACGCCAGGTCAGGCGCTGGACCGCGCCATAGTTGCAGGTGGCTCCCATCAGGGCTCCGGCCAGGCCCGCCACGAACCACGGCGCGCCCAGCACATCCAGTCCCGCGCCCACGAAGGCGCTGACGAAGGCTCCGCCCAGGCAGGCGGCGTAGAAGCTCAGCAGGCCTTGCCAGGCCGCGCGACCGCGCAGCTTTCGGTCCCGGAAGGTCAGGCTGTTGTTGAGCAGGAAGTTCCAGCTCATCGCCACCAGGATGGCGCTGCTCTGACCCAGCCAGAAGGGCGTCCCAAGCGCTCGACCCGCGCCCAGCACCAGGAGATGGACCAGCAGTCCCGTCAGCCCCACGAACAGGAACTGCGACATCCGGGCGGTCAGCACGCCGCCGGTCCGCTTTTCGATCAGCAGGGCCACCAGGTCGAAGACCACCCGCAGGTCCAGCTTGGACACGCCGCCGGCGCGCGGCCGCAGGGCGGTCGGCACCTGCAACAGGCTTGGCCGCCGACGATCGGAGGCGACGACGTCGATCAAGATCTTGAAGCCCAGACCCGACAGGCGCGGCCGGACCGTCTGGTACCAGGCGCGGGTCATCACGAAGCAGCCGCTCAGCGGGTCGGCCAGGCGCAGGCCCAGCAGCAGGCCCGAAACCCGCACCCCGGCGCGGCTGAGCCAGTCGCGATAGCCCTTCAGGCCCGAACCGCCGGCGCCCATGTAGCGGCTGGCGACGATGACATCGACGGGCGTGCGGCTCATGCGATCGGCCATCCGTCCGATCAGGCGCGGGTCGTGCTGACCGTCGCCGTCCATGATCGCGAGGATCTCGCCCCGCGCGGCGTCCCAGCCCGCGATCGCGGCCGAGGCCAGCCCGCCCGCGCCGCCGCGACGGATCAGGCGCAGGGCGGGGTGATGGCGGGCGCGAGCCAGCACGACCTCGGCGGTGCGGTCATCGACGGAATCATCGACGACGATGATCTCGTACGACTCGCCGATCAGGTCGGCGGTCAGGTCGTCGAGCACGCCGCCGATCGCCTCGTGTTCGTCGAGAGTGCAGATCACCACCGACAGCGTTGGGCGGGTATGCGCCGTGATCGGGGGCGCGATGGGCGACGCGACAGACGGCGTGTCGAGGCGCGGCGCGCGGCGCGCGCCGTGTTCACGATGCTGGATCATGGAACGGTTCCAGGCTTGCGGCCGGCGCCAGGCCGTCGCTCGAAAAAGGAAAGCCCAGTCCTTTTCAGGCGCTGAGCGGCTCACTCCCGTGAGGGATGTTCACCGCCCCGGTCAGCGGTGATGTCGCGAGCTTAGAGCTATGCGTAATAATATGTCTAGTTATTACTTAATATCGACGTTGTCGAAAATCCAACGCTCGCTCGTGGCGCGCCGAAGCCTCAGGCGAAGATGTCGTACCAGCCCGACGAGGCCGCCTCGGGCGCGGTCGCCGCCGGGTCGACGGGGTCGGGGTCTGCTGCGGCGGCATGGGACGGGGCATGGGATGGGCCGGGGGCCAGCAGGACGTAGCCGTCGGCATGGCCGTCGCCGTTGAAATCCACCTCGATCCGCACGTCGGGGCCGGATTTGGAGGTCGAGTCGGTCGCCGTCTGCGGATGGTCCGGCTGGGACAGGATGACCAGTTCGCCCTGGGCGGCGACCAGCCTGTCGCCCTCGCTGGCCTTGAAGTCGAAGACGGCGCCCAACAGGGTTCCCGCATTGCCCAGGACGGTGGGCGCGCTGACCACGAAGGTGTCGGCGCCGGCTCCTCCGTAGGCGACGGCGTCGGGCGTCAGCATGATCCGGTCATCGCCGGCCCCGCCGTCGAGCGTGTCGTGGCCGCCGCCGCCGTCCAGCGTGTCATTGCCGGGACCGCCCGCCAACCGCTCCGCGCGGGTCGTGCCGATCAGGAGATCATCGCCGTCGCCGCCGTGAATGAGGATCGCGAGCAGCGCCGGGGCGACGGGCGCGGCGGCGGGCGCGGCGTCGATCGAGGCGACCTGCGTCGAGGCCGGGGCCTCCAGGACTGCAGCGACCTGTGATCGGGGCGCCGGTTGGTCCGCGACGTCCGCCTGGGCGGGCTGCGGAGTCAGTTGGGCGACGACCACCTCGGGCTCCGGCGCGTTGGCGGCCGCCTCGACCTTCGGCGCGGCGTCCGTGTCGGCGCCGGCGTCGGCCTCCGAAGGCGATGACGAATGCTCGACGGGCGAACTTGCGCCCGCCCCAGTGTCGCCCCCGGTCATGAACGGCGCGGCGAGCGCCAGTTGATGTTCGAGGAAGGTGGCGACCGCCAGCAAGACCAGCAGGTCCGGGCTGCTGTCGGGCCTGCCGAACGGCACCACCACGCCACGGCGGTCGGGCTCAGGGCTCAGCCATTGGCCCAGCGCCTCGCGCAGATCCGCGCCGTGGGCCACGACATCTTCCATCACGAAGTGGGCCACGAACTGGTTGTCGACGCGCGCGACATGCACGAGCACCTCGTCGTCCTCGTTCATCACCGCGCACCATGGCGCGCCGTCGTCCGTCGCGCCGAAGACCAGGTGCACGGTCTCGCCGCGTCCGAAGAATTGCTCGGTCAGGGTCTCGAGGCGATCGCGCTCGGAAGCGGTCCACTGACCGCTTTCCCGGATCCAATTGGCGAAGGAGAGGATGGCGCCCATGGTCGAAAGCTCGCCGCGAACGCCTAGGCTGTCGCCCGGTCGAGCGAGGCTTCGCTCCCGAACAACAACCGGTGCAGCTCGGGCTCGTAATAGGCCAGCAGGGTCTTGGCGAACACGGCCTCCTCGACGCGCAGGGCCTTGGCCCAGGCCGCCTGGGTCTCGATCGGCAGCCGGCCCACGCCGCTCTCGACCTGCGAGACGAAGGTGTAGTAGCGCAGCCCGACCTGCTCTGAGAGCTGGGCCTGGGTGAGGCCCGCCTGTTCCCGAGTCGCCTTCAGCCAGCGGCCGGCCGCCTGTCGCAGGGTCTTGGTCTGGGCGACCTTGGCGGCGTCGGGAGCGGATCGTGACATGAGGCCTCCAGGGGGCTGACGAAGCCCACGGCTGTGCCGCTTTTCTCTCATATCCAGTAATTATACAACGTTTTATCGAGAGACGTGTGGGAACTGGTTATCCCCGTGCAATGCTCGGACATCGACCGTCGCCGAGGCGGCGACCCGCCACCTCTCAAGAGGGTTTTGACTTTAGTTTTAACTAGACGTATTATTATAT